>Ga0181563_10001422_pt1 | contig 23616 bp, 24 predicted proteins | sample 011ome_25_FD_133759 | JGI IMG/M metagenome (GOLD analysis project Ga0181563, IMG submission 133759) | Coastal salt marsh microbial communities from the Groves Creek Marsh, Skidaway Island, Georgia - 011512CT metaG (megahit assembly) | ecosystem: Environmental > Aquatic > Marine > Intertidal...
ATACTCGTTACCAGCAGCGTCCTCGAACTTGTGCAACCAACGCTCATCGGTCGCATCGATGAAGCGCTTGGTGAACTTACAGGCCAGCTCGACACCTTTGAGGCGCTCGCCCTCGGTACCAACATGCTTACTGCGACCGGCGCGTTCCTCGATCAGCTTGCGCTGAGCTTCTTGAGCCTGTTCGATGCGCTGAGCTTCATTAAGCCAAAAGTCATGCAACCCACGATCATTCTTGATCGCGTCACGCAGTACATTTTTAGGTGTGTAGTTTGAGCCTGAGCGCTCTAGAGTGTTGTCGAGTACCCAGTGCAGATAGTTTATAGGCACCTCACCCAGTGGCTCACCCATGTATTTGCCAAACGGCATTTGGCCGCGCTGCAGGCGCTCAAGCTGGCGGCGGTTCTCTGGGTTACAATCCCCCCAATGTTGAAGCGTTGTGACGTGACCAATATCAAGATCACGCTCTGGATCATAACCGGCCTCGCACACATACTCACGAGCCTTGGCTACAGCCTGATCATAATCGCGAGACAGGCTTTTGATGTGGGTTGGCTTAAAAACACCCCAGTGGTCGTAGTAGGCCTCACGCAGGGTGTACATGCCGCCACCATGGCCGGTGGTGATATGAAACTGCTGCTGTTCCATTACGCCACCTCACGCTTAGCAGTGAGTTCCCAGTCGGTGCGCTTGATCTTAAAGCGGACATTGGTGACCGGCTTATAGACGCGAACCCATTTGTGACCAACGACAGCCCAGATCATGTGGGTGCCGGCGAGAGGCCAACGAAGGTTGTACAGATCTGCTGAGAAGGGTTTGGCAGTACGCCAGCTATTTGAGGCCGGCTTGGTATTGCGGAACTTGAAGGTGCTCATTTTACACCCCCGATCCGCTTGCGTAGCTTTCTACACGCTAGTATCTCAGCGCGGCAGTTGGCTCCGACAGTATCTACTACAGCATAAACAGCCGCATGGAACCATGTGTCCTCATGCCGGTACAATTTGCTAAACCGGAAGCCGGTAGCAGCTAGGATCGGTGAAATCAAAACACCGATGGCGTAACGGATCTTGTATGTCATTTTGCTCTCCTGTGACATGTTGTCTCAGTCGAGCTATTTGTGACTATTTGGGGTCTTTGGTGACCCCCAACCTGCTGATTAGAAGTCAGCTAGTCATCAAGTGGCTCGACTATTAGTAAATATGGGTTAAACAATTAGTAAATGCAAGCGCTTTTGTACTATGGGGCTACATAAGTAGCAAAAAACACCGATCGGGTCACTTTTCATGACCCAACCAGACCGCATAAGCCCCGCTGAGAGCCCCAGTGACCACACTTGTAAGTGCGGTCGCCTGAGTGCTTACCTCTGACTGCGGGATAGACATGTACCAGTCCAAAACGGTGACATATTGCCAACATAGGACACCCATGACTATTCGGGGCAACAGTTTCCACGCTAAGACGCGCTCCATTGTTATGCTCATTTCATACTGTTCCTAGCGACACCCTGCTGCTTTTCCCAGCTACGCATACCGCCGAGGCCTAAGAGGCTTAGGGTCAGGGTCATCAATTCGCCCGATTGGAGCTGCTCGAACTTGGGTAGTGGCATGTCGGGCATGAAGATTGGAGTACCCCACTCCAGCAGTGGGACGATAAAGAAGTTCATAAAGAGGCCAAGGGCGCATATCCACATGATGGCGGGGCGAGCTCCGGCGACAAACAGGCTAGAGCTCTTGGCGCTTTCGACATTGGCTTGTGCTTGCATAAGGTTTTGCTCATGAGCCATACGCTCTGACATGGTGGCGATTTCATGGGCTAGCTTAGCGCGTTCATTTACATCTGGAATGACTTTGCCGAGCAATTCGCTTACTGGGGCTATAAGAGCTTGTAGCATGGGTACACCTATCCAAAGTACGTTTTGACTTTGTTTCGCTTGTTTTGGTTTTTCTTATGTTGCTTTGGTCGCCGTTTTGGCTTCGGCTTCTCCAGCTTCATGGTTTCTTTTTTAGCCATCGGTGGCCGCTCCCATGATCAAGGCCGCGTTTCTTTGTGATCGTTGAGGCAGCATTTGGGCGTATCTGCTATCTAAAAGCTCGGTAGCGGCTGCTGCATAATCACCCTCGCGTAAATGCTTGAGCGTCTGTACGAAGCCCAGAAGGCGAGCAATGCCCATATTAAAACTGAGGTCTATAAGTACCCCCTTTATTTGTGCAGGGGCATCATCGAACCACGACAGGTTTTTACGGAGCTCTTGGACACAGATATCAATGTCTTCATCGAGCATAATCATAGCTGCCTCGTGGCTGATCCCGCGCTCCTCGATGTTTCGGCCGACCCCGATTGTTGTCTTACCGGCCGTGCATTTGTACGGAAAAAGCTCGAGCCCTTCTTCGAGGATCAAACGGTTACGGATACCTTCACGATCGATCATAAGTTCGCTCCTTCAATCTTTAGACACTTAAAGTTTATTGGTTTGAGGTTGTAACCATGCAGACGTAAAATATCGTCAGCCATTTCATAGGCGCGGCTGCGGCAGCTCTCATAGGAACTGTGGTAGCCTCGCGTATCCCTAAACTCCCAGCATTCATCAGGTGCCACCAAAGCGCAGGCCAAGACAATTGTCTTAAACATTGCTTGCCTCCATTAGTATGTAGATGAAAAGACAAATGGCGAAGACGCCTAGCCCGATGCAAGCCGCCCAGTAGATAAACAGTAGGATGTCATCTTGTCTTTTGATGGCGAGACGTTTGGCCTCCGCTGCTGCTTCGGCTCTTTGGCGTCTAGCTTCAGCGCAAAACTTGACATAGTCAGGGTACATATTAGCCCGACCGTAGAGTTGCATCATTGAACGGAGTTCGTCTTCTTTTCGCTTCAGGTCATCGAGGGCGAGAAACTCTTCAAGGTCGGACTTCGATCCATCTAGGTTACTGCCACGCTTCCGCGCTGCTTGCTCAACTTTGTCTTTTGCTAGAGTAAAATCAGAGATGGCTTTACCGGCTTTTGCCAGCTCAGATCCATTCTCAACGCATTTACGGATGATTGCGTATGCGGCATTAGCCGCTGCGAGACTTTCTAAAACCATCGAGTGCATCTCCGGTAAAGGTGACGCTCTCCCTATTGACGGTTAGAGTTTCATAAGTAGGCTTCCGGCGAGACCAACGATTACTATCGTGGACGCCATGATCATCGCTTCGAGACGCCAGAGACGCTTGTCGAGGCCGGAAAGTTTGTCTTCAACAGCAGCGTACCTGATTGCACATTCTTTTTCATGAGCTTCCAATTCGATAGCTACCCGCAATTCTGGGGTGATTGTTTGCTCCATTTTCATCAGCTTTTCTTCGCATGTTTGTGCCAAATGTCGATAATGAGATGCACACGGTCTACCGTGCTGCGGTTCGCCACAGAGTGGGCTAAAGGGTTATTGATCTCGTAACATTGACCCTCTTGCCAAGGCGCTCGCTCATTACCAATTAGAAAAGTTACCCTGTCATTACTAATGATTGGTATGTGATTGCGGTGTACGTTTGTGAGCATACCTTTGTCAAAGTGGGTTGGGATAGCTCTACCAGAAGGCAGTCGCACATATATGCAACTATTCATGGTTGAATCATAGAACTGCTCGAGCTGATCGATTACCGGCTGAGTTACAGTCCACATCTGTTGGTTAATATTGTGGTTCGTTTGGTTCCACATTAGCGGAAAAGAGTTTGTGGCGCGGTGGAAACCATTGAACTTAACTTGCCGCAGTGTCCATGCTGTCCACTCTTCTTCAGTGATTAGGTTTACCTTTTCTTTAATAGCCGCTATGTCAGTTTGAAAACGGTTTACAAAAGGTGCATTTGGGTTATCAAGAATGGTCATGCGCGTGTTCCAACTCTTCCGTTTTGTTTAGTAGCTCCTCTGCCTTATCCCAATAATCGTCACTAACCGTTGATGCACTTTGCTTATCGATGTGGGGCGGTAAGGGATCATGCATGGAACCATAGAGTTCATCGATAGGCTCACCGTCCAGATCTCTGATTGCAAACACACAATAGTAAACAGTGTTTGGCTCATCAGCGATGAACTTATGGATGTGGTTCTTTCTGATGACAACGAAGGTTGGGGCATCAAAGTATGTAGGCTCGTTGCCTTCCACTTCGACCCTTAAACGACCCTTCACCAATAATGACACATGGTCGAACTTGTGTTTATGGCCGGCACTGAAATCACCAACATTGAACAGTAGGTTTTTACGAACCCATATGTTTCCAAAGTAGCCCATTTCAGTTCTGTTGATCCCTACTGGATCTTTAATACGCTCCTTGTCTGACATCACTGTGCCACCTCTACTGTATCACCGATAACCACAACATCGGTGTCCTGAATGTCAGCAGAATACAGAACTTTTAGGTTCATAATGCGAGCCTCTTGCTCTGCTTCTGCTGTATGATATTTACAGAAATTGACCCACGCATCTGGGTGCCATGTCGCAATCACCCACTGTTCAAGATCATGATCTGTTACCTCAGACCAAGGCTTGAAAGTTAGTGGGTCTATATCTTTCGTTGGTAGTTCAACCCAACCACCACCGACCGACTGAGCAGCTTTGTTTGGGATGCTATCGTCATAAAATACAAAAGCGAAATTCACATAAGATACCACATCTTCTAACCCATCAATGGGTTCTGGTGGTGTACCGACAATTAGTTTCTGGAACTCTCTAATGACAGCCATGTTGGTAAGTCCTCATTCAAAGTAATGCTGTTTTTGGCGGCGGCGCGCAGCCAACGTGTAGTCAAAATAGGCGTCCATCTTCCCTCGCCAGTCATCATCAATGTGCGGGTGGAGTACGCCAGACTTTGGTGATGCAAACACTGAGTTAATGGTCTTTAGCGGCTTGGGATCTCTAAACAGTATATTATTGATGTGACTGAAAGAGCCGGTAAGCCTGATGGCATATGGATCCAGTGGTGACACCTTTTTACCCATCAGAAGCGAAGTCAGTGCGGTTTCACTGATGTGCGTCGTGTACACTGTCTTGGAGCGAGCGATGAGATCATACAGATCATCATGCTTATCCGCGATTTGAGCGGAGCCTGCATGTTGTTCTATGTGGTTTAAGCAGTCACGATCTGTGATCGGATGTGGCTTCAATACCAGCTTGGTTTGATGGTTAGCGCAGATCCATAGGAACTTTTTACGGCTCGTGAACTCTAGGAACTTGTTACTGCCTGCCAATACCGCAAGGTGGGTGAACGGCTTACCATCGAACAACTGCAACTCGCTGTTATCAGGTTTGACATATTTGCCCTGATACTTGTTGTCGATGTTTGTCTTCAGCCACTCACAATGCCCGACTGGTTTAGCTTTATCAGCTATTGCATCGTACATTTGAAACACTGATTCAGAGTAACAAAGCGGATGCATGATAAACATCCCAGCGTAGTTCGTGTAATTCAGTGTTTTATAGTTAGAACGCTCATTAGCCGTGCAGTCTAGAGAGTACTCTATTCCGGCTCTTTTACATTTCTCAATAAAGTACTCTTCACAAGTTTCCAAAACAGTTAAGCGGTCTCTCAGTTTGATGTCTGTGCCGAGATGTTTGTACATGTTTTTGGGGTTAAACATCGTTGTCATTGTGGTTGCTGCCCTTGGTTATAAATAGAAGTCTGTAATCCTCGAAGTGTTGTATGAGGTCGTATAGCTCGTAGTCCAAGTAGTGGTGGTTGCCTGACTGGTGTTGAAGGTTGTAGTCCAACTTGTTGTCCAGCTAGTTGAGGTCGTATAGCTAGTCGTTGTGGCACGAGAGGTAGCCCAAGTCGTTGTGGTGGATTTTGATGTTACTTGGCTTGTTGTGCGTGACGCTAAAGTTGACCAGCTTGTATTGAAAGTGGTGGTCGTATTAAAACTGGTTGTCCGTGATGTCGTGGTGGTACCACCCTGTTCTCGGTAGATCCCATATCCAGTTTTAGATCCAGAAATACCACCAGCCGTTCCACTCCTAGTCTCAACAACAGACCCCCTGTAGTATGTCCAGCCGCCTGCCGTTACAGATGTGTAGGATGCTGACCAGCCTGTGAACCAACTAGGAAGAGAACTACCACCTTGAATGGGTGATTCAACACCACCGTTAAGCGGAACGCTAAGGGAAACTAGAGTATGCCCAAACACCCAAATATTAGATGACTGGAACATGTTTCCATATCCCCCTAGATAGTAAGGGTAGTTTTGCGTATGGGCTACGCCAAAGACTGAATTACCAGACGACAGAAGTGGCAAATTCGCATTTAAGCCATTTATCAAATAGTTAACCCAATAGGAGTACTTAGCACCAAAATTAGGGGCTCCACTTCCTATGACCTGCCCTAACGCCTCACCATACCACCTAAGGCTTCCGTAGCCGGTAGCCAATTGGCTCCAATGCGTATAGGTGGTTTGGCCGGCTCCGTAATAATCGAACACCACGTCATAGTATTGACCGGATGTTGGCTCCCTCACCAAACCACTAGTAGTCCAGCTCGTAGTGTAGCTCGTTGTAGTTGAACGGCTGGTTGATCGGGTTATGGTGGTGCTAAAGCTAGTAGTCCAACTTGTAGTCCAGCTTGTGGTCGTGTTCTGACTTGTGTTAAATGTCGTGGTTGTTGACCGGCTAGTTGTCTTGCTCGATGATGTCGTTACCGATGTTGTTCGGCTTGTAGCCCAAGTTGTGGTTGTTACGGCTGCGGTGTTATCAGAGGTAATATTGCTCGTGATAAAGCTGGTGTTCCATTTATAGACACCTGAGTGAAACCCAAACATGTTGTGTCTCCCCCCTAAGCATAATCGCCAATGTAGTTCACCAAGATGTTATTGGTATCCAATATTGTGTAGCTCAGGATGCTGATACTGTTTGCGCCTGTAACCTGACTAATAGCTGCGCCGTTCAATGGTGTTTTGACGATTGATGGCAATGAGAAGCTATACCCGCCAGTTGCGTTTTGTTTGACGAAAATAACACCAGTCTGACCAGCCGTTATGTTGGTGAATGAAAAGCTCGTTGAAGCTGTCATTGTCACAACAAAATCACGCGCTGAGGCAAAGTTGATCTGAGTGTTTGCGCCACTTGCAGTGATTGCTGCAGGCGCGCTGCCAACTACTACCCCACCACCTTTAACCAGAGTTGCATTTAGTGTCACAAACGTTGGAGAGCTGCTTGTATCCAAAGCCTGATCAGCGCTGTATGTTGTATACCCACTATCATTTGTTAGGCCGCTGATATTATCACCAGCGGACACATAGTTTGCATCGTTGGTGAAGACCGACACATTGGCACCTGATGCGACATAGTTAGCATCGTTTGTCAGGCCAGATACATTGTCACTCGTTGACACATAGTTGGCATCATTGGCGAACACGGACACATTTGCACCGGACGCAACATAGTTGGCATCATTGGCTAACACGGACACATTTGCGCCAGATGCAACATAGTTGGCATCATTGGTTAGCGTTGAGACATTATTACCACTGACTAAGTAACCGGCGTCATTTGTCAGGCCAGATACATTGTCACCCGAGGCCACATAACCAGCATCGTTAGTAAACACCGAGACATTAGCACCGGATGCGGCATAGTTAGCGTCATTGGTGAGCGCTGAGATATTGTCGGAAGGCTGAACGGCTGATTGTGCCAATACACCATCTGCTGCCGTGGCAAATGCGCCAGTGTTTTGCTGGGCGGCTGTACCTAGACCGAGGTTAATACGAGCCGCTGGGACACTGTTAAGATCAGACAAATCGTTTGACGCGATAAGAGCGCCTGACTGGCTTGAAGAGATGTAGGCGGCAACCCAAGCTGACCCTGTCCAGACTTTCATCGCTTGGTTAGTTGAATCGTAGAACAGCGCCCCTCCGACCAAGGTGTTTCCGTCATTGTCGGTTGAAGGGGTGTTTGCTGATGTGAATGAGCCTAAGTACCGATCGTCAAAGCTGTCGTAGGCGGCCAAAGTTGCACTCTCGGCGGCCTGAGCTGCAGCGGCAGCAGATTGAGCAGCCACCTTATCTGCGGCCACCTGAATACGGTCGGCGGCTGTCGCAGTGGCATCACCAGCAGTGGACAGAGCATCCTGAGCGGCTGAGACGGCATGAGTACTGGCGGCAGATGCATCGCCGGCAGCGGCGGTGGCCGAAGCGGCAGCGGCGGTCGCTGATGATTGTACAGTGCTCAAATAGCCGGCCGTAGCTGTTTTATCTGCGGCAACCTGAGCTGCATCGGTGGCTACCTGAGCGGCATCAGTTGCCACTTGAGCCGCATCTGCAGTCACATTGGTTTCTGCATTACCGATCGATGTGGCGCTATTCGCGGCTGCGGTGGCGCTGCTGGCGGCTGCGGTAGCTGAGGCGGCCGCTGTTGAGACACTACTGCCAATCGATGCAATGGCCGTGCTTGCTGTTACGGCATCTGCAGCGGCTGCGGTGGCGCTACTTGCTGCGGCTGTTTTGTCTATCGCAACCTGAGCCGCATCGGCGGTAACTTGAGCAACTTGAGCACTTACGGTCGATACGGTCGTATTGATTGTTGCGGCATCAGTAGCGGCTGAGGCGGCACTATTAGCCGCATTGGTCTCGGCCTGCGCGGCGTTACCGGCAGATGTGCCTGCAGCATTTTTACTTGCTAAGGCTGCTGCCGCACTATTAGCAGCATTTGATGAATGGCCTAATGCTGCTGACACTGAGCCGGTCATAGAGGCCGCGCTTGTGGCGGCTGCAGCGGCGCTTGTGGCGGCGCTAGTTTCGCTGTTATCCGCTGCGTTTTCCGAAGCTAGGGCTGCGGCAGCGCTTGCGGCGGCGGCGTTAACGGACGCCTGAATAGTGTTTTGGACTGTTGCGGTAGTACCGGTTAACCCAAAGAAACTCGTATTGGCCATGATTTAGATGCCCCTGTCTTAATAATCAGCATAATTGTAGGTAGGCTGTACGGCTTGGATACCACCGTTCAATTCCTGATCATCAGCCATGCCTTGGAGCTCTCCCATGAACTGCAGATATTTATCTTCGAATTGAGGTGCGCGCTCATCCATGTAATGGTCGGCAGCGTATGTAAGGGCTGAGTAAATTATGAGATCGGCTGCTGTATCAGTCAGCGCGTTTGCATCAGTGTTTAGAACCAATGCCGGAAACTCAGCGTAATAGTAGAGCGTCAGCGTCCCGCTTGTCGGTGTCGGAAAGAGCATTAGTTGAGAACCAATGCGCGCATAATATCTTGGTACACCTGTATAAGAAGACTGCTGCAGCTCCCTGTAGCGCTTCATAGGGATGCGCTGCAGTTCGTATTGATCTTGATAAAGACTGATTGTCTCAATGAAATCGGCGGGAAATGTTAAAGATGGTGTTACAGCGGTGATGTTGACCACAAATGTCTTTTCTTGCATGGGCGTTCTAAGTGAACGCTGGATGCGTGTGATCCCATCGCTGATAAACTGCTCTGTCAAACTTTGTGTGATATCCGTGCGGTTTAGCATGGCGTTGAAATGAGTTTTAAGGTCGCCGTAGTTCATGTTTCCATTGCCCTTAGTTAGACGGTTTTGTTTGTAGTCAGGAACCCATCGAGATGCTCGGCTTTCAGTCTTTTGATAATGTCGTGGGCGGTGATGTTACGGTCACTCAAGATGTCAAAGCCTTCACGCATCCACTTATCCACAATGACGGTTGGTATTGACGCAACGCGCATAAAGTCGCCTTCACGGAATGAACCGCTAGCATCGCGCTGCTGCTTCAAGCCATCAAGGTACTCTTGCGTGATGTTCTGTGATGATTTCATGAAGAGACCATCCGCATCCTCACCGATGTTGGTAAGTACGCGCTCTAAATTGATATCGTCTTTATTGGTAGTCATTTTGGCTCCTTAAAAAGAATAAGGGTGGATGCCCGAGGTAAGGAGAGCAAAACCCCCGAGCACCCACCCATTTGTTAGGTCTTAGACAGACCTGTTGTGGCTTATGTCAGAGCTGACAACATGCCGTCAGCAGCGAAGTTCATGTGCTTCAGTGAGTATTCACCGGTAACAGCATGAGTGTCGCCATCAGAGACCTTACCCAAGAGGGTACGGCTGAACGGACGCAGAACAATCGAGCGCCACATGGACGGATCGATCAGGAATGCGTGAGTGCTCAACTGGTGGCGGTTCAGAATAATCCGATACTCGCCGAACGGGCTTATGTACAAATCGACCGCATTCACGACAGACTTTGTGCCATCGTTGAAAGTGCGGTTACGACCAGCGCTGGCTGCGAAGCCCGCAGTGACCAGACTGTCCGCTGGCTTGATCATGAACAGGCTTGGATCTGATCCATTGTTGTAGCAATCTTCAGCTAGATCCAAAAGTGCAGCTTCAGTCAGAGCACCTGTAACAACAGTATCAGTTGTGATCATCTCAGTTGCTGAAGCCATCTCACGAGCTACGCTAGAAGAACCACTGACTGCAGCGTTGCTGGTACCGACATATGCAAATTCTAGGTCTTTCTTAATTTCCTTCAAAACCTTCGAAAGTTGATATGCGGTTTCTGCTGCCCTACCGTGAGTTTTTATAGCATCAGCCGTAGCGCTGACCTCAAATGTAGTGTTCAGAATTTGTGTTACATTTGAACGCATTACGGTTGGTGTTTGAGTGCCTGCTGCAAAAGCTGCACCCTCCACCTTAGCGTTGGCTTGGCCAGCGCGTAGGGTATCTTCTTGCCACTCAAACAGACGGTTGTGGACTTTCTCCGATTTGATTAGAGCTGAGAAAGGCGTGTCGGAGGGCGAAATAGTTGTCACGATACTTGAGACATCTTCCATGATCCCGATTTGATCATATGAGCTGTAAACGGCCATCTTTTTATACTCCTAGTAATAATGATGGTTTAAGTTTCCCAGCGAGACATAATCAATTGAGCCAAATCATCGGTGTCACCGGTAACCCGAGCGCGTTCAGCAAGTTTTGACACTTTGTCAGCTTTTCTGCTTTGATCGCTCTGTGGTGATTTCTTTGATTTGAGAACACGAGCCTTTGGCGTCTTCTTCTTAATGGTCGCCACCTTTCTTCCCTCATCATAAAGACGAGCTTTATTCAAAATGAGGATGACATTTGGATCCGTGAAACTATCCACGGATTCCTGTGGTAGACCCTTTGAAACGGCGTATGCTCGGATATCATTGTACAGTGAGTTAGACCAGTTAGGTAACTCTTGCTGCAGCGTCTTGACGCACTCTTGTGCGGCTTGCTGCATTGTACGCTGTTGTTGAGTTTTCAGATCACGATAGAAACCCTCAGCTTCCTCAGTGAGGAAATCGAGATTTTGCTTAGCGGCATTAGCTTCGCGGCGTAGAGCCGTAAAGTCTTCCTCGGACAATTGCCGAGATGCCACCAGCATGTCTACTTCGCTGTATGGTTTCCAGTTTTCTTGTGCTCGCTCGAGCATGCGCTGCAAGACTGCCGAGGACTTTTCTGTGACCTCTGTGGCTTCTTTGCGTTGCCTCGCTACTTCTTGAGACTTTTGAGTTAAAGACGATTCTTGTCCCCAAAGCCGCTTCAGATCTTTTACCGATGCCTGTTGAGTTTCGCCGTTTACAATGATGTCAATGAGAGTGTCATCAGACAGATCAACTGCCTCTTCGTCCTCATCTTCGTCTTGTTCCTCGGCTTCTTCCTCATCGTCAGGGTCAGCTTCAGTATCTTCTTCGTCTTCATCAGACTGAGTGTCTTCATCAGTCAGATCATCGTCACCAGTAGTCTCTTCGGTGTCGTTGTCTGTCGCCTCTTCTGGGTCATCTGATGCAACCTTTTTATCACTAGGTTGGTCTTCCCACCGCTGGAGTATGGCTTCTACTGGATCTACATTCCCGAGTGCATCGAGTGGTAGTTCCTGTTGTTGAGGTGTGTTTTGTTGGTCGCTCATAGTAGACCTATTCCTCTTCGCTGTTTTCGCGTTGTTTTTCCAAGATCTGGTCACGCACCTGTACGCGCTGCTGTAGCGTAGCTACGATTTCCGTGACGGCTCTGTAGGCGTTGTAGATAGTCTCGCGCCCATCTTTGTTGTCTGGTTTAGAGACAACGAAGGCTTGAAAGGCGCTTTCGACTAAGTTGTTTATGACGCTATTGAAGGTGACATCGAGAAGCAGTTTCTCGGCATCATTACCCATAGCGACTTGGTCTTCTTCGCTGGCATTGCTGAAGGACGACATATTCTCTCCTTGGTTTTTTAGTGTTAGCCTGTCGGCGATACGATGCCGCGCTTGTCCTCAGTGGTGCGTAGGATCTCGAGCTCTGCTGTATCGATCTTCTGCTTGTGGGCAAGTTGGGCTTCTTTCAAGTCCATGCTGTCGGACTGAAGGGCGTGAGCTGCTTGAGCTTTAGCTTGCTCGAGCTGCAGTTTGAGCTGGGCGATCTCGGCGTCCGTTTGCGTCTTCATCTCGCTTACAGCGGTCTGACGCTCTTGGATCTCGAGCTGCTTCATGGCCATTTGCTGCTGCATCTGTTGCATTGGGTCAGGCTGCGGCGGCGGCATTTGATCTGGAGGCGTCAGGAAATCATCGACATTCAGGATGCCGTTCTTTTCCATAATGACCTTGAACATCTGGTACCGTTTGTCTGCGCCATACATCGGTGCAATTACAGGATCCTGAGACATCATACCGTGCAGCGCGAGGTACTTTTGTGCATCCCGCTCTTGTTCGCCATAACCGAGTTTTAACTCAACAACGACATCACGCTTGTCATCCCAAGTGGACGGATTGACGCGCACATAGTTGCCGGCAAGTTGTACGATCTTTTCTTCTGTCTCATTCTGTAAAATGAGCTTGTACACTTTGTGCCATAGAGGCTTGACGAACTGGCTTGCAAAATTACGAGCTATGATCTTCTGGCGCTGCTGAGACATGGTGGCGAGCTGTTCAACCATGGCAGCGCTATTTTGCTTGCTGATGGCGTCCTTTTCGATGCCACGGCTCAGACGGCTTACACCTGTTGTGTCTTCGTTTTGCTCGCTCAGTAGGTTCAATGTTTGAAAGACAAATGGGTTTAAGGTGGCCTGCGGCAGCGGCGATACGCCGTCAGGGCGGGTCACATTCACGATGCCCCCTAGTCTGTTATCGACCATTTCACGAGGCGATGTGAGCGAGCCTTTAACAACCATGTATCGTGGGTTGTTTGTGATTACCGCGTGATCGAGGATCGAGCGGGTCAGTACAGTGCGCGCATTCTGGGTCGCTATGACCTTCTGTGCAAAGTTGGAACCAAAGAATGCATGAGGGATAGGCAGCGGCACAAAGGCAACGAATGGCAAGTCATCGATCTCATAAATATCGAGGATCGCATTGCCAGCCTTACACACCTTATGCAGCCGCGCCTTACCGGATGCGTCAGGGTCTAGCTGGATGTAACACTCATAGACCATGACAGTACGAACTTGGTCTTGGTAACCTTTTGTATTGAAACCTCGGTCACTGCCAATCTCCTCATGACGCGCTAAGACCTCTGGGTCGGTCTCCATGGTTATATCGTCATGATCATCACCGATCTTATCGATCAGCTTTTCACTGTATCCCATCTCGCGTAGCTCAGTGATCGTCTTACGCTCTCTATGCGCTAAGAATGACACTGTGTCTAAAGATCGAGCTTGCGGCTCAATAATGAAACTCTCAGGTGGAATTGCTTCGATGCGGACTTGGCTTTTATTGACCGGCTTACTAATGGTACCGGAGACCAGCCCGATGGCGTTGGTTTCACTATCCTCGAGCTCAATCTCTTCATCTGCAGCGAGCAGCATGTCGAGCTCGTCCTCGGTAATGTCCTTGAACTCTTCGAGCTCATATTCCACTGCGTCTTCCCAATAGACTTTACAGATCCCTGCCCTTGCCATCAGGCCGTCATGGATCACACTTGAAGCCACTGAGTAAAAATCATTTTGCCGGAAGGCTACATAGTTACAGTATTCCGAGGCAATATCAGCCATCACGACATCTTCTTGTGACTGAGGGCTGAAGGATACGATGCGTTGGCCTGCTGCCATGCTCTCAAGCAGAGCGGCCTGCATCGACTGTACGCTGTCATACACATCCATGCTGACATATTTACTGTTGCCATCATGCTGCGGCTTAGGAAGCTCTGCTTGGTAATATTTAAGGCACAGCTCGCGCTCGCGTGATAGCTGGCTGTCATAATAACCCACTGAACGAGCGATGTTGTCATCTACAATCTTTATGACTTCATCATCGCCTAATGGTTTGTAATCTTTCTTTTGTGCCATTTAATTATACCATTTCAACATAAAGTTCTGGTGGAACATCAACAGGCTCCCATGATCCTTCATGGACATAGTTAGCCAAGGCTAAAGCCATTACACAGTCATCAAAGCAAGACGGTTCAGCTTCCATGCTGCCGCTTCCAGTGACGATGTAGGTGAGCATTTCCCTAATTGTTGTTTTGTCGTTCAACTCTATTTCACCCTCGCGCATCGCAGCGCGGAGTTGATCGATAATCAGGGGTTTAGTCTTGGCTGTAGTACTGAAGCCGAGCTTGACAGTTTCACGGTCTGTGACTTTGTCATGCTGGATCTCAGTGTAAAAGTTTTGGTACGCGAGATCTTTACCTAGCCGCGTGACTGTAAGTATTCCATGACCGTTGTTTTCAACGATGATATGAGCTTCATTATAGTAGTGGCCAAGTGCGTTAAGCACTTCAGCGTAATAGTCAGGATGGATTTGACCACGCCAAATAGCAACTTGGCGCTTTTTGCTATCAAGGACTTGAGCAACTGAATAGTCACCATTACGAACCCCCATGGCGACATCTGCGCCGATTACGTACCGCTCACCTTCGTCATGCTTACGGTATACAGTTAATTCACCTCTCGGGTGATCTACCCATTCGCCATCTTCGAGAGCTAGACGCTGTTCGACATCTGCTGTCTCATCTATAAGCTCGATAAGTTGATCTGGGTTAAATACAGGCCGACCTGTCGTCAGAAACGCCTCATCTGGGGTTGATGGGTACTCCTGACGGAACAGGTCTAAGCCGTTTTGTGCTACCTTGCGCCGCCGGAACATAAGCTGCTCATCATCGAGGGTATATTTCTCGCAGAGCTCTTGTTCATCTGGTGTGCGCTCAAAGTTTTCAGTAACCGGTTCCCGATATGTCGCATCTGTGAACCACGGTATGAACACTGGAATATAACCATTTTCGCCAGCAACCGCCCCCTTCCACAGATTATAAAAGGTACCGGTTACACCATTCGCCGTGCTCTCGATAAAGATAGTCGTTCCAGCAGTATTCGGCACAGCTTGTACCAAACTATTCCAGTTTTCCTCAGCAGTGCTTTTAGGCCAGAACGCGAGTTCAGAGGCATGTAGCAGGCCGAGAGTTTCACCGCGACCAATGGCGTCTCCACCGGCAGTCGCAACGACATAAGAGCTATCGAGAACATCAAACGTCAATTCCCTTCTTGAGCTGTATTTAGTATGAGGTTTCAAGATCTCAGGACAATGCTCATGATATCGTTTAGTCATATCAAAGAGCGCCCGAGTACTGTCAGCGTGGTGAGTGATCACCATCGCTTTACGAGCCTTGTGCTGGCTCACAGTGAAGTACAGGTATCCACCAACATATGTTGACAAGCCTTGCTGGCGAGCCTTCAAGATGATGATCCTTACTTTCCCTTCACTCTCAAGTTGTCTGGTGACAGCTTCATCGAGGATCTTCTGTGCTTCATTCAAAACTAAAGGGGCAACCTCGCCGCTTTTCGTTCTGATCTTCAGTGCGGATTTAGAGTAGAAACTAAACTCAGTGAGCAGTCTCTTTCGGATCTTTTGCAGCTTCTTGTCCATTGTGCTCTTCTTCCATTAGTAGGCCTTCGAGGAAACTCTCAGCTTGGCTGATAGCCATCTCGGATTTTGTAGCCGGCTTCTGTTTAGTAAAGTCTAGGACAAGGCGAGCAGCAGCTAGGCGGTCGCGTGTCGCGTCTGGGGATCTCATAATCTCTACTGCAGTGACTAATGCCTCTTCAGCGTAGTCATCTGGTTTGACATCGAGCTTCTTCGTCATGACTTGTACAACCTTTTCTGCTTCTTTTCGTAGCTCCTCGCGTAAGGGCTCAATAGTTTGCTTCCGGTGTCCATCCGGCACCCCTAGTGGACGCCCAGCGTTCTTGCGAGGCTTTGATGACCACTCTTTACGCAGCGCCCTACCCTCTGGGGTAGACATAAGCTCTGCAAAGTAGTTATTTTTGGGTGCTCGTTGTGGATGGGTACCATTACCGTAACGACTTGGAGCCTTGGCTCGTTCTTTTCTCGGTTTACTCAATGATTAGCCTCCTGTATTAAGGCCGCACGGTTCCATAGCTCAACTGGATAGAGCAACTGCCTTCTAAGCAGTAGGCTGAGGGTTCGAATCCTTCTGGAACCGCCATTTCTTTATGCTGAGAGCGCACCCCTACCGAGCGACAAGGCGGCCTTTTCGTCTTCATCCTCGCGCTCGCCAACCAACATGTTTGCAATAATGGCAGCTACTACAACGCCGATTGGTGCGCTGTAGAACTTAGCAACTGCAGAACTGTCAGACTGGTTTAACATATCTCTAGCGAACTGAGCTGCTGTTGGGGCTATTTGTTTGACGCGCTGCGGGTTAGTTAAGTATGCAGCTATAAGATCAGCAATCAGCTCTTCAGGTGCGTTCATATAAGTACGCTCGAACTTTTGGAACGACTTAGCCTCTTTTGGCATCATAACTGAAGCCGCATATCCTCCGGTTTCTGCCAGTTCTGCTTGGCTATTTTGAAACACTTGGTATGATTCTCTAATACTAAACGATGGGTCTTCAAGACCATAAGGTGATAAAGCGCCTTGTTTAGATTGGAGTTGTTTTAGCTCTTCAATGAGTTGTCTTGCTTGAGCGACTGCTGCACTGTTTAACGATTTAGCCTCGGTGAGCTTCGGTTTCTTTGAAGCAGCATCAATTAGAATGGCTAGTTGTCCATCCAAAGTGTACGCATATTGAGGCTTTGCACCTTTTAAGAGCTTTTTACCGCTAGCATCATTCCGATCATCCGAGATCCGTACAATATTATCCCAGTTATCATTCGGCTTGCCGTCTTTATTACGGACATCAAAAGCCGGTCTAGCGCCAAACACATGGCCTAACTCATGAGCTAAGGTAAATATAAAGTTCTGTAAGGATACTTTACCGCTGACCAAGTATGGTGTCTTTGTACCATCTTTTAGAACGCCAATTTCACCCCAGCGATCATTGTACAACGGATATCTTGGATCCGCTGTTGCCAGTAAATTACCCATGGTGCTAGCGTCTGTTTTAACACCATGATCAACCAACTGCTGTTGCTTCATATCGCTGGCGCTCAGGTAGAATTTTACTGCTACACCAAGTGCCTCAGCAATCTTTTTGATTGCCTCTGGGTTTTGAACGCCGTTTTCAAAAGGTGTACCTTTCTGCCCAATTGGGATTGGTTTACCTTTTGATAGATAATCAGCTACGATTTGAGCCTGTTGATCTTGCTCTTGGCTAAGGCCAAGCTCGCGTACCTCTTCGGGGGTCGCTGGTCTCGATCCAAAACTATCAGCTAAACTTTGGAAGAACCTTTTGTCGGACGCCATGCTGGCGTTGCTGTCACTCGGATCGACTTGTCGATCTCCGCTGCTTCCTCCGGTGACATCTGATCCGGTGCCATCGGTGTTATTCTTGCTAGACGTGTGAAACCCGCCATCAAGAGGTCGTCCACCTTCTGATCGGTAGAGTTCTGCGAGGGCTTCTTTGTTGACTTCTGGGTTTTCATACCAAGGCCTACTCTTGTTTTTACTGACTTTGAAACTCTTTGGAACTATAACATCATCCTTGATCTTTTTCAGCACTATTTTGCTTTGCTCAGGGGTAAATTCATACATATTTCCAAGGCCATCAGGTAAGGCGATATAAGGCATACCATCGCTGCTGTAATAATAGACTGCGCCACTCTCAAAGTTGTCGTATTTACCTTCTCTCGTATGGATGTTTTGGTAGGGGTTCTCAATACCAAGAGATTCATTGATGATACCGTTAATTGTACCGTGATCTACCTCTTGAGCTGAGCTGGCCACCCAGCTTTCCCAATGATAGCGCCCCATCGAGAAATCATCGCCTCGGCCGAGATCTTCGTAGGCCTTTTTAACGACTGGCATCAGATCTCGCTCTAGAGCTTCGTAGTACATCAGCCCCATTGCATCATCGCCGAGTGCTTGAATACCTGAGCCTGTTATCTGCTTTTTATCTTTCTTTGTAGTGTCATAGATATTGAAGCCTTCAAAGCGTCCGTCATCAAACATGTTACGGAACTGCACACGGTCTAGAACCATGATATCATTACGGCCGGCAACCAACAGCATGAAGGATAGCACTTTGTTATTGATGCCTACCTTATCATTGATCCGGTGAAACTCACGCCGTACATCACGACCACTTAGTTCTGGATCGGCGATAAGATCATGCAGATGCTGCATTGGTGTCTTACCGTTAGCCATTGGCTTTGACATCTTTGTTAAAGTGGTCTTACCGAAACCGTTTAGATTGTGTTTCGCTCCAGATCCGGCACTAGCTGTTGGTAGCGCCTTTTCTGTCCACTTTAGATATTCCTTTAGATTAAAGTTACCATCAGCGGCATCTTGGATGAATTTACCGATGCCTGTCTTATTTCCTCTAGATGTCACTACATCCAGAAAAGCACCTTCTTGAACAAATGGTGAAACACCTTTGCTCAGGACGCCCCATAGCAGTAACTTACCGGTAATGTCTGGGCGAGCCTGACCGCTTTCGTATGCCGCTCTAAAATCATCAGCAGCAGCAAACCCATCGGCTGCCATATCCTTTTGGCCTTCAGTTAGTCCACCTATTTGATCAACAATAATCTGTGGGTTCTGAGCCATCTCCAACGCACGATAAGGGATAAGCGGCACGGAACCATCTTTATTGGCATTACCCATTGCATCAGCGAGGAAATCCGCAAAGGCTTCTTTACTCTCTAATGTGTTTGGATGTTCTGCCAAAAGCTGATCAAGATTAGCTAGCTGCTGATCAATATTACCGATGTTCGAAGATGCTAGGATCTTTCTTTTGTGGTCATAGAAGCTATTTGTAGCTGTTCTCAGGAATGGCAGTAACTGATACTGACCGCCAGTGGTGAGGCTAAAGTCATTGGACAGTGTCTCACCGGCCGGAACCGCTAAAATGCCAGCTTTTGATGAACTCGAGACTATCGATGGTTCTTGCCCACCACCCTGCTCAGGAACCGCCATGTTACTAGCCTGCGGCTGCTGCTGCATGACCCGCTGAACGTATGGCATCAAGTATTTATCTGCTGCTGCCTTATCATCCATTGATGACCGAGCGCTGTCGTACAGAGACTGAGCCCTGCCGGCTGGATCCACGCCAAGGTTAGCTTGGTACTCTTGTAGAACCTGTAGTAATAGAGCTCTATCGCGCACTGATAGGTTCCCATCACCACGGACTGCATCAGCAAGCTGTTTAGCTGTCTCGCGGTTGTCTTGGATACCACGCACATAGCCTGCGCTTACATCGCGTGGGGCTGCTGCACTAATGCCGGCAGCGCCAACTGGTATTGTGTAGTTCTCAGATAGGCGAGCTGCTAGCTGCGGGTTCTTTAAGGCAGATAGGTTTGGATCACTATCAACAATGCTTTTGGCAGCCCTAATTAGCTCAGTTAGCCCCTCGATGTCTGTAACAGGATCACCCCTGACACTAGCTAACCATGCGTCAGCCGCTTGTGCTAAATCAGGCCGCTGCTGCTTAATCGTTTCCATGAGCTGCATCAATGTGTCACGATCGACACCCTCAGTAGCTATGGTCATTACAGCTTCTGGTGAATCCTTGGCCGGCATATCGCCAGCGGCAAACGCTGCCTGACGGCGAGCTGTTTCATTATCTTGACGCTGTTGTTCTTTAGCTTGCTGCTGCTCGAGTACTGATGGCTCATCTACGCCAATTAGTGGATCACGCTTCTTGTTATCGCGGATGTACTTGGCAACATTGCTGCGGCGTCCTGTCAACTTATCGATAACGCGGCCGGTACCTTGAGCTGCAAGCTGCCCAGCCAACGATAGGCCACCAGATGATATAGCTGCACCACCTGATAAAATAGGCCGTAAGACGCGCTCAGCGGCGATTGCGCCTCTGTCGTAGCCAATCTTACTACCAAACGGTGAGAGCTGGTCAGTGATGGCTGAAACGCCGCCCTGATAGCCTTTATTGTGCAGTTTGGTGAGCTCGTTGGTCTTCCGCATCAAATTGATGAGGTCAGCGCCCTCTTTTGTGTCAGCTAGACGCTGTCCGGTCACTGGATCTACCAAATTGCCTACAGCTTCAAGCTCGCGCTTACCTACGACACTCTTAGTCTTGTTGCGAGCCTCACGATACGCCAATTTAGCGAGTGTTTTCTCAATACGCGCCAAAAGTGGGTCGCTATCTTTGATGTTTAATGCATCTTTGAGGATCTGCCGCTGCATCTTCATCTGCTCATCGTAATCAGCGTGAAGATCATCAATAACTTGGCGAGCGCCTTTGTTAGATGTCTTATTGAGGTCGTTAAGGTCGTAGCCTTCTGCCTCAGCTCGTGCTTCGATGTCTGCTGCGAAGCTAGAAGCAGCCTCAGCGTCCTCTGGTAGGGCTGGTTTATTGCTTAATGCGCCTGCAGCGCCTTGAACTGGAACTGCAGCGGCTTTCATAGCGACACCACCGGCACCGCCTAGCGCCATTTCATCTACTAGCTTATTGATAACCTCTTCTTTGGTGTACTCACCACCCTGTAGAGCCACACCAGCCATCTCAGTAGCGCTCTGAGCGCCTTCTGTGGCTGCTTCTCCACCGCCGGATTTCAATACGGCTGTCAAGAAACGCCGCGCCATGCCTTTATCTTGCTTAGCTAATATCTCAGCGATCTCTTTGGTGCTCATTGTGAGCAGCTTTTCTTTAGGGATCGCTTTACCAACGATACTGCCGGCACCAATACGGTCTAATAGGCCAACAACGGCACCAATTGCGATGTTCTTTTGGGCTGTTGACTGGTCATTGATGTCTAAGCCCTTTTCTTTAGCCTCAGATGTGGCCGATCCGATACCTAAACCGACACCAGTAGCTAAAGCACCACCACCGAGTAAGGTTGCAGTGACTGGCGCGCCCAAAGTAGACGCAATGAAGCCAGTAAGAGCAACTGCAGGGGTTGCAACCATGGTCGCTGAGTTCTCTGCGCCTCTGGTCATGATCCAGTCAAGCGTTTTGCCTTTTTCCCAAGCATCTAGGAAGCTCATATCGCCTAGTGATGACTGGTAGCCACCCTCAGCGATATCTTTGTCTTGCTGGCTGACTACATCTTTACCCCAATCAGCTATACCTTGGTTACCGATGGCGTTACCGATGGTCTGCGCCGCGTAGCCGCCGAGCTTTTGTGCCTGATCGACTGAGTACTGGACTGCATTATCTCTATCTTGAGGTGGTGCTATGGGTGCCGCTGCGGCAGGCTGCTGAGGCTGCTGCTGCTGCTGCTTTTGATCTTCTTGTTCGGCAAGCTGCCGCAGAACATCATCGAGATCCTGTTGAGATATATTATCAGGAACCTCATAGACGCTTCCACCTACTTGATACTGAGCCATTATGGGTTCAACCTTCTAACTTGAATGTTGTTACCAGATGAGGTCGTGATCGAAGAACCACCACTAATCTGCTGCCCCTGCTGGATTAGGCCACCCTGATATGCCTGACGCTGGCGGTCGATTGCCTGAGTGGCTTTCTGGTAGTGTTCTTTGACGCGCTGCAAGTTGTACATGAACTGCTCGCGGCTCTGAGACTGACGCAGGGAAGCAAGTGATGATTTGAGAAAGCCCAATTCCTTCTCTGAAACACTACCCAATGCGCCACCTGTTGGGCTCTCATCGCGCATCTTTTGTAGCCTGTCGAAACCGATGTTGGCTTCTACCTGTTCGATCATCGAGGCAACATCATGTGCCGGAGTTCCAGCGACATATGACAACGCGTTGCCAATGAAGCCGGTCACGTTGTTAAATGGGTTCCAGTCATCAGCGGCTGATTTTACGGCCTTCTCGATTGAGGAGATAGATCCAAGGACATTCTCTTGATAGGAACTACCGCCGGCTGCTGACGCATTCATCTTATTCTTGAGCTTGCCAAGCAGTGTATTATCTGACTTGTAGCGCTCCATTTCGTCAGCGCGCTGCTCTTTACGGAATGAGCCATACTCTTTACCGATCGCGCTCATCGCATCACCGGCGCTTGTCATAGCGCCACCCATGCCGGCTGCGCCCATGCGTACAAGCATTTCACCTGTAGTCGCCCCAGAAGGCCTACGAGGTAGTGAGAATGCAGTCATGCTGCGGGTATCGCCAGTCAAAGAAAGAGCGCCGGCGTTGGGGTTACCCCCTAATGGGGCAACATTGTTATTATCACCAGTGTAATAGTCATCCTCTGGGGATGATGTAGTTAAAGCGCCAAATGAAGGATCAAATTGCTCCATGTTTTGTGGAGGCATAGTCATAGCGTCATTGGGATCTGGCGAACCGTTAAGAGTTGCAGCTTGCGCGGGTGTTACAAGGATGCCGCCGCCAGTAGGCCGAGCATTCTGTCCAACTAACGTGTTACCTATTTGGGTAGCAGCCGATGACACAGTGTCTCTATTCATTGGTTGACCTTGTATGCCAACATCGCTGCTCATCTCTGAATCCATACCAGCGGCTGCGGCTGCTTGTACCTGTTGTTGCATTTGGATCGCAGCTTGACGGCGTTTTTCTTCTTCTTGACGCTTACGGAGCTCATCTTGCGGAGAGATGCCGAGGGCTTGTTGCTGGGCTATCAGGGCGCGGAGTTGGTCTGGTGTCATTTGTTTATCAACCTCTGTTTGGGGCTGTTGTTGAGCTTTTTGCTGATCATCGATGTATCGAGCAGCTCTCAGAACATACTTTTGGGTGGTTGCCGGCAGATCCTCGAACTTAGCGCCGGCTTCTTTCCAACGAGCAGCTTTGGTCGCACCCATGTTGTAGGCTGCTAGCTTTTCGAATGGTGTCGTGAAGCCGTGGTGTTTACTGAAGCGCGTGATGTAATCACTAGCGATACCTCTTGCTTTGGTTGGATCTTCGAGATCCTTGACATCAAAGTTCGTTGGCATGCCGTAGCCGAGCTTATTTAGGTTATCAGATCTGATCTGGTATGCACCGATTTCAGTAGCGCCACCCCGCGCTCTATTAGCAGCATCTTGTGACAGGTGGCCTGTCTCAGAGAACCTAGCGGCGTCTAGTAGAAGAGGCTGCGGCACATCTGGATTTGATAGTACCCCTTGCCACCACAACATTTGATTATATCAGGTTCATGGTGTTATAGGGTGTCCACCCCGCCTGTGTGAAACCAGTGAATTGTGATGGTGAAGCTATTTGCCCTGCAAACGGATTGCTTGGATTATTTTGTAAAAAGTCTTTCATGATTCCTGCACCGATCCGGCCACCACCGAGAGCACCCATCATCGGGCTAGGCGTATTAGTGTTTGGCATCGATCCTGATGTAGGTGCGCCACCCATGATGCCTTGCATGAACTTTTGGTATGCATTCATCGCATAGTCGCG
>Ga0181563_10001434_pt1 | contig 23515 bp, 19 predicted proteins | sample 011ome_25_FD_133759 | JGI IMG/M metagenome (GOLD analysis project Ga0181563, IMG submission 133759) | Coastal salt marsh microbial communities from the Groves Creek Marsh, Skidaway Island, Georgia - 011512CT metaG (megahit assembly) | ecosystem: Environmental > Aquatic > Marine > Intertidal...
GCTATCCACTCAGGTTGCCGATCAGCTTATCACACAAGAGCAGGCCGATCAGATGCGTAGCGAGGTGGAAGGCTTTATCATGGCTCGTAACGGCATCCCTGCCGAGGCTAACGTGCCCAAGGAGAATATGTCCGAACTGGCATTGGCATTGCAGGAGAAAGCCGCCTTGGAGGAAAAACTAAAAAATACTGATGAGTCTTTCCATGAAAGCATTCAGAAGGAACTAGATGTAAAAGCAAATCAAATACTTAATTTAATCAATCCAGATGGAAAAAAGGAAACCGTATCAGAAACAGAACAGCAGCAGCAGCCCGAGGCCGAAACGACCACGGACGACACCCAAGAAACGGTACGTGAAGGTGAGCAGACGGAAGTAGATGCTGACACCGTTGAAGCATCTGCGGAACCAACCACAGAAGCGGAAATAGAAAACCGTATGGCCGAATTGGAGGATATTAACACCGATGAGGCAAAAAAAGAGTTTAATGCTCTGGAAAAAGAGATGGAGCAGCGTGAGTGGGATTCCGTTCTAAAAACTCCGCTTGAAAACGTGGCGTCTGTTGTGGATGGTCTTCTCGAAAAGAACAAAACTATGCCTAATGGGTTTGGGGCTTTCATTGAGAGAGCTGACGCTTTGCAGGCAAAAAAAGTGGCAGACAGGTACTTAAACAACAAAGAAAACCTATCAGAAGCCGACCTAAAGAAAGATTTCTCTAAAGCTTTTAATGGTAACCCTGAGTCATGGTACTCTGATGCACTTATGCTTCGTGAGTCAATCAATGAATTATCAAGTCGAGGCATCCCAACTTCTGAGGTGATCGAATCTGAGGTAAAAAAATACACTGACGACGGGTTTACTGCTAAGGAAGGTGAAGATGCTGTAAAAGTCAGGCTTGCTAAGATTTTGCAAGGTTCAGAGATTACACCTGAGTCAGAAACCAAACCAACTACAGAGCCAACCTTAGCACCCGAGCCAACGCAATCCGGTGGTGAGGATATTACGGTGTCCGAGCCGGTAGAGACAGAGGTAAAACGCCCATCGAGTCAAACACCGGAATACACCACCAAGTCAGGCACCTACACTGTTAAGAGGGGTGACTACGGCTTGGAAGTGACCAGTGACAAAGGTAAACCCGCTTCTGAGTCAACCCGTCGCAAGTACCTCAAAGAGTATGCTGATAACTACGATTTTAACGTGGGCAAAACAGCTCCACCGGTGCAGGAAGGGATACAGTCAGGTCAGGATGTGGATAGTCATATTGCTGAGACAAGTGAAAACCCTTCCGAGATCGCCTATGCCTACTCATTGAGTAAAAATGTGCCACAGGAAGGCGATTACAAGTCGCAGATGATTGGTGAGAACCTATCGCGTATCAAGCGTGGTGGGTATATCGAATGGGGTGACAGCAATAAGATCACGCAGGCAATGGCTAAATCCTACTTCTCAAAAGAAGGATTGCCTATTGACGTGGCAGCGCAGGAGATCAGCGACCTTGCAGGCATTGAGATCACACCACAGGATATCGCTGACTTTATTGAAAGCAATCCTCATGGCTACCGGACAGGAGGGCTAACGGATTCTCAAATGGCATTATCCGGTCGTTTCGAGGAGCTTACCGGACTACCGCTTAATGAAAGAAATCTTAACTTAGCCCTTGAATCACGTATCAACCAAGAGGCTCCTGGCTTTTTAGAACAACTCGAAGAACGAGAATATGAAAAAGATGAAATCCAACGACTCTACGAAGAACACCTCAGAGGGAAAACGCCCACAGAACAAACGGGAACGCCTGATGATGGTGATGGAGGTGATGCAGGACCAACACAAAAAGGCGAAACCGACCAAATACTTAAAGAAAAACTAGCCAATGTGGAAAAAGAGGAGGCGATAAAACCGCTGACAAAAGAAAAAGAGCGGATTGAAAAAGAAATCAGAGAGATAGAGAAAGAGCTTAAAGATGCTGAAAAACTTAAAAAGGAGGCTACTGCTAGACCTAATCGTAAGGGTCAAAAAGAAGGCAGTAATAGAGATCGTGAGCGATTAAGGGATGAAATTGTAAGAGAGGAAGAAGAAAAACGTCGCAAAATACTAGAAGATGCTACTGAGGAGCGTCGAAAGAAAGAGGAAGCCGTAGATCGTGCAATAGAAGAAAATGTTACAAACGAGGAGCTAGGTCAAATAGCCATAGAGGAGGATTTAAAAAGCAAAGACGAAGCCAAGAAGAAAGTCAAAGAAGAAGTTGAGGAATCCCTAAGAAATCCTGAAAACACACCAAAAAGCAATAGCAAGTTAAGCAAGGTTGTTAGAAGGATTGTTAAGGTAATTAAAAAAGGCATCATCTCTTTAGTCCTTATTGGGAGCATTGGTGGGGGAATCAATTTTTCAGCGGTTGGAAACATCAATAAAACCGTTGAGGCAACTATTTCTGTTCTTCCTGACTACATGGAGGAATCAGCGGTTAGGTTTTTAGCTAAAGAAGGTATTTATGACCCCACAATTAATGAGCAAATAGTTGATAATAGCCAGTTAAAAACACCCAAACGGGTGTTCGATTTTTCAATAACAGAAAAGTCCAGAAAGTCTATCGAGACATATAAGAAAGAGAATACCTATACTCAGGTGATAGGTAAGGTGAAAGACTCTCATTATAAAGCCAGAAAAGGAGTGTCTGACTCATTATTGATGGTTAGAAATCAGTTTTTTAATGAGAATGGATTTACCTATGTAGCAGGAGCGGCTAAGTCAAATATTAAAGGAAATGAGAAGATAACCGGAGTTAAGGGTGTTGCTCATTTTATGATATTAGATGACTCTGGTGTTGACCTAACAATTAAAACATCTGACAGGGAACTAAAAGAAGCATCAGACGCTTTTAAAAAGAAAAGGATAGGTGTTGATATCAAGCTTTCTGATTATGTGCCTGTTTTTTCGAGAAGCGGAAACAGGGTAAACACTAAGTATAAGTTAGCCAAAGATGTAAACTCCGATGATATAGTTATAACTAGGCTCCACCAATACAAATACGGCGACCTTGATTGGAAGGCGAAATCAAACATTGGAATAAAAGGCGCACATGGCATAAAAACAAAAGATGGCAAAAAGGTTGCGAACTTCGTTGCAACAGCCACGGGTTTTGATGCTTACTCTCGTTTCTCTGGCGCATCTGCTGTTTTTATCTTTAAAGATGTAGATGGAAATGAGATTGTAAGGGACTTGACAGGCACATTAAATATGGTTCAAAATGAGGCCAATAATATTATGCGCCAATTTGGTGTATCGTCAAACGATCTTACCATTGGTGTTTATGATGCAGGCTCTTATACTGCAAAACCCGCCGCAAAAGACGATGTGCTTGAAACAGATCAATGGAAGGGGTATAATATCCTGCATCCTCATTCTGGTGGAGCATTAATTATTCCTTCACACACAGAGTCAGGTTCGGAACCCACATCGACCAATTTAATGGGATTAGGGCTGTTGGCGTTATTAAAGAGGAGAAAAAAAGGAGAAAAGGTTTCTGATAAAGAAGTGGAGAGTAAGACGAATGAGCTGAGGGAAAAGCTAGAAAAACTTAAACTTCAATACGAAGATGTTAGCAGAAAGATTGAGGAGGCAACCACAGAAGAAAAACCCCAAAAAACAGGCAGCAGGGGAGGTGATGCAGGAACACCAATCCAAGAAGGCGAAACCGACCAAGGAAAAGTAAAAGAGCGGAAGTTCCCAAAACGTGTTTTAGAAGGGAATGAGGTGGATAAGGAGATAAAATCTCGTACACCCAAGCAAACACGTGAATACTTGGAGAAATCCAATCAGCTCACTAATGATCAGGCCAATAAGATCATTGAGGATGTAGGTACCGTGCAGGCTGCGTCCATGGTGCGTGACACCAATTCCAATATAGCACCACGTGTGCGTGTGGCACTGGCTCAGAATGTTATCAAGCGGCTGAATAAAGAAGCTAAAGCCGCCAAAGATGAGCGCACCAAGAATATGCTGTACGACGAGGCTGTGATCACACTTGATTACATCTCCCGTTACGGTACACTACTTGGTCAGGGCGTTCAGGCTTTCCGTATGTGGGATTACCTGTCACCCGAAGGTGTTTTACGTGCTTACGAGAAAGCTATCTCCGATGCAGCACAAAAGGCACGTGATCGCAACAAATCCACCTACGAAGGTGTGAAAGCCGGTGTGAAGAAAGGCCGTGAGAAGTCAGCACGTGAAGCGGTCAAGACAGAGCCAACAAAAGAAAAACTCACCAAAAAGAAGATCAAGGATAAGCGTAAGGCCGCTTTGGATAAATTAAAAAGTGGTGGCAAAACACTAACATCAGGTGGTTTCTCATCTGAGATGATCGAGGGCGCAATAGAATACGGCTATTGGACCTTTATGGATGGTTTTCGTTCCTTCAACAAATGGATGAAGGAGATGAAGAAGGCTTTTGCCGATACCGACCTGAAAGATGCTGATGAGCGTTTCTACCGTGATATTTGGCACAACAGGAAAACAGAATCAGGCAAGCCATTGGGCAAGATGCTTAACGAGCAGCAGTTGACGGAAGCTATCGTAGAAGATTTGATCGAGAACGATGGTGAGAACCTTGCCGACATCTATAAAGAGAATTTTGGTATTGACACAGCAGAAGCCAAGAAGATGGCTGATAGCATGATGGGCAAGTTCCAAAAAAACCTTGAACGCAACCTCACCAAAGCCATTAAATCCGAAACACCAATTGGATTCAATAAAAAAGGTAAGAAGCTGACTAAGGTGCTGTCAGGTGAGGCATATAAGCCGGATGACATCGACAATGCCATTGATGAGGTCTTGGAGCTGCCCAAGTCAGACCCAAAACAGGTGGCGAAGATCATGGACCTTGCCAACCGTCGTGATGATATGCCAGAGGGCTTCTTGCGTGATCAGGCCACCACCGACCTTTTGGGTGAGATCGCACGAACCAAAGGAGTGCCACCAGGAGAGGTGCTATGGAGCCTATGGTATGCCGGAATCCTTTCGGGGTGGGAAACACAGGCACTTAACATCGGTGCCAACCTATTCAACACCACCATGGAGATGACCGTCACTGCTATAGAGAAAGGTGTCGTGCAAGGAAAACCCATGGATGTAGCGAGAGCCACAGTAGGACTCTTGCGTGGTTGGGGTCGTGGCTTTGATGAGGCTTACGCTATCATGGCGAAAGGGTACGAGCCATCAAAAACAGGATACAAGGTAGCTGCTAAAAACGTACTTGAAAACCCTGACCTTAAGGGTGGGTGGAAGATTTTTCAGCCTGCCGCATGGACCATGAAGGCTTGGCCACGGTTTATGGTCGCTATGGATGCAATGGCCTACTATGGCTTACTGGAATCACGGTTCGAGATGGTAGCCATGGAGAAAGCCCGCCAGATGGGTAAGAAAGGCAAGGCGGCACGTGCAGAAGCAGCCAACCTACTATACCGTACCGATGAGCTGAAAGCAGAAGCCAAAAGGCAGGTTGAAGCTGACTCACAGCAGATGGAAGCCCGTACCGGAACCGGCATGACCAAGTTCGAGAAGAAACGCCGCTACCGCGAGATTATGGAGCAGAAGCGGCCAGAAGCTTTTAGGGAGGAAGCTGACCGTTTTGCGGCCTTTGGGACGTTCAACTACCAACCACAAGGGGTTATCGGTGACTTTGCAATGATGGCCGCTGAGGTTAATCGAAAATATCCACTTGCAAGGCTTATCATTCCATTTACACGTATCGTTGGTAACGTGCTTAATCAACAGCTTGACTACTTTCCTGTCATTGGTGTTGCACGGGGTTTAGGTTGGAGTATTGGTGCCTCACGTCAGAAATCTGGTAAACTCAAAGGTGTGGACCCAACGAGTATCCATGCCGGTATGCCTCACTTCAAGGAGCGCAGAAACCGGAAGATGATAAAAGGTCTTTTGGGTTCGGTTTTACTTTACAGCCTTTACCGTATGGCTAAAGCCGGTGACGAGGATGATGACAACTGGTTTGATGTGACAGGGCGTGGACCAACAAACTACAACCGTTACAAACAGCTATATGATGCCGGATGGAGGCCGTACAGCCTGAAATTTGGTGACACATACATTCCTTACCAGTACAGCCCATTTGGTATCGGTGCTGCGGTGGTTGGTGCTTTTCGTGACCACGAAACATATGGAGAGTTGGACGAAACCGATCTTTTTAACAGAACCGCTTTTGCCCTAATGCTTGCACCTTCAAGTGTTTTTGAGATGTCTTTCCTTTCATCGCTTGGTGGGTTTATTGATAGTATGTCAAGGCATGGAAGTCCAGATAGGGCGGGTGAGAAGCTGTTTAAAGCCGTTGGCCGCACAGCATCAAGCGTAATCCCCACAACGGTTCGTGATATCGCCGAGGTGTTTGACCCAACCAAATACACCGCTACGGATATCTACGAGGGATTGATCACCAATATTCCAATAGCCAACTCATCGCTGCTTAAACCGGATATCAATGTCTTTGGTGAGCCGATCAAGAAAGAAGGCAACCGCTTCAAGTCATCCATCACCGATGACCCTGTGAAAAGATTTCTTTTCGAGGAGAAGGTGTTTGTGCCAGTACCTAGCAGGCAGACAGAGCTTGATGGGGTGCAGATGACCCAAGATGAGTATTACGACTACATCTTGAAGTCCGGTCCAAAAATTTACGATGCAATCAAGCGGAACATCAAAATGTTAAGGAAAAAAGAGAGCAAGGACAAAATTCAAAAATGGATAAGCAAAGAGTGTCGTGAGATCAGAGAAGATTTACGCTAAACCAAATATTCTGACAAAATACTATTGCGAACTACTCCCAAGTCACGTCCAAGGTAATAATTGTTTCGCCGAGGAAATCCGAGTTGAAGGGTTCATCCTCGCTCGTTAACACAATGGATGATGAGTTCTCCAAAGCTTCTTGATGTAAGTCTACACGGCTGTTGTAGTTTCCGTATTGGAAATTAAATGTAAACGTATTATTGAAGCAATTATAAATATCCACGTCGCAAAAGTCATCAAAACTCATTGAGCATTCTGAAACATCATGGAAATTCAACTGAGGATAGGTGTCAATCCCGACCCTTATTGGAAAGTCACAACCGGAAAACTCCTGAGAGCCACCAACAACACAGTGTTTTATTTCTGAATGGCACCGAGAACTACCGTTTGGCTTTAAACACCCCCAATCAGTAGTGCTTTTCACATAAACAGCCAAATCACCTTCAATGGCTCCATGGGCAGAAAAAGCCTCCTGGTCAAGATTCTCCACCTTAATCTTATGAATCACCATCACCTTGAAATCCGGCTCTGTGCAGTCTGGACCGGTAAACCCATCAGGACACTCACACAAACCACCGTCACACGTGCCGTTGTTAGCACATACAACACCTGCACATGGGTCAGGCTCAGGTGTTTCGCAAGCTGCAAAAAAAACAAGTGTAAGCGATAAAAGGAATAAAAGTGATCGTGCCATATCAAGTTGATTTTATTTTCTAATTACTTTCGGAGGTGTTATGTCAAAATCCTTATCCCACCTGATTATAAACTCCACGCTGCCTCCCATCGCCTTCATGTACTTAAACCAAGTTTTAACCTGTGTCTGTGTAGGGTTATTCTCTTTTATTGAATGACTACCCATATTTTTAGAACCTCCACCCGAAGCAATCAAAAGCTCCTCAATAGTCCAACCAAGAGCATGGCGGCGGTTCTTTATAGCCATCCCAAACTGTGATCTAAAACTCGTAATCTCATGGCAAAGCCTACGGGTAGTGCCTTCCTCGCCTAAAATAAAATCTAATAATGGGTCAGATTTATATACCTCGATTGATACATCTTTATTTGCCATTATTGCAAATATACTAAATCTCAGGAAACTATAGTGTCGGGAATTGGAGTTTCCCGAACACCGTTACCCAAGGTCTTGTCGTCAAGGTCGGCAGAACCCGCCGCCGCAATCTGTTGTAACTTGTACTCATTGTCCTTTTTCATGCGCTCCAACTCCTTCATGTGTTCGTCGTCACGCGCCAACTTTTCTAGTTTGTCCTGTAGGATAACGGTCTGTTGTTTAGCTTGCTCTGTAGCCTCCTTAACAGCAATATCGCCCTGCACCTTCTGTGCTGCTGATTCCTTCTGTGTCTGAGCGTTGAACTGAGCGTTCTGAGCGGCTTCCTGAGCTTTATCCTTCTGATACTTAGCACGACGCACCATAAACATACGATTGGCAAGCTTAGGGCTTTCCTTACTTACATCACGTATCAAAATAGCATCTTCTGGACGTAACTCACCATTTACCACAGCCTTCTCTGCCACAGACTGAATATACATCATGTCTTCGGTGTCTGGTCCGGCCTCAATGCGAATACCCATCTCACGTAAAATCTCATCACCAATCTCGATCATTTCGGTGTTTCGCTTACCAATGGCATCCACAAAACCCTGAATCTTACGTCCTGAGCGAATCAAATCCTGTGACATTAAGAAAACCTCGTCGGCTGATCGTTCAGTGATGTCAAGCATTGCGAAATCCAAGTGCCATGTAGCATTATTACTTGCTTTCAATGCCAACTGCTGAGTACCTACTAATGTTTTGGCGTCAGGGCTAGTGCCGTCACGTGGCTCGTTAACACCTGTGATATCACGGATGTTTTGCAGGTTTTGATTCCATGCCACGATAAAGCGGTCAAAGGACGGTGCAAGCCCTCCCTGTAACTCCTGAATGATACGTTGGTTTTGTAGTGGTTGCCCATCCTCACGGATAGATGAATAATACCAGTTACCCACGGCCTCGAAGATGTCCTGCAACTCCAACGGGTCGGAACCTTCCTTGCCAATAGCCTTTAGCACATCCTCCATGCCTGCGATGTCAGCAGCGATACCAGGAGGCTTGGCTTTAGATAGGTGTTGCTGCATCTTTAGATGAATAAGATTCAGCTCATCAGCGAAAGGACGCATCTTTTCCACCAATGACATATTCTCCATATCGAATATCTCCGGCATGAAGAATTTGAACCCTAGCGTAGTGTCGGTGGAATAAACACCGTCCATGCTCTTACGGGTCATGTTTTCTTTCTTCCCGTAGCTCCAAATGTGTTTTGTGTCAACAACCCAAAAGCCGCAGTACACATCCTTCACACGGCGATCAACCATCTTACTGCCTTTTTTGGACTCGTAATCCTCTGATCGTGGGCGTGGTGCGTAGGTGCTGCCGTTCTTTGCTTTTTTTATCTCGTACCGGTAGGTGTTGGTGCGGAAGAACTCACCATACATCACCTTCACACGGTAGTCATCATAATACTGGTAGTTGCCTGTATTAGAGTAGTAGTTGCCGTATTCCCAAGCGCGATTACCCATCTTGCCTGCGTTCTGCTTTGCGATCTTAAAAAGCTCTTTCTCCGGCAGCTTCGCCTGTTGGCGCAACTCAGAGATGGTCAGCCATATAATCTCACCAAAATGCGGCATATCCTCGCCTTTGTCATTAGTGAAGTAAGGGATGATGGCGTTCATCGGGTCTACCCATTTAAGCCGGATATCCTGATTCTCATCATAAAAAACACGCACACCACCGGCCTTCATAACCACTAGGTCACGCATCACACGACGACGCACATTCTTGAAGTCATTGGCCTGAAAAGCCAGTGCTACAGCCATCTCAGCACCAATCTCAGCCTCCTGCTTGTAGTTCAGCTCCATATAGATGTCAGCATCTTCTTTGGAGTCAGGCATAGGCTCATCGGCCTGTAACAGACCAATACCATTGGTGGCCTGCTTGAACTTCTCGTTTAGGTCTTTCAGGTACATATTGCCATACAGCCTGTTACGCTCTTTGTCGCGCTCACCACGGCTTTCTTTGTCCAATGACTCGCATTGCAGGCGTAGCGGTCCTTTCATATGCTCATTAACGAGTATATTAACGAACTTAGGGACAACGGCTATCGGCGACCAATCAAGATTAAGGTAATCGAGGTTTGGACCCATCCGGTTTTTGTACTTCTGGATATCCTGTGTGCCCTCCGCATAGCGACGTAACTCAGCCCAACGGGTGCGATGTTCGTTGTAAAAACGGCCATGCTCAGTGTACATATTCCTGAAATACCGCAATCCATACTCGTCAGTTGCTTTTACTGATGCAGGCTCAAAATCACTTGGGTAGCCGCCAATTTCTTTTTTCATTTTCTCATTATGGATTGAATACCCCTGTTGTCATATCTTCTGACAAGCTTGGGTACGGTCTTTTTTAATTCAGGTGCCCTACTCACACGTGCCTTAGCTGCTGATAGCGCAAGCATACTAGCTACTGTAGGGTCATGGGGAGTCCAGTTGTTAGCATCGAAGTCCAACCAATCCTTGATCAATTCTTCAAACGGGCATATCCCCCATTTTTCACCATTATTGCCGATGTAATCAAAAATGTATTGCTCTGCTCCCTCCATAAGGATTCGGCGAACAGCGGGACCGGAGGTGCTAATGCCTGCTTCAAGCCTCCTTTGCTTTGAGTAGTCAGTATGGGTGTATTCGGGACGGTGCATACAATAGCCGTAATAACCCCGATTACTCATATAATTAATAAGTCCAGGTTTTTGAGTCTCAACCAGTACTTTCGCACTATAATGGACCATAGCCATCAAAACATCCTCATAGAAGATGTCGGGGCTTTCCGGCCTTCCGATGTATTCAGCAACGAAAATGTTGCTCTCTTTTCGCAGCGGGTTGTTCTTTAAGAAAATATAGCAGGCAGCATTACTGCCATCCGAGGAGGCTATTTCCATGTGATCATAAGGGTCGCACCCTGCAACGTAGTCGCCGCTCTTTGGCCTTCTTTGTGACGAGCGAATTATTTGGTTGGCTTCTGTTGGGTCAGGCAGCGAGTAGATCAACCACCCACCATCCTCTTTAGGTCGCCATACCGTGCTTGTGTCACGGACACCATCTTTCCATGCGAAGTTGCCACGACGAACCAAGCCAACACCCTCCTCATCATAGTATCCCATTTGCTTGTTGTACTTATCCTGTTCCTTTAGCTTTAGAACATCGAATGGGCATCCATCACCTTCAACAAGAAATGCCTCATCAACATTAAGCGGATATTTTCTTTTTTCTGACACCAAGGAAGCTCCATTCAAACCTTCACGGCGCGACATGATCATTTTAAGTGCTTCCTCTTTATCCGTATAGCCAAACCTGTCAACTGCCGCTCTGTAACCGTAATCAGCAGGCTTAAAGAACCGTCGCAATCCTGATTGGGTGCGGCCAATGGTATTCACTTTTTCGGGGTCAGATTCATTCCAGAGCGTAAGGGCGTGTTTACCACCCATTTTCTCCATTTCCTCCACTGTGGTCACATGAAGGCTTTTACCGTAGATCGTTTGTGAGTCCGACTGCGTTTCCTTTACAATACGCCAACGGTCATGCACATTCACCTCTGTGGTGTTGTGTGTTACAACAAAATCATGAAGAAGGAAGCGAGGATTCTCCTTTAAAGTGAATCCATAATAATCCTCCACCCCACGTGGTCTAAGTGTAAAGCCAAATCGCTCAGGGCTTCGTCGATTTTTGTGGTGCTTTTCAACAAATGGTGCCTGTTTTCGGCTCACCTTGCAAGGAATATTCCAGATGTCGCCAAAAATGCTAACACGCCCTACTTCGCAGCGATAAACCGTGCCATCCTTTCTTTTCATTGTTGCCACCTTCGTCACAAAACTCGCGTAAAACCCAAGGCTTAGTGCTAATCGTTGGATTTGACGCGCCAATTCAATCCTTTTCTGAATGACTTCGTATCCGGCTGCTTTGCCATTGTTTTTTATCAAATAGCCGTCGGTATCAATCAGCCCTGCAAGCAATTGAAGTCTATTTTTGCGGGAGTCAATCAGGTAGTTTTGCGGGATATGCTTATTACCAAACAGGTTCAACCCTCGAAGGTTTTTCAGGAACTCCTGTCCGTTTTCACCGCTTCCGATATAGAGCAGGTCACATGATTTTGTTCCGCGCCTTGTAAACTTATACCCATTATCCTGACAAAACGCCTCCACGGCGGTGTGTATCTCCACATCAGGACTGTGTATCTCTGGTGCTTTGTGACTGCCATCGCCAATCCACAACCCCAACACATAAGGGTCAAGAATATGTTTGCTTTCAGGATATTCTACCGGTACACGGTAAAGTGTTAAGTGCTTCTGAGTTGATGGCGGGAGATTTAGGTAATCTTTTACAGATATGTCGAGTGTTTCACCCTTTTTCTTTCCAAGTATCCCTTGCTTTGTAGACACCTTTAGTGACAAGATGTGCGACTCATTACAACCCCATTCCGCTCCCTTTTTTGAAACCACGTCATAGCACATCTCGCGGCCACGCGCCAACGATGTAACCGTTCTCGGCTTGGAATCCTCACCCATCAATAAATCACCTTCACAAATATCCTGCACTTTTTTAATGCTTCCATCGTGCATCAACACTAACGTGTTGATTATTAAGCACTTGCCAAATTCGTCTGAGAAGTATGTGAATAACATATCACCATCGTATGCCTCCGCATTTGATGGCTTGTAGTTGATTTCTGAATCAAGAGCATCCTTATACTCTTTATAGGCTCCTCTTTTGCGGCTGCTAGGCTCCTCGAAACGAAGTGTTTGCTGAGGATTTGTTTCACCGCTGTCAATGGGTTTTAACCACGTGGGCAGCCTTCGCCAACTACGGACTAATTTTTTAAATACCGTTTTGGCATCACTACCTGTTTTTGACTGAATACCACCCGTTGCCATTTTACGGCTTGTGGTTCGCAGGTAGTTTATACAATTGGATTTGTGTGTCTTACCGTCCCTCCTGGAGGTGAAATAACACAGGCCGTAGCAGTTTTCATCGCGCTCCACATCCATCCACAGATAGAAGAAGTCACGGTCAGCATCAGTAAACATCGGGTAGCCATCGCCTTGGGCGTTGATATGCCAATAAGAAAGATAGATGTAGTGCTTCCCTGTCAGGTACTCAATATTCCCATTATTGTAGAACCAGTAACCGTTTTGCTTTCGGTCAAACTCACGCTCAATAAATGCTTCCTCCTCCTCTGTTAAAGGGTCAAGCATCTCACCTGTATCGCGGTCAACACGACGGTATTTGGCCTCAATAGCCGCAATCACATCTTTGTCCGGCCTGCGGAAATACTGGTCAGGCTTTATTCTATCATGGTTGGCTATGTGAGTTTTGGCACTAGGGGGCTTAGGGAGTTCAATAGTGTACTCCCCAATCTTACGGAACCGTATGAAGTCATTAGGACGTTCCATTGGCATGAGCCTCCATGAAGCCTGCTTTCTTCTTTTTTACCTCTTTAGGTGGTCCAATAACAGCCTCGATCTTCTGAACACCCTCAGCCAATTGGCTTGATTCCTTCCAGAGCTTTATGAATTGGTCAAAATCCTTCTCCCCAAGGTTCACCTCGGTTTCAGGGTTCAGCAACTCATCAGCAAGCTTATCCACACGAAACAACAAAGCCCTATGAAACTTGGACATAGTGGCTTTGGAGTCGTATTCGGAAAGGCGTTTTTCGAGCTGTTCAATCCATTCCTTGTCAGAAATGTTGCTCGGCCTAGAGAGCATCAATCAAGGCTTCGATAGCACTTGGGGCTTCTGCGGCGGCAAACTGCACACGTCCACTGTGGCCGTTCTCGTTGTAGTTCAACAGGCTTCCGGTACTGCCGTCAGTCACATAGTCAATAATCTTGTCAGCGTTGAGTTTAATGGCATTACCATCAACTGTGATCTCAACAAGGTTGGCAAGAGCGGTGTTGAGTGCTGCCGGTGTCTCGTCAACGATAACTGACTGCTTTACTTGATGGCTGTTACGGTCATAAGTAATACGTGCGCCTGAACCTTCGGCTACAACGTAGGTTACTGCTTCGGAAACGATATCAAAGGCTCCTGAGCCGTCTGATGGAGTGATTGTGGTTGCTTTAGGCATTTTTATTTGTTATTGGTTATTAATTCAAGCATTACATGATTCTCTTTGATGGCATACATGCCGTCGATCATGTTGTAAGATTTTTTAGGGTAGACAATGGATTTCCCTTCATCCTTGCCGTGCTTCACCTTGCCCACGTGGAGTGGTGCAGAACCAGGAAGCAACAACCCACCTTCTTCGCGCCATTCGCTCTCATCCAGAGCCTCAACGAGCATCCAGCTACCAATACAGGTGTAGTCCTTATGGCACACGATGTCGCGGTCCATTCGCATCAAGTAACCCTCCACCCCTTCGATGGTCATTTTCAGGTCTGACTTCTCTGTAAATCGTATGATGTCACCTTCTTCAAGGCCATTGGTGATTTCCGGCAGAAACAGAATTTTACCTGCTTCCTTTTTCTCGGAATAAATGATGTGTTCGGAGCTTTCTGATATATCTACCGGCTGTACGAAGACATAATCTTCCATCATGGTCACCTTCCCATCATGGGAGTAGGCGTATATAAGGCTGTCATCGGTATAATGAAGGCCAAACCCTTCGATGAGCTTGTCAGCGATGAAGTAGTGTACATACACCCTTGAACCCTTTGGCAGTGTTGCGGAATCGTGTATTGTTCCGCTTCGTGTCTGGTATCCGTAGCGGTCAAACTTCGTGTCGAATTGGAGCTTCTCACCGTTGACGGTGTAGCCCTCGAACTCGTCCATTTTGATGAGGTGGTTGTCATTCGCTGTCAAGGAAGCACTCAAAATTGGCGTTGTTATGGTTTATGTATTTCCACACCTGATTATCAAGGGCTATCGCATAGCGAACCAACCCATAAACCAAGTGGAAGTTTTTATCTAAAAAGATGGCTGTCACCTCACGGTCTTTGCGGTTAACCTTCAACTTCTGACCAACAAAAAACCGCTCCTCCCTGCCGGTGAGGATAATGGTCACGCCACGATAGCGATCTTGATGGTTTGGGTCAAAGCCTACTACGGCTTCGGGTTGTTCTGAATTAACCACGTCAGGGTGTTTACATTTTGTCCTTCAACCAATGCCGACAACCGCTCCAAGTCACCTATCGACAACTCCTCTTTTGGGTCTTTAAAGGCCGTATGAACACCTTTTTCATACTTGCGTATTGCTTTGGCCACATCACCTATCTCGATGTTGTGGTGGAAGAATACTTGGGCTATTTTATGTTTACCCGTCCAATAATCGACCTTTGGCGTCACTGATTGAATTTGATTGGAACAAAAGTAGTGAAAATCCCGCAAACGCCCGTAATATAAGGGGTTTAGGGGTGGTATTAATGTTGTGGTACTACATCTTTTTCCGGTAAAAACTTGGATACCATTGCATATTGTGGTATTATTGTTCCATGAATAAGAAGTATTGTGTGGATGAGATTAACTTCCACCGAAAAGTGAAGGGGATTAGTCTACCTGAATTAGCGAAGCAAACAACACGATCACACTCACATATCTCCCATGTGTTGAGTCCAGGATACGGGGGAGCGTTGACGCTTGACCTGTTTTTTGAGATGCTTAAAGCCGTGGGGTGTGAAATGAAAATATCACGAAAGCCAAATGAAAACGAAAAAGCTAGTATTCATTAGCCCGAAAGCCTTGCTGAAAAAGGAGTATGAGGACTGCCCACTAGAGACTGCTTTAGATGGTCAAAGGATTGACAAAAAGGGCAATAGCACCACTCAGCTAACCGGATTGAGCGATAACTGATGGTGGTTCTTGAAGATCATAAACTGATTGCCGACTCCTACAACGAGCTACGTGCCTTTTTATCTCAAAAGCGAATCAGTTGGTACAGCAACAACTACCGTGAGGCTAACGGCAAGCATGAGTTTCGTGTTTGGGGACATACTGAGAAGAAAGCCCAACGTGCCATAGATGATGGATTTAAGCCATACATAGCCCCACGGACGGGTGAGTTAATGCGAACCATGAAACGCCTAAACAAACGTGATAATGAGTCCTGAGCAACTACAAGTAATAGCAGCCACCGCTGCCTTTTTATTGGGGTTAACGATTCTGATCTATTGGCAGCACGATAAACACGATAAGAAATGAATATCACAATCTCATACAGCCCAACGAAGGAGGGAGGAGTCCTGAATGTCAATGGCTATGGGCAACCAATAGCTTTTAAAGCCAAGAATCAAGAAGATGCCATTGAGATGGTTTCTGAGTTTTTACAGAACCAAGAGCGCGGAACAGAGACTTTAAAGGCGGCTGTCAATGCTTTTATTGCCCAACTCGACCCTGAGAAGGCGTCAACCGTTTTGCACTTCCAATTTTCCACCAAGCCTATACAAGTGTGTGCAACCCAAACGCCGGAGGCTGAGATGTATGGCAGGGAGGTCATTCTTGAAGGTGATTCTGCTGTTGACAACACACGGTTTGTTTATCACTACAACTGATATGAATCAAGACGAAATACTCCGGCAAGCACTAGAAAAGACGGGCGAGATTGATGTGTCTGACAAAGGATACTACGCGCTGATCTTTAGCCATGAGTTCGCTAAGAAGTTTTGGCCTGACACAGTAGGTAAAGCCACAGTCCATGAGGATAAAAACTTCCGTGGGCATCTTTTTGAGTCCGATATAGATGCCAATGCGCTACTTATTGATGGTGAGGTTGTGCCTATTTATGTCTTTAACAAAGAGGACAAAAGGGTTACAAACCTAAGATTCTCGGATAAAGGCAGGGTAAAACCGAACTCCTATGTAGCACTTGATACAACTTGGAAGGATCATTTAATGATAATGGCTCGAGAAGAAGAACCACTTAAATACATTCAAAAATTCTTGTAATGGAAGAAATACGCTTGATAATCGAAGGAAGTGTTAGCGGTGGCTTTTTGAAGTTCTTCGGATACATGATAATGGCCACTATAATTTTTGTAACACCATTCGCTTTCGCGCTAGGAGTGGTAGCTGAAATATTAAACCGTGATAATAAGTAACACCATGAACGAACTACACCAACAATACCTTGACGGACGCTTCAAAACCTCCGAGATGACATCTTTCACTTGCGAGGATGTTCTGGAATCGGCTGCAAGAAGGCGTCGCCGTAATCCTCGTAGAACTCCTCATAGCCAAGAGTCCAACCAGACTTGTGTAACTGCACGTAGTTTATCTCATCGCAGCCAGAGCATATCAGCCCGTAGAACTTGGTAGTGTTGCCAAATGGGTTGGTCACATAGGTTTTGGTGGAGCAGAAGGGGCAGCGGGATTCGATGATGATAACCGTGTCCGTGCCGTTGATTTCTGTTTTGGACGGGTTTTGTGCCAGGAGGCCGAAAGGAAGAAGAAGCAATAGCGTGATAACAAGTTTCATAACATACTGATTTGTAATGTCAAATATAGACAAAGATTCTAAGACGGTCGGGTTACTCCCTTTTGTGTTTGATATCTCTCAGGATGATGTAGACGCGATGATAGCTGAATACCGAAAAGCCATGCCGGATGATACTCGTAGCGATGAGCAGCTACGCCCTTTTGCTGTGAACGAGATTATCAGCCGCAGGGAGCCAACCCATGAGGCCACTTATGATGGTGATACCGTTAGGGTGAAGAACATCGTGGATTTGGAGAACGACTACAATATCAAGATAACGATTAACGAAATGGAATAACGAAAAACTCAGACTAAATGAAAAACGAAGATTTTAGAAAACAGATTGAAGCCTTAATTGAAAAAGAACTACCTAATCAGGTTGGTGAGGCATTAAGAAAGAAGCTCGAACAGGCTGATAAGGATGCGGTAGAAGTGGCACGTCTTAGAGGCGAACTTGACTACCAGATAGATGTAGTAAATAAGCTCAAAGAGCAGCTTGAAGAACACAGGGTTTTGGGTGAGCGTGAGATAGAATTGGAAAAGCGTGAGGAAAAAGTTGAGGAACGGGAGCGAAACATTGATCTAACCCTCCTAACAACTAGGCTTGCCGAGGCCGAGAAACGCGCCGACACGGTTACGGAGTTCACTATGGGCTTGGTTCGCAATACCACCTTCCGCAAGAATATTTATGACAACGAAGATCAGGCAGGATACCAAGATGGGAATGGCAACTGGATTCAGCCTGGGCCTGTCAATAAGCACCTAGAAGAAACCCAAACGGAGGAGTGATATGAAAAACGAAACGAAATCACTCTTTGCCCGAAATATGCGTGTAGTGCGGAAATTCCGAGGCATGACCCAAGGAGAGTTGGGAGAAAAGGTTGGGTGCAGCGTGGCATCTATTAGCCGTTATGAAAGCGGAAAGCGTGAGCCGGACAACCAAACAAAGAAAAAGATCGCAGATGCCGTTGGTTTCTTGCTTTCGCCTCTCATGAATCGCTTTTACGCAGAAGATATTAATAACCAGAAAGCTATTCGAGTGTATGACTCAGAGGAAGAATATAAGGCCCTCTTTACTAACGATCTTAAAATCACAACTGAGTCATTCGGTGTAACCTACACCAACGAACCCAACCCCACCCAAGGAAAGATTGAGTTTGAGAAGCCGTCTGTTTTGGAGAAGCCTTTCATCACAACAGGCTACCACGAAGTAGCTCCTGACGAAGCAACCCGTGAAACGCTTGGGATGAACTACCCCACAAAGATCACAACCACAGCACACCCAAAAGGTGAGCCTGTCAGGGTGAAGAAGGAGAAGCCTAAAATGCACCAAGCCTTTTCCATAGGTAATTATGCCACAGTATCGGTGGACGGTAGCGACTATAACGACTACGTGATCGTAGAGGCCAATGCCAATCAAATAAAACTTGTCGGGAAGGGTCATGGTGGGATAGAGATTGATATCATCGTTTACCGCACTTTTCACCCCGAAGGTGGCTATAAGGATGAACCTGACAATGAAAGAGATTTGGAGCGGTTTAGGATGTATGCGGAGGCCGCTGCTAAAGCAATGTCACCCGACTACGAAGCCATCCTAAAAGAGATGCTACCCGATTGGGAGTTTGTGCCTAGTCTGTATAGCGACAGGAAAATGTACATTGCACCAAAAGCTCATTCAGGCTTAGGGTACAGTGAGTTCTATATTGAAGCTCTTGAAGGCGAGAATTTATGGGAGCAGGCCATGAAAAGTATTTTGGCTCAGGGGTTAGGGTGGCCCAAGGCTTCCCCCACATCCCTAGAATTGGAGTCAGGCGATTGGCATATGGCTACCTATGAACTCGATGGAGAGTGGGTCGCAAACTATGGACATGGCACCCTTCACCATGCAGGCGGGATGCAGACAGCTTACTCGGCAACGGGGGAAACCAAAGACGAGGCCGTGGACACCCTAAAGCAAGGGTTACTCAGCCTGGTTTGCAGATGGGACAAGCCTATTGGCTTTTGCGTGATTAATGAGGAAGAGCCGCAACCCGAGCCCGACCCCACCCAACAACTTATCAAAGACTACGCCTCAGAAGAAGAAGTGAAGCGTGAAACCCTTGAAAAAGTTAAGGAGGCTTATGATGCGAACGCACTAAGCACTGAGCCTCTTGAAACAGGAGTTCCATCATACCCTTTCGAAGAAGGATTAAAGCGTATATATGACCTACCCGAAGCACCCGACCCTGAGTTGGTGGCAGAAGTGAAACGGGACTTGGAGGGCGATAACCCCATTTACGATAAATTACTTGCAGCAGATGGATGGGAGTTCACAATGACGCCTAATAATGGCCATATGAGGATTGTTTATAAGCGCAAAGGCTCAGGTGATTTTGACCACTATCTAGTAAACTTCCAAATGATTCATGATGACTCTGTGGAACGAGCAAAATTGTCGCTGATCTCAATGATTCTATCTGATGGGCGGCAAAGAGCAACAGAATTGGGTAAAACCAAGAAAATAACTATCACCCAACCAAAGAAACCCAAGAAGCCATGGTGGAAATTTTGGTAAACAACTAAACCCCATCCCCCGCAGCTTTACTTTTTATTAACTTAATAACAAGTGTAATTTGTAATGGGATTATTTGCTGTGGGGGATTTCTTTTTTTTAAAGCATGAATTTAAATCAAGACCAGATCAATACCGTTTTAGAATGGATGGACCAATGGGAGCAGCTAAAAGGCAGCGTAATTCCAATCAGGTTCAAAGGGGATTTTGCCCGCCATATTCCGGTAGAGAAGCCCCCGCTAGGGTTGGTGCCAAAATGGGTGCGTGACCAAGAGCGGCAAGGCGAAATCATGGAAGCAATCAACCGCTACATGGAAGCAGGTAAGAAACCCCCAAAAGAATGGGCATTGGAATTTGCTTCATACTGTGACAACAATTAACGCTAACTTAGCCCCAATTCAACTTTTACGGACGAGGGGTGACTGACTTAGGTTGGGAACCCCTTTTTTAACTATGATTATGGAGAAACTACACCTCGAAGATGTGCCGCGAATGGTTGCTATCCTGACACGGAAAGTAGAGCTGCTAGAAGAATTACTTGTTGAGAGCCGCGCAGTGGCTCCCGCACCTCCTGTAGCACAAAGCGACTTCCTTTTAAACAATGATGTTGGCACCTACACATGGGATAACCTCAAAGAGATTTTCCAAGTTTCTAAGGTGACATTAGCTCAATGGGAGAAGGAAGGCATATTGCCAGAAGGATTGCGTATTAAAGGCCGTGTGCGGTTCTTAAAATCCGAAGTGGATGCAATGCTGCTTAACCACTCTACCGCAAAAAAGGTTCACGACCATGGAATTTGATGAAGATACAGATGCTTGGTACAAGCCCCCTTTAAAAGAAGATTTTGTGGAAGGCTTTGAGTTCCAGATATGGGATGAAACGTGGGGCGGTGACCTTGTTGGTCCAATAATGCACTGGATGAGCTGCTACTACATCTCTGTTCCAAAAGGCGAAAACGGGATGGTTTTGCATGAACTTCAAGATCACGAAATTGATAATCTGATTGCTAATAAGGAAGTACGAGTTGAAGTAATGAGCCTTGTACGATAATACTAAATAACTGCGATTATGAATCTACTGGATGATAAAGCACGAATCATTTTTAAGCAAATCAAGCAAATGCACCCTGAGATGATATATCCATTGGCCATATCGAGAGACAAAAAAATTACAGAGCAAGGCTTCCCATGATTCTTTAAAATCGGCGAATACCAATTGTATAAGGCGGCCCGTCTTTTGGCCTTCTTTACACCAACTTGCTCTCTATGTGCTTTGTTTTTGGGATACATGGGGTTAAATTTCTTCCATAATGTTCGTCGTAGTGTTTCTCCTCTAATAAAGTAATATGAACAACTACCTTTTTTTTGCTGTATTTCCTGCTAAAGATATGGGCCACCCAAACCCCTTCCTCGTAGAACTCATACAGTTTTTTAACAACAGCATCATCCTTAATAAAATCCTCCCACTTACAACCAAAAACCTCGCCTTCATGGGGGATGGTTGGTGGATTTTTTATGGTAACCCAAAGATTAGTAAACAGGGAGTTAAAACCAATTGATAGTTCTACTTTCATTTCTTTAAGGTTTCAATAAATGCGACTTCTTCTTCTCCTGTCCGGTTGTTGTTTAAGAACTGCGGATTGTCAAGATACCAGTTAGCTAGTTTAATGGCAGCGGCCATCGCTTCTCCACAGTCACCAAATTCGTGGTTATCACCATAGCTGCAAGTGACGAACCCTTTTTCCTTAAATTCAAGGTTGAAATTGAGATTGCTACCATCAGGGTAGTGTTCAATGTAGGTATGGATGAACACGCCCTTCTTTTCAAGTTCTGATAACTGTTTCATTCTTCTGTTTTGATTAGGCGTTGTCTTGACCGCTCCTGATCGCCGCTTTTTGGGTGCGGCTCATCGCTTTCAAGCCACGAATCAGGACAACTGCTATCGTTAGATTCTGAAAGCCGAGTGAAGTCACGAAGTGAATCCAAAGCCCCCAAAGATTCACTCCATGACAATCTGCTGTACGTTGAGTTCGTCAGCGTCGATTGCACTTCTGAGGACTTTCAACCTCTGGCGCAAGTTTTCAAGCCGCCGCTATTTTCAATTGCCTGTTCCCGCCTGCCGTCCATCTTTATTAGGGTGCATCAGTTTTCAATAACAAAAAAAAAGCCCCTAGTTTAGATTACGACATCCACCGTGGGGCTTTTTGAAGTCTTTAGCAAGACCAGAAATGTTTTTTGCTGTAGTGAATGTCGTATGGCACAAAAGTAACTATTATTCCGATAAACACAAGTAAAGTTGTGATAAAAATTTAGTTAGCATACGAACTATTCTGACTATACCTTTAGGTATAGTTAACCCCCGATACAGAGCACCAATCCTCCACAACCCCCGCCAATAGAGCAATACAGAAACCAAACCTCCTATAATCCCCTGATACCAACACTTTCAGAAATCCCCCTTCGCGCACACACGTATAGACAACCTCGCGCAGGTGCCCGTTACTGTACGAGAATAGACTAATACTCCCAAAGAATCATTCCGATCAACCTCAGCATAAGTCAAGAATCCGTTTACTTTCCGTCTATAAACCCTGAACAACAGCACATCTCGCACCACGCATCAACCCCTGCCAGGAGGACTAGGGTAGGGCTGAGGGGCTGCGGAAAGCCAGAGACAGCAGGGGTTTTGGAAAAACTTTGGTGGGGATGTGGGTGTGGGATAACCACTATGAGAAGACGGGGTAGCATCGGAAAAGGAAAACGCGAATCCTTGACCGTGTACCTCTGATTAACCGATTGGTAAACCCGAACATCAAATCTAAGGCTATTTACAGGAGTTTTAAGCGATGTTAACCTACTTAGTGGTATATTGATATAACTCATGCTAAAATAATCCCTTAGGGAGCAGCTATGGTAGTTATTGTGGTTGTTGGTAGGTTGGTTGTGGGTTGACCTACTCTAAAACCACACCAGTAGTACGTTTCAGGAGTCTATTTAACATAATGTGGATTATATGACAACTTTCAAAGATTATTGAAACCACAACTAAACCGTTTAGATAGGGCGTTTGGGCTGTATTTGACTGCTGGTTGTTGCTGGCTATGTCGTTGAACAAGTAAGATTTGATTGAGTAGTTTTTTCGGACAAATTGATATTTTTTGTCGTTTTTTGAACGCTGTAAAGCACTGGTTTTTATTAGTTTGTGTCTTTGATATACACAACAACCCCCAAAAAAACCCTCCGACAAACCCCCAAAGTAAACAAAAACTTGCCTCATTGTATGTTTGTGATGACCCCAAAACGCCCAAAACCCTTGCTGCCACTACGTTTGTAATAGTTGCATGGTACAACCAATAAATAATTATTGCAAATATGCTAACAACCTAAATAATTATTCCTATGTTTGTAGTGTTGAATTACTAACCGATGTGAGTTTAACACATCTAAATAAACTGAAATACTATGACTGATAAGGAAAAAGACGCTCAATTGTTATTAACTATGAATCGGCTAGCAAGCCTAAAGCGTCAAACAAAGCCATCACAGATACTTATTGATCGTTACAATGCTGAGATTGATCAATTAATGGCTGAGCTAAGCATTAAGGTCCACATACCTGTATTTAAGTATTAACACGGTGGGAGTTTAACCCACATTAATAAACTAAA
>Ga0181563_10001441_pt1 | contig 23454 bp, 26 predicted proteins | sample 011ome_25_FD_133759 | JGI IMG/M metagenome (GOLD analysis project Ga0181563, IMG submission 133759) | Coastal salt marsh microbial communities from the Groves Creek Marsh, Skidaway Island, Georgia - 011512CT metaG (megahit assembly) | ecosystem: Environmental > Aquatic > Marine > Intertidal...
CAGCGGCTGCATTTCCACCGATTTATGCAAGAAGTTCATCAACAACTGAGGCTAATTAAAAACCAAGAGGATCCACTTGCAATTGTTGCTGATCATTTTAAAAGACATGCTGACATTATCTGTTTAGATGAACTATTTGTATCCGATATTGGTGACGCAATGATACTGGCCGGCTTATTAGAAGCGCTTTTCCATAGAGACATCACTCTCGTATGCACAAGTAACTGTCACCCCGATCAACTCTATGAGGGGGGATTACAGCGACAGAAGTTTCTACCCGCTATAGAATTGATCAAATCATGTACAATTGTAGCGGAGCTTAGTGGAGATCAAGATCACCGCCTTGAATTCCTGGAACATGCGGATATCTATCACACGCCACTGGATAAAAATTCTCAACAAATCATGCTAGATAACTTTATGCATGTATCTACTGAACAAGGGACTGAGAACGAACTTCTCCACATTCATGGACATGAAATCCCGACAGTACGTTGCTCTGATGGAGTTGTATGGTTTGACTTCTATGCTTTATGCGATGGTCCAAGATGCGCCTCAGATTACATTGAGATTGCTCGTTGTTTTAATACAGTATTGATTTCTGACATACCTGTAATGAGTCATGATGACAATTTAGCCAGACGTTTTATTACAGCCATTGATGAATTCTATGACCGCAATGTCAAAGTAATAATTTCAGCAGCAACTGATGAGAGGCGGCTGTATAAAGGCAAAAAACTTGCTTTTGAGATACAACGCACACAAAGTCGTTTGATTGAAATGCGTTCACACGATTATCTTGCAAAAGCACATAAATCACTGTGACATCGGATAGCCTATTCGTTATGATAGTGTTTTCAAGGACTGAGAGTTGACATGAAAAAAGCGGTGAACATCGCCATCACAGGTGCAGCAGGAAATATTGGTTATGCCATCGCGTTCAGAATAGCCTCAGGCAATTTATTTGGACCTGAACAAGCTATTAATCTCCACCTACTAGAACGAGAGCCTTCATTACCGAAACTCAATGGCGTAGTTATGGAACTACATGATTGTGCCTTCCCTACCCTTGAAAATGTTATCGCTACGAGTGATCCTAGCGTTGGTTTTGGCGATGCTGATTACGTATTTTTAATCGGGTCACGCCCTAGAACTCAGGGCATGGAAAGACAAGATCTTCTAAGTGCAAACGGCGCAATTTTCAAGCCTACAGGAAAAGCAATAAGCGATTATGCCAGTCAAGATGTTCGTGTTCTTGTAGTTGGCAACCCGGCAAACACTAATGCCCTGATTGCACTCCACAACGCACCGAATTTAAATCCCAATCAAATTTCCTCGATGATGCGTCTTGATCACAATCGCACTATTAGCATGCTATCTGAGAAAGTAAAACAACATACTAATCTGATAAAAAATGTGATCGTATGGGGTAACCATTCAACAACTCAATTCCCTGATCTTCAGCATTGTTTGATTAACCAACAACCCTGTCGTCAGTTAATAGATACGAATTGGTATCGAGACGATTTCATTCAACAAGTGCAAAAACGTGGTGCAACCATTATTGAAGCGCGTGGCTCATCATCTGCCGCCTCTGCTGCGTCTGCTGCAATTGATCATATGCGTGACTGGGTGTGTGGTAGTGAGGAAAATAACTGGGTCAGTATGGGTATATACTCTAACGGAGAATACGGAGTTAGCTCAGACTTAATATTTTCATACCCAACTGTATGCATGAATAATAGTTTCTCACTGGTTGAAAACCTAACACTTGATGAATTTTCTCAACAAATGATCAAATTATCCGAGCAAGAACTGTTGAAAGAACGAGACATGGTCAAAGATTTATTAACCTAGGCAGCTTAATTTAAGCTACTTGACATAAGCTGCGTATTTCAAAGACGCCTACCTACAACACATCAGAATGTTACACTTGTTACCTGATGATTATTCCGACATATCTAATCTCTATAATTCCCATCGCATAGCTTCTCTAAACAAACAATCGGTATAAACAGCTTTGCACAAGATGTTGACCGAATCTATTTACTAAACGACCAATAATCTATCGCCTCGATTATGTTTTATAAAAAACGTTTCTTCGATATCGTGTATCTGCCGATACATTGGTTTCACTATCAAATTTATGGTCGGATTAGCTTTTGAGAGAATGAGACTTTGGTGTGCCATCAAATGAATCCTTATTAATATGAATTGCCTGCGAGGAATCATAATTAGGATTAGATTGATCGTTGCCAGACTGTGTAATAAGACGTTTATCAGTAAAGTCTGCCAAGGTCATCTGATTCAAAAATTCATTAATTTTGAGACTAAGAATATTCCACATTGAATGAGATACATAAGGTTGCTCTCTAGGTTCAGTTGGAAATGACTTACTCTTTTTATCAATAGAGTTGATTATTTGAGCAATAGTAATTTCATAAGGCTTTCTTGCAAGACGATAGCCACCACCAGGGCCACGTACGCCAGATACTAATTCTGCCTTACGCATTTTCGCAAATAGCTGTTCAAGATAGGATAGAGATATTCCTTGATTTTTTGAGATCTCAGCGAGCGTAATGATACGCACATTATCGTTAAGTGCCAGATCTATCATAGCCGTCACTGCGTGTTGGGATTTAGTTGACAACTTCATTCATAATCACCCTAGTTATTTATGGAAAAACTTATAGTTGTATAATTTAGTCCATAAAATCACTGCCAAGTTTCAGGGATAATGAGATTTTTTTATTTGTCTGGAGTTAAATTTTAAAATTTGAATGTATGTCCTTGATTTATACAATATTTAAGCCATTTGTATAAAAATCGATTAGGCTGCCATTTTTCCAATAATTGACTATTACAAAGAGCATTACTCATATTTAGTGTCGATATCGAACCTCTAGACACATTAAGCACCTCTGCTTGTTTAGCATCAAAATAAATGCGCACTAATAAGTCAGGGTAATCGATAGAATGGGTATGATCTTGAGTAATAAATTGATAGGTGAGCTTAATGGTTATCGTATATTTAGAGCGATTAATCACCGCTAAGTGCAAATCCAATCCTTGCTGAATTTCGGAGATAACCGCTTTTTCAATGATTCGCAAATTGCCACATAATCTGCGCAGATTTATATAATTAATTTCGTATATCTCCATTAACCCAGCAAAGGTTTTTGGCTCTGGTAATGGAATTATTGATGCACAAACGGTGCTTATCATAGATAAACTCTTATTATCACTATATACATATCACGATAGTGACATGTAATTTGTTAAGACGATATTTAACACTCCACACTGTATAACTGTAAGGCCCATTATGGATTTAAGGCTAACTTGGAAAATAGTCAATTCTGTTTATCTCTTTAGTCAGCCTATTTATAAGCACATGTCATTACAAACTAAAAACTTAATTCATGTGAGTTAGGTTATAAATGATGAATTTTTTTAACTATAGCACTGACGTGAGCATTTGGTGAAGGCACTTCACGAGTGAGAATTTGATGTAACTCAGGATCCTGCAACTCTAGCAATGATGCAAATGCCTGTTGCTCTGAGCTATCAGCATCGGCAAAGTATTCGTCAAGATAACGTTCCGTTAATGTATCCAGTTCTTTTGTTCCACGTCGACAACGCCAACGTAATTTGGATTGATCTGGATCATGTGACATATCTTAAGTCTTACGATGGATTATGAGCTTCTTAATCTCAGCAATAGCTTTAGCAGGATTTAAGTTTTTAGGGCACGCGTTGGTACAGTTCATAATCGTATGACAGCGATATAGCTTAAATGGATCTTCTAACTCATCCAGACGCTCTCCCGCCGACTCATCACGACTATCAGAAATCCCACGATATGCGGCAAGCAATGCAGCGGGCCCTAGGTAACGATCGCTGTTCCACCAATAACTTGGGCAGCTAGTTGAGCAACACGCACACAATATGCATTCTTCTAAACCTTCAAGTTTCTCTCGATCTTCTTTGGATTGTAATCGCTCTCTATCGGGTGGCGGTGGTGTATCTGATTGCATCCAAGGTTTAACTGAGGCGTACTGAGCATAGAAATTAGTCAAATCTGGAACCAAATCTTTCACAACACCCATGTGTGGCAGAGGATATATTTCAACATCGCCTTTGAAATCACTAATAGCTTTAATGCATGCAAGAGTATTCATTCCACCTATATTCATAGAACAAGAACCACAAATCCCTTCACGGCATGAACGGCGAAATGTTAACGTTGGGTCAATTTCATTTTTGATCTTAATTAAGGCGTCCAACACCATTGGTCCGCAAGTGTCTAAGTCGACATTGTAGATATCAATACGTGGATTTTTTCCATCATCTGGATCATAACGATAGACTTTAAAAGTTTTTATGTTAGTTGCATCTTTGGGCGCATCAAACGTAATCCCTTTCTTTACTATTGAGTTAGCTGGTAGAGTAAATTCTGCCATGGAGTAATCCTCGATAATTCCTTACAAATTTGTTTTATATGCGTTTAGTAAACTCGCGCTTTAGGTGGAAACACATCAACTTCATCAGTTAATGTAGTCATAGTCACTGGACGGTAGTCAATTTTAACTTCACCAGAATCTGACACTGACGCTAGTGTGTGTTTCATCCACTCTTCATCATTACGATCTTGGTAATCATCACGCGCATGTGCACCACGGCTCTCAGGTCTGTTTAGAGCAGAAGCCACTGTGGCAATAGCTTGTGGAAATAAGTTAGCAAGCTCCAAGGTTTCGATTAAGTCAGTGTTCCAGATCAGCGATTTGTCTGTCACTTTAACATCATCAAATTGCTTGTAGAGTTCATTAACTTTTTCTAGGCCTGTCGTTAATGATTCCCCTGTTCTAAATACAGCCGCATGAGTTTGCATATTTTTCTGAAGATTAAGCCTTAACTCTGCTGTTGGTGTGCTTCCATTTGAATGACGGAGCTTATCGAAACGATCCAACACTTTTTCAGTCGCATGCGCTGCAAGGGTTGGATGAGGCGTGTTAGGTTTAACAATCTCTGCGGCACGTTTTGCTGCTGCTCGACCGAATACAATAAGATCAAGCAGTGAATTTGAGCCTAAGCGATTGGCACCATGCACAGATACACATGCCGCTTCACCAATCGCCATCAAGCCAGGCATAATGGTATTTGGATTACCATCAACCATATTGACGACTTCACCATGATGATTAGTAGGAATTCCCCCCATGTTGTAGTGCACAGTAGGCAGTACTGGTATTGGCTCTTTGTTCACATCAATGCCTGCGAAAATGCGGGCACTCTCAGCAATCCCTGGCAAACGTTCTTCAATGACATCTGCCCCCAGATGTTCTAGATGCAGATGGATATGATCAGCTGCTTCACCTACACCGCGTCCAGCATTTATTTCCATGGTCATTGAACGACTGACTACATCTCTAGAAGCAAGGTCTTTAGCATTGGGTGCATATCGTTCCATAAAGCGTTCACCGCTAGCATTAGTTAAATAGCCCCCTTCTCCACGCGCACCCTCTGTAATCAAGCAGCCAGAGCCATAAATACCCGTGGGATGAAACTGTACGAATTCCATATCCTGTAATGGCATGCCTGCTCGCAGTACCATCGCATTACCATCGCCTGTGCAGGTATGTGCTGATGTACATGAGAAATAAGTTCTGCCATACCCACCTGTTGCCATTAATACTTGATGAGCACGAAATCTGTGTAATTGGCCTGTCGCTAGATCAATTGCAATGACTCCTCGACAAGTACCATCGTCATCCATGAGTAGATCTATAGCAAAGTATTCAATAAAGAACTCTGCATTATGTTTGAGAGATTGTTGATATAGCGTATGCAAAATGGCGTGGCCAGTTCGGTCGGCTGCAGCACATGTTCGTTGTGCTATGCCTTCACCATAACGCGTGGTCATGCCACCGAAGGGCCGTTGATAAATCTTACCCTCTTCAGTTCGCGAGAATGGCACACCGTAATGCTCTAGCTCAACAATAGCTGGTACCGCTTCGCGACACATATACTCAATTGCATCTTGATCACCTAACCAATCCGAGCCTTTGACAGTATCATACATATGCCAGCGCCAATCATCTTCGCCCATGTTACCTAATGAAGCACTCATGCCGCCTTGTGCGGCTACTGTGTGACTTCGTGTGGGAAAAACTTTAGAAATACATGCAGTTGAAAGTCCACTCACGGCCATACCGAATGTCGCCCGCAGACCGGCACCACCGGCACCAACAACTAATACATCATATTCGTGATCGATTAAATTATAACTGCTCATAAGATTATAAAGACACTTTAATTATTGAAAATAAGGCAAGGAATACCAAAGCAATACATGTGAAATTCAGCATGATAAGAGAGGCGATTCTCAGCCACCCTCCAACGTAATCTTCGATAATAACTTGTATTCCTAACTGTGCGTGATAAATCATCACGACTACTAATAATGCCAGCGATACGGATACCAGAGGTGATTGCATCCACGCGGTAATTTCCTCGTAACTCATTCCACCAAAACTAGCGATAGAATAAGCAAGCCACAATGTGAGTGGAATTAAAGCAATAGAAGTCAGATTTTGCATCCACCAATGGTGTGCACCTTCTTTAGCTGATCCTAGGCCTTTAACATTGGCTAACGGGGTTCTTAAACTCATAGTATTAACTCCAAAGCGCAAGCGCCCATGTGACTGCAGTGGCAACTACAGTGAAGGCAAGCACATATATACCTGATTTATTGGCGATATCTTTTTCCAATCCTACCCCGGCATTCCAAATCAAATGGCGTATACCATTACCCATATGAAGATAGAGCGAGACAGTCCATGCAAGCATAAACAATTGGCCAATAATATGGTTCAGTAAACCTTGAATCAACGCGAACTCGTTATGCCCCGAAGCAATTGCCATGAGCACTATGACCATGACTATTGCACCCATACTAAGGAAAACCCCTGTTGCACGATGCAAAATTGAGAGTGCCATCGTTAATTGCCATCTGTAGATACCCAGATGCGGTGACAATGGTTTATGAGGTACACTCATTGAATAACTCCTGCTAGGCTTTTAATGAACTTGTGTGGAGGTTAGCGCTAGATACACCAACTCAGCATCTTTTGGATGCTCACAAAAGTCCTGCATTATATAAGCTGGACGACCGAATAACCAAACTTTTATGAGGTAATACGGGGTCTCAAATTAGTTCAAAAAATGAACTACACATGTCCAATGGAATGCCAAATTACAGCACTTTCAAATAATCTACCAGCTTGACAATTAAAAAATTTTACCAAGACTGTACATTCCCTATAACTAATGGCGATATTTTCTCCAAGTCAGTGATTTTTCGATAAATTTACAAGAATTTATGTAAAATCCATACACCTGAATCTAGCAATACCTTCATCAATGCAGACTTTTATAGAAAAACTCTCACACCCTAATATGCCACCCTTTCCGTTTGACCACGATCACGGGTCGAGGGGTATAGTCAATCTCGATCATTTATGTGCTTATCGAATCAGTGGTGAGGATGCGACGAGCTTCTTACAAGGTCAATTTACAAACGATGTTAATCTAGTCACACATCATCTGGCACAGTTAAGCGCTTATTGCACACCAAAAGGAAGAATGCTCGCCATTTTTTATCTATGTCGATGGAAAAATGATTATATTTTAATTTGTCCCACTGATATTGCCGAATCTTTCATCACACGATTATCGATGTATATCATGCGTGCGAAAGTGACTATTGAGCAGACCACGAATGAGCTAATTCTGGGTATCATAGATCCAGAACAACATTTAGCGTCACAGCTTTCCTCACTCAGCGCTCTGAAAGCAATGACAGATGACTCTGAACAGAACTCTTATCAAGCAATATGCACGGATGAAATGATATGTTTTAGAGTGCCTGGCCCAAGTCATCGCTATTTAGTGTTGTGTCAATCATGCGATTCAGGTGAGATCTTTGCTGACTTACAAGCAATTAACCAAGTGTATCCTGGATCGGTTTGGGCGCAGATGGATATATTGAGTGGTACACCTTGGATAAGCGCAAATACTCAAGAACTGTTTGTTCCACAGATGGCAAATATGGAGCTCATTGACGGAGTGAGCTTTTCAAAAGGCTGTTATCCTGGGCAGGAAGTCGTAGCTAGACTGCATTATCTTGGTCATGCAAACCGACGCATGTTCCAATTTTCTTGCATTACAGAACATCACTTAACCGCCGGTGACGATATATTTAGCACTGCATCAGAACAGTCGGTGGGTAAAATTTTAACCGTCGAAAAGACAGATGAACAAAAGTGGATAGGCCTAGCTGTTGTGCGAATCGATAATGTTCAAAATGACAGTTTACATTGTCATAATCATCAAATAACTATATCAAGTCTGCCTTATCACGTGCCACTTGAAGGAAAAAACGAGTAATACCTCTATGAAAGCTATCATACTCTATTTAACAATTGCCACATTAAGCGCCCTAGCCGCCTATATCATTCGTTCCAATAACCGCTGGATTTCTAATTTTTTATTGCTACTCTCTGCCAGCTTCTTGATCATATTATTTGGCTCTATCATTATTGAAGAAGTTATTTAATAAGAGAATACTTCTCGGCTATAGTAGATGAATATAATTCAACCATTAAGATAGTCTCTATCGCATCTACATACAGTGTTTGTGTCTAAAACAAGACACCAAGTGATCATTCACCATGCCCACCGCTTGCATGAAGGCATAACAAGTCGTAGCACCGACAAATTTAAAGCCATAACTTTTTAGCCCTTTACTCATTGCGACTGATTGAGGTGTGCTTGTAGGCACCTGCTCAAGGTGTTGCCAATGATTAATAATTCTCCGATCATTGACAAAACTCCATAGATAATCTGAAAATGACAAGCCTCCCTGACCAATATCAACAAATGCTTGAGCATTAGTCACTACTGATTGAATCTTTAGTCTGTTGCGTACAATGTGTTCATTAGTCATCAACTCATGAATTTTTTTATTATCGTATTGAGCAATTATGTATGGATCAAAATTATCAAATGCGCTTTGATAAGCAGATTTTTTTTGTAAAATGGTTAACCAACTTAAGCCAGCTTGGGCACCTTCTAATATCAACTGCTCAAATAAACATTGGTCATCATAAATCGGCACCCCCCAATGCTCATCATGATCTACCGTTAACAATGGATTAGCATTCGCCCATTCACAACGCATCATTGATTCACCGGATCATCCTAATTACCTATACTCAGCAAACATATGAATAATATCATTAACCAGCTAGGCGCAAAGAAAATCTAAGTTACTCAGGGCGCATATGAGGAAATAACAATACATCTCTAATTGAAGCAGAATCAGTAAACAACATGACTAATCGATCTATTCCAATCCCCTCTCCTGCAGTCGGTGGCATGCCATACTCAAGAGCACGAATGTAATCTGCATCAAAATGCATCGCCTCATCATCACCAGCATCTTTTTGCAACACTTGCTCTTGGAAGCGACTGGCTTGATCTTCTGCATCATTAAGTTCAGAAAAACCATTAGCGATTTCTTTGCCTCCAACAAAAAACTCAAAACGATCGGTGATTTCTGGATTATCATCATTACGTCTGGCTAACGGCGAGACCTCTGTTGGATATTCAGTTATAAAAGTTGGCTGGTCTAAATTACCCTCAACAGTTTTTTCAAAAATCTCTATAAGTAATTTGCCAGCACCATAACTATCTTGGTAGGAAATTTCCATTGCATCACACACTTTACGCAAAGATGTAACGGTTGTTAAATCATCTGGGTTCAACGATGGGTTAAACTCTAGTACAGATTGCTTGACTGACATACGTCTAAAGGGTTTGCCAAAATCATACACAGACCCCTGATATTCAATTGTATGTTGTTGGTAAAGATGAAATGCTAACTTACGCAACATATCCTCTGTCTTATCCATGAGTGCATGATAATCGGCATATGCTTCATAAAACTCAAGCATAGTAAATTCTGGATTATGACGTGTAGATAAACCTTCATTACGGAAATTTCGATTAATTTCAAATACACGTTCAAACCCGCCAACGACACATCTTTTTAAATATAACTCTGGCGCAATACGTAAATACAACTGCATATCAAGTGCATTGTGATGAGTTTCAAAAGGCTTTGCAGTAGCTCCGCCTGGTATCGCTTGCATCATCGGTGTCTCCACTTCCAGAAAATCTTGCTGAGCGAGATAATCACGAATAAATGACACAATCTTTGATCGTATTAAAAATTTTTCACGCGATTGTTGATTAACAATGAGATCAACATAACGCATACGATAACACTGTTCTTGGTCTGTCAATCCATGGAATTTCTCTGGTAGGGGACGTAGCGCCTTAGTTAATAATTCTATAGTCTCGGTTTTGACAAACAAATCTCCCTTGCCAGATAAACCAACCGGCCCACGCACTCCAATGATGTCACCTATGTCCCAGGTATCGATCTCATTTAGATGATCTTTTTCTAGCCCCTTACGGTCGACATAGGCCTGAATACGTCCCGTCATATCTTGTAATACTAGAAATGGGCCTCGCTTAGCCATAATGCGACCAGCAATACTCGCTGATATATTCATATCATTCAATTCTTCTTTAGTTTGAGATGAATAGTTATTTTGAAGTGACTGAGCGTAATCTGTGCGACGAAATGTATTGGGATACGCATGACGCTGTGATCGTATTCCGCTCAGCTTTTCTTTCCTAAGAGCGATGAGTTTATTCTCATCAAGTTCTGGGCTATCTTGAGTATTTTTTTCATTCATAATTTTTTATTGGTGTATGCTATAAACCATGTTTTAAACTTGCTTCAATAAATTGATCTAATGCCCCATCGAGAACAGCTTGTGTGTTACTGGTTTCAACTAACGTGCGAAGATCTTTAATACGTGATTGATCAAGTACATATGATCTAATTTGACTTCCCCAACCAATATCTGATTTTGAATCTTCCATCGCCTGCTGTTCTGAATTTCTTTTTTGTGCTTCAAGCTCATAAAGCTTCGCTTTAAGTTGCTTCATTGCTACATCTTTATTCTTGTGTTGAGAACGATCATTTTGACATTGAGTAACTACCCCACTGGGTATGTGAGTAATTCTAACAGCTGATTCAGTTTTATTGACATGTTGCCCACCGGCACCACTGGCACGATAGACGTCAATGCGTAAGTCTGCAGGATTAATTTCTATATCAATATCATCATCCACTTCTGGGGAAACAAAAACTGCAGCAAATGAGGTATGTCTTCGGTTACCAGAATCAAAGGGAGATTTCCTCACCAATCGATGCACGCCTGTTTCGGTTCTTAACCAACCAAACGCGTACTCTCCATTGAATTTGATCGTAGCACTTTTTATGCCTGCCACTTCACCTGCAGAAACCTCAATCAATTCAACCTTAAAACCTTTCTCCTCACCCCAACGCAAATACATTCGCAATAACATTTCAGCCCAATCTTGGGCCTCTGTACCACCAGAGCCTGACTGAATATCGACAAAAGCATTACTGTCATCCATTTCACCTGAGAACATTCTGCAAAACTCTAAGTGGGCAACCTTGGCTTCTAGATCATCTAAATCCTTAATAACAACATCAACCGTCAATTGATCTTGTTCTAATTCAGCCAACTCAAGAAGCTCTTTACTCTCATCAATGCCTTGCTGTGTACTCAAAATGGTATTAACTACCGTTTCATATTGCACTCTGCGTTTACCCAAATCCTGAGCATGTTGCGGATCTTCCCACACATCTGGTTGCTCTAATTCACGGGTAACCTCTTCTAGTAATTCTTGCTGAGTATCAAAGTCAAAGATACCCCCTCAGGTCTGACACCCTATCCTGTAGGTTTTTTAATTGTGCAAAATAAAGCGCAAGTTCCATTGAAATAATTAACCTATAAAATTAATAACGCGTGTTTAAAAAACACTTGCAATACTAACATATTGTTCGCAATTTCAGTGCATGCTTATAACTTCTATATGCCTTATCATCAACTGTAACGACTCTACACCTCTGAAGTAGTTAACATCTAGTTCATAAGCAACATGGAGGAGATCGGCTCGAGATTGCCAATCATGATTTTCATAATTGAACAAAATACCATCTAGCGTGATATTACTATTGATGATTTGCAGAGTGATTTTCATATGCTTTTGACCCACAACACGATAACTTTTGAGCTTAAAGCGGCCATCAAATACAGGTGTTGGAAAACCTTGTCCCCAAGGCCCTGCAGCACGGAGAGTGCGTGCAATATCTATATTCAACTCGCTTGCTTGCAACTCACCATCAGATAACATCACGGCACTTAAATCTTCTGCACTTACCCATTCAGACAAAACTTGATTTAAGGCTTGCTGAAAATCCACATAGTCATCGCTATTAATGGTCAACCCTGCTGCCATTGCGTGCCCACCAAACTTATCGATTAAACCTGGATAACGACTAGCCACACACTCAAGCACATCTCGGATATGCACCCCCGGTATGGAACGAGCAGAACCTTTTAACTGCCCTGCTTGAGATTGAGCAAAAGCTATCGTTGGTCGATAGTATTTTTCTTTAATGCGTGCTGCAAGAATACCTATGACTCCTTGATGCCAATCAGCCTCAAAAACACATATACCGATTTCACGAACGTCAACCGTTTTTTTTGCCTCGAGTTGTGCCAAACTTTTCATTGCCTGATCTTTCATTTCAGCTTCTATTTCACGTCTCGAGTTATTCAACTCATGTAAAATCTCAGCAAACTGTTTAGCCTGTTGTATGTTATCTGTAAGTAAGCATTCAATACCTGTTGATATATCATCGAGTCGACCCGCAGCATTAATACGTGGACCCACCTGAAAACCTAAGTCACTAGCTAATGTTCGGCTGAATTCTACCCCCGCGATTTTAAGTAAGGCCTGTATGCCAACATTACCTTTTCCTGATCGAATCCGTCTTAAACCATGCTCAACTAATATACGGTTATTAGAATCCAGCTTAACTAAATCTGCGACAGTCCCAACAGCAACAATATCCAACCATTGGGCAATATTTGGTTCATCGATCGCATGCTCCTCAAACCAACCCAAGTTGCGCATTTTGGATCGCAGGGCGATCAGCAAATAAAACATTACGCCAACCCCTGCTAAATGTTTACTTGGAAATTGATCCCCCTCTTGATTAGGGTTAATAATAGCATCAGCATCAGGCAACTGTTGGCCTGGCAGATGATGATCTGTCACCAACAATTTAATGCCACACGCACGCGCATGTTGAGCGCCTTCTACACTTGATATGCCATTATCCACTGTGATTATCAGCCTTGCAGAACGTTGCGCACATAAATCTACAATTTCAGGTGTCAGTCCATAGCCGTATTCGAAACGATTTGGGACAATATAGCTCACATCTGCCTTAAAATGCCTCAAGGCACGCATGGCAAGAGCGCAGCTGGTGGCTCCATCGGCATCATAGTCACCGACTATTACTATAGGATGACGCTGATCAATAGCCTCAAGTATTAGCGTAAGCGCTGCATCTAACTGCATTAATGTGCAGGGCGAATGAAGGTTTTTCAGTGACATGTGTACTTGTTCTGGGTCAGTAACGCCACGATTCGCGTATAATCTCTGGAGGATGGTTGAAATTTCGCTGTTTGCGAGCGGTTCCTCAATGTGTGCTACTCGTTGCTTAATATATGTTCCCATAGAGTTATAGTATCAATTTTTTCAACCGCGTATGGTGACTTAATGTTTTTGTGAGAGAAGCTGCATAGATGTCAAAAAAGTATCTATTCCTAACTGGCAAATTAGCCGAAAAAAGTCTGCATAAGGTGATCGAAGGACTTCCTAAAAAAAACTTCGAATACGAGATACTGCAAATTGGTGTCAGTGTTGCCGCGCTAATGACAACTGATCTTATCGCAAGACGTATTAAAGATGTATCACCATTTGATAAAATCATTCTGCCTGGTCGTTGCCGAGGTAACATCGAAGAATTAGCACAAAAATTAGGCATTGAGGTAGTACGAGGTCCAGAAGAATTAAAAGACCTCCCTCAGTTTTTCGGTCACGCCAAGAAGAAAACTGATCTCAGCCAATATTCTACGGCCATATTTGGCGAGATTGTTGATGCTCCAAACATGTCCGTCGAACAGATTATTAGCAGGGCTGAACGTTACCGTGAAGATGGCGCTAATGTCATCGATTTAGGTTGCTTACCTAACACTCCCTTCGGTCATTTAGCTGAGGCAGTGCAAGCTCTCAAAGCGGAAGATTTTATAGTGAGTGTCGATTCCTTATTGCCAGAGGATTTAGTCACAGGTGGACAGGCAGGCGCTGATTATCTACTCAGCTTACAAAAACATTCTTTATGGGTGTTAGAAAAAGTTGATTCAACTCCAATCATCATTGGCACTCCACCAACCAGCTTGCGATCTTTGTACCAAACCATCGACATACTGATAAAAGAAGGTGTACGTTTTATTGCTGACCCCATCCTAGACCCGATCAATTTTAACTTCACTGAATCAGTTGTTCGTTATCGCAATCTGCGAAAACGCTATCCAGATATTGAGATCATGATGGGTGTAGGCAATCTTACCGAACTTACTCATGCAGATACTGCAGGTACTAATGCACTTCTCATGGGAATCATTTCAGAACTTAATATACAACATATCTTAGCCACAGAAGTGAGTGAACATTGTAGAAAATCCATCAAAGAAGCCGATCTTGCTAGACGTATCATGTTTGCTTCGCGTGCAGACAATATCCCTCCTAAAGGTTATGACAATGGGCTCATGGCATTACATGAGCGCAAACCCTTCCCCTATAACAAAAACGAAATAGAAGAATTCTCTAGTGATGTACGTGACAGCAATTTTCGAATTCAGGTATGTGATGAAGGTGTGTTCATATATAATCGTGATGGGATTTGGAATGCCACCGATCCGTTCGACCTCTACCCTCATCTCAATGTGTTTGAAGACGGTGGACATGCGTTCTATCTTGGTGTCGAATTAGCCCGCGCACAAATCGCCTGGCAACTTGGCAAACGTTATGATCAAGATGAAGAGTTGTGTTGGGGAATTGCTGTTGAAAAACAAGCCCAAGACCTGAGCCGCTTCAAGCAAGAGGGAAGCACCATGGATACACGAGAGGATCGCAAAAAGCAACGCAAAAAAAGCAAACCATCATCCTCTAAAAAAGCTATTAAACGAGACGCTAGACGCTGTTAAAACCAATGCCATTTATAAGAGAAAGCATCATTACAACCCTGCATGAAGATGGACAAACCCACATCACACCCATGGGTGCCCATGAAACCCCTGATGGCTTGATGCTAGCACCTTTTAAGCCATCTGCCACATTAAATAACCTATTGCGAACAGGCACTGCAACGATTAATTATACGGATGACGTGCGCATATTTGCTGGCTGTATTACTGGACGCCGAGACTGGCCGACTGTCCCGACCGAAGTGATAAAAGGAGTTCGTCTAGAAAACTGTCTTACTCATAATGAAGTTAGAGTGAAAACTCATCAACAAAATGATATTCGCCCTAAATTTTATTGTGAAACAGTATTCGAGCAGGCGCACCAGCCATTTCATGGCTATAATCGTGCTCAATCTGCCGTAATTGAATTAGCCATACTCGCCAGCCGTTTACATATGTTGCCTGAAGAAAAAATTCAGCATGAAATCGAATACTTAACCATAGGATTTGATAAAACTGCAGGAGATAGAGAACATCAAGCATGGGGATGGCTTATGCAGAAAATTACAGATTTTAATGAAACAAGAGATATCCAAACATGACAGGATTTCTAGCCAGTGTTAATAATTTAGAAGATGCCATTTTGGTCAGTCAGTATGGTGCAGATATTATCGACCTCAAAGAGCCGAGCCAGGGTGCCCTAGGTGGGCTGGGACTGCAACAAATACATGAAATCGTCGATCATCTCTGGGAGTCATCTGTTGTTAGCGCCACTGTAGGTGATTTAGATGCTGATGTGCCTCTTATTTTGGATCGTATCGAAGCCGTAGCAGATACCGGAGTTGATTATGTAAAAGTTGGTATGTTTAGCCAGCAACATATTGAAGAATGCTTACCCAGTTTTGAGTATCATGCGCGTCGAGGTGTAAAAATCATTGCTGTATGTTTTGCTGATATAGATTTTAATATCGGCAGCACTATACAACTATGTAAGAAAGCATGTCTCAGCGGTATCATGATGGACACTGCCGGAAAAAAATCAGGTAGCCTTTTACAACATAAAACACCTGATCAACTAATCCAATTTGTGAATGGCGCTAAAAGTAATGGCTTACTGACGGGTCTAGCAGGCTCATTACGTGCTCAAGATATTGGTGCACTTATGCCACTGAAAGCACATTATTTGGGGTTTCGAACTGCTCTATGCCAAAACCAAGTTCGCACTGCACCTATTGCATCACAGTCTGTAAATGAGATTAAACAACTAATTAATTTTCATCACAAACAGGTACAACAAGCTCAATAACTGGGTTCAATCAACAGAAATGCGATGGATTATGACATCAACAGGCTAATGTAAAGATTTATATCATATTGATTAGCGCTATTTCTTGGCATGCTCACTGATCTGACGATAAGACGGGTTGTTACTCGGACATCGACGCCTAGAAACATACAGTGCATTGCACCCCTGCAATCAGCTTAGCTTCAGTAGCAACCTGCGAAACATCATGATGTGAATTACAAAGACCAGCATCGGAATTAACCACTCCAATGGGCAGTCCCATTAACGGGAAGAACTCAGCTTTAGAACGTTTATCGAAACTGTAAATGCCTTGAGCAGGTATATCTTGATCATCGAAATAGTTATGAAGTGTCTCTTCAAAACCTTAAGTATTTGCTCACACTCTAGTTTCCAGTCATCGCTTTGAAAAATTACTACAAAATCATCACCGCCTAAATGTCCAACACGACCCAACCAAATAGTTAGTTGATCACCGTTTATTAATGTCTACTAAAGCACGAAGCACATCTCTTCGGCTAATTACACCCACTAGTCGATTATCTTCCAAAACAGGAAAACGTCGACGTTCGGTATTAAGAAACATGTTGGCAACATCAATGACAGTATCATCAGCTTCCACACTGACTACTTGCTCAGACATATAGTCTTTAACTTGACCACCATATTCTTCATGGTAACCAGCATTAATAGCTATATTCATACAATCTTTTTCGGACAATACCCCCACTAAATCACCGCGCTCATTGAGCACCGGTGCAGCAGAAATACGATTTTTAACCAATACCAATATAGCACTCATTACATCCATCTCAGGTGCAAACATAACCAAACTAGTGTTCATGTAGTCTTTCACAGCGATCGACTGTGTTAACATTATTATCACCCCTCTTTTTATCGCAGGGTCGTTGGCAGGAGCCACATTGATTAGCTCCACCACAAGAGCCCTTTATTGGAGATCTGCCTAGTAAGACACCTACGGTCATGGCAATAAATGCCAATAGAAATACTACTAATGTTACTAATAATGTATACATTATGCGCCTAAATGAGACTAACCACCAAAATCATCTAGTAATATGTTCTCTGGCTCAACGCCAAGGCCCTCTAACATATCAATTACGGCGGCATTCATCACAGGTGGTCCACAAATATAAAATTCACAATCCTCAGGGGCAGGATGATCTCTAAGATAATTGTCGAATAAAACATTATGAATAAACCCAGTATAACCCGTCCAATTATCAGCTTCTTGCGGATCTGACAAAGCCACATTCCATTCGAAGTTATCATTAGCAGCGGCAAGCTCATCAAAATCTTCAACAAAAAACATCTCACGCATGCTTCGCGCACCATACCAAAAGCTAATTTTTCTATCGGTATGAATACGCTTTAATTGGTCGAATATGTGAGAACGCATTGGAGCCATACCTGCACCACCGCCGATGAATATCATTTCGTTTTGAGTTTCACGTGCGTAAAACTCACCAAATGGTCCAGAAATGGTAACCTTATCACCTGGTTGTAAACCAAAGATATATGAAGACATAATGCCTGGTGGAATACTGGTATCACCACCTGGTGGTGGAGAAGCGATTCTTACATTGAGCATAATCATCCCCTTTTCATCGGGATAATTAGCCATAGAGTAAGCTCGCGTCACATTTTCATCCACAACAGATTTGTATTGCCAGAGATTAAACCGATCCCAATCTTCATGAAATTCATCCTCAATTTTGAAATCACTGTATTTCACCTCATGAGGAGGGCATTCAATTTGTATATAACCACCCGCTCTGAAATTAACGTCTTCACCTTCAGGCAATCGTAGTACTAAGTTTTTAATAAACGTGGCGACATTTTCATTGGACACCACTTCACACTGCCATTTCTTTACTCCAAAAACTTCTTCAGGAACTTCTATCTTGAGATCATTCTTCACAGCAACTTGACATGATAGACGTTCACCACCGGCAGCTTCGCGTTTATTGATATGAGATTCTTCAGTCGGGAGCAAAGTGCCACCTCCTTCAAAAATCTTTACCTTGCATTGAGCACAAGTCCCACCACCACCGCAAGCGGAGGGTACAAATAAATTAGCTGATGCTAACGCTTCTAATAATTTACCTCCAACTGGAACAGTGATGGTTTTTTCATCATTGATTGTAATCTGAACATCACCTTCTGCCACTAATCTTGATTTAGCAAACAGAATAACAATCACCAACGAAATCACGATGGCTAAGAAAAAAGTAACACCTAATGAAATTTCTAACATAGTTTCTTTACCTCAGCTAGAGCTGTATACCCGAAAAGGCCATGAAGCCCATCGACATCAATCCGACAGTAATGAAAGTAATACCCAGACCCTGCAATCCCTCAGGCACATCGCTATATTTAAGTTTCTCTCTGACTCCCGCCAATGCGGTGATAGCCAGCATCCAACCTAAGCCACTACCAACGCCATAAGTGACACTCTCAAGAAAGTTATAATCGCGCTCAACCATGAATAATGAGCCACCTAATATGGCACAATTTACTGTTATCAACGGCAAAAATATTCCCAGTGCAGTGTGCAATGCAGGAAAAAACTTGTCCAAGACCATTTCTAAAATCTGAACCATCGCTGCAATCACACCGATATAACTGATTAAGCCTAAAAAGCTCAGATCGACCTCTGGCAAGCCCATCCACGCCAGTGCACCATCCTTTAACAAATACTGATAAATCAAATTATTGGCAGGCAGGGTTATGGTTTGCACTACGACAACTGCAGCACCTAATCCGATAGCCGTTTGAATTTTTTTCGATACCGCCAAAAATGTGCACATTCCCAAAAAGAATGCCAGGGCTAAATTCTCAACGAATATGGATTTAACCAGTAAATTTAGAATCACTTCCATTAGACACTCTCAGTCTTGTGTATAACAAATTCTGGTTTTTCAACCTGTGCGGTTTTCCATGATCGAATTCCCCATATCATAAAACCAATAATGAAGAATGCACTCGGCGGCAACAATAAAAGACCATTCGGCTCATACCAACCACCATCATTCACCAGTGGCATCACCGTATACCCTAATAACGTGCCTGATCCAAACAACTCTCTGATCACAGCCACCACAATTAACACCACACTGTAACCAAGACCGTTACCTACCCCATCCATAAAACTTGCACCAACAGGATTGCTCATTGCAAACGCTTCAGCTCTGCCCATAACAATGCAGTTAGTGATAATCAAACCAACAAACACGGAGAGAGTCTTACTGGTCTCATAGGCATAGGCTTTTAGGATTTGATCTACAACAATCACTAAAGAAGCGATTATGGTCATCTGAACAATAATACGGATACTGCTAGGGATGTGATGTCTGATCATACTAATGGAAGCATTTGATAATGCTGTTACCGACGTCAAAGCAATACACATTACTAAAGCTGCGGATAGAGTTGTGGTTACAGCCAAAGCAGAACAGATCCCGAGTATCTGCAAGGTAATTGGATTATTATCTATCAATGGATCAACTAAGATTTTTTTAGTATCACTCATGACGCATCCTCCGTTTGAGTTTGTTGTTGTATGAAGTGACCAAAACCATCTTTACCCATCCAAAACTTAAACATGTTTGTGACACCGTTAGACGTCAATGTCGCCCCAGACAAGCCATCAATTTGATAATTGGCATTAGGATCACTAGCAACCACAGTACCCTTTTTTATCTCTAAAGCTACGTCACCTGCTGGAGAAAAGATTTTTTTGCCTTTCCATTGAGCTTGCCATTTAGGATTATCAACTTCACCGCCCAACCCTGGTGTTTCTTTGTGATCATAAAATTTAATTCCATATACCGTGTTCAAATCGGCTTCTAAAGTGACATAACCATACAATGTCGACCACAAACCATAACCATGAACAGGTAATACATATCGCTTAACCGCACCCCTGTCTTTAACTAAGTAAACTTTTGCGTAGTTCTCACGACGATTAATATTGGCAATATCTTGTTCGTCACTAAGACTAATACTCAGATTGCTGTCTTTCGCTGACTTTCGTTGGTTGAACATTTCAACATCGAAGCTAGTATTAAATTTACCTGTATCGAGTTCAACCAATCGTGTTTCTATACTGCTAAACATTTCCTCAATAGAGAGATTATCTTCCCAAATACCTGCTACCTGCAGAATATTTATTTTCTGGTCGAGAGCCTTGTTTGACACTTGCAAAGGACGCAAAAACACGGCCGCAACAGACACGACAATAGAACAAGCTAAGCAAACAGCAATAGCGACTCGTAATATGTTGAAAGTACTATTTTTGGACATAACGGCGTTTCCGTCTTCTGATATTGGCTTGCACCACCGAGAAATCAATCAGAGGTGCAAAAATATTAGCGAATAAAATCGCAAGCATAATGCCTTCTGGATAGGCCGGATTAACCACACGAATCAACACTGTCATTAAGCCAATTAAGAAACCATATATCCATCTGCCAGTACTGGTCATCGAAGCAGATACGGGATCTGTGGCCATAAAAATCATGCCAAAGGCAAAACCACCTAATGACAAATGCCAATACCAAGGCATTGCAAACATTGGATTACTATCACTACCGATAAGGTTAAAAAATATCGAGGTAACTAACATACCTAAAAACACACCGCTGATGATGCGCCATGAGGCAATACGCGTATATATCAAAAAGACACCACCCAGTAGACAAGCTAGTGTCGATGTAGAGCCGATAGAACCTTGAATTGAACCCAAGAATGCTTGTGTCCAACTGACTCCATTAGCAGCAAGTGCTTGCACACCATCAAGCGCAGCAATACCTAATGGCGTTGCTCCGGAGAAACCATCTACTGCAGTCCACACTGCATCACCTGACATATAGGCAGGGTACGCAAAGAATAAAAAACATCTGCCCGTCAAGGCTGGATTAAGAAAATTCTTACCTGTGCCACCAAACACTTCTTTACCAACAACCACACCAAAGCTGATACCCAATGCGACCATCCAGAGTGGTATATCTGGTGGTAATGTTAGTGTGTAAAGCATAGAAGTCACCAAGAAACCCTCGTTAACTTCATGCTTGCGCACCGTCGCAAAAATAACTTCCCAAACGCCCCCAACAACAACGGTGATTATGTAAATGGGTAAAAAGTAAATAAGACCATGCATGAAATTACCCACGATACTATTCGGGTCGTAGCTGAATTCAAATAACGACAACAGCGTTCCACGCCATCCATCAGCTTGGGTAATTCCTAGATCGAGCATAGCCGTGTTAGCCTGATATCCGATGTTCCATAGACCCACCAATATGCAAGGCATGGTTGCGATTACCACATAGATCATGACCCGTTTCATATCTATTGCATCTCGCACATGTGGCGCGTGTGGCGTCACATCGGGTGGACTATAGAGAAATGTATCCACCATTTCATAGAGTGGGAAATAACGCTCCAAACGTCCGCCTTTGGCAAAGTGCGGATGAATATTATCTAAAAATCTTCTCGTCCTGGACATTACCCTTCCCTCTCAATTTGTGTCAGGTTATCTCGTAGCAATGGCCCAAATTCATATTTGCTCGGACAGACAAACGTGCACAGCGACAAATCTTCCTCGTCCAGTTCTAACACACCCAATGCCTGGGCGAGATCAGTATCTTTAGTGATTAATGCACGCAATAGCTGAGTTGGTAAAATATCCAAGGGCATGACTGTCTCATAAACACCGATTGGTACCATAGCTCGAGGACTGCCGTTTTTAGTAGTCGTCATATCAAACTTAAGTGTCTTACGCATAAAGCTCGATATAAGTGCATTAGTCTTTGAAAATTTCTTCTTGCCTGGCACTAGCCAACCTAAGAATTCCCTTTCACCTGCTTCAGGAATGACTGTCAACTGAAGATTATAACGACCCAAGTAACTCGCCCAATTGACTGCTCGCCAACCAGCAAACACTGATCCTGAAATAATTCTACAGTCATTCTGTTTGAGCTCTCCCTCTACAATATCATTGGTATTTGCGCCTAAACGCACGCGGATTAAACGCGGATTTTTCACAGATGGTCCAGCTAGAGCGATAATACGCTCTGTCCAAATATGACCGCTAGTAAATAGTTTTCCGATAGCAATCACGTCTTGATAGTTAACATGCCAAACTTGTTTATTGGCGTCCACTGGATCTATATAGTGTATATGAGTGCCTGGGTTGCCAGCTGGATGAGGACCTTCGAATTGAGCCGCTAGCACCTTTTCACCATCTGCAAGTTGAGACACGCCTTCGTTTGAATGACACAGATACACTTTGGTGGCAGTCAACTTAGTTAAAATCGATAGACCGTCTTTAAATGCCTGCTTGTACTCACTAATAATCACTGCTGGGTCAGCCGCAAGTGGACGTGTATCCATCGCTGTCACAAAGATTGAGTGAGGTGTAATCGTAGGATTGGGCGATTTGCTATAGGGCCGTGTGCGAAAAGCCGTCCATAATCCAGACTGTAACAGTGTGTCCACACAATCATCGCGTGTGAGCCTCACTAATTCAATTTCATCTTTAGCATAAGGAAAGGTCACTTCATCATCACCCTCAAGACGTATCACTAATGACTGAAATATACGTCTGGCACCTCTATGAATCTTCTCAACAGTACCTGCACCAGGTGCGACGTATTGAACGCGCGGATTTTTTTTGTCAGTAAATATAGGCTGGCCAAGCTTGACCTTATCTCCTTCTTGTACAAGCATTGTGGGTTTCATCCCGACATGCTCACGTCCAAGAATGGCGACTCTAGTAATTTCAGGACATCCATCAATGATTTGCTCAGGCTTACCTGTGATCGGTAGATCAAGTCCTTTTTTTATTTTGTAATGCATTAG
>Ga0181563_10001449_pt1 | contig 23420 bp, 18 predicted proteins | sample 011ome_25_FD_133759 | JGI IMG/M metagenome (GOLD analysis project Ga0181563, IMG submission 133759) | Coastal salt marsh microbial communities from the Groves Creek Marsh, Skidaway Island, Georgia - 011512CT metaG (megahit assembly) | ecosystem: Environmental > Aquatic > Marine > Intertidal...
ACGCCTCTGTGCTATAGACGACGATGAATAGGTCGTGAGACGCGCCCTAGGGCGCGTCTTCGCCCGCGCGAGACTTGACTTCCTCGCCATATTTGGGTGGTGCCTTACCCCAGTTCTCCTCATACGCTGCAGCAACGGTGGGATCCAAATCCAATCCGCTCTTCAACGCTTCTTTACCCGTGGAAATCCACTTGCCTTTGGGCGGCTGTTTACGCCCGCTCGTGGTGTACTTGGCAATCCACGCCGCGTAGCCACCTTCGACGGCGAGTGCGTTGGCATACCCGAGTTTTATCAACGCCGCCGTCATGCACATGACGTCTACGCCGTCCGCGTCGGCGATGAGCAAGCTCATGCTCGGACGCGTTTTAGCCGCGCACTCCGCGGCCCAGCGCTCGCAATCTCGAGTCTCGACGTCGAAAGGAACTGAAATGGTCTTCTGCACGGGCTTGGTGATATGTGAACGGTCGTATTCTTTCCATGACCGCGCGTCAATGAACATGTACTGCCCGCGGTCGAGCATGAGCTTGGCGGAGTCGACGTCTACGCTCGGGACGTCGTCGCTTGACGAGGCGCGCGGGACGACGACCGTGGGAGAGCGACGACCACGGGGGCGCGCAGACGTCGATGCGGCGTACGACGATGACGCGAGAGCGTTTCGCGCGAACATCACGGTGGCGTGCGACATGATGAACGCGTGCTGTGTTATGACACAATGGATAACAAACAGAGGGGGCCAAGTGGCCAAATTATCCAAACTTTGATGGATGCTATTTCGGCCATGACGTCTCGTCTAAATCGACAGAAAGCTGCTTAAATTCCTTTTTAGCCTTGTCGACGACGACGTCGGCGATGTCGGCCCAGTCTCGACCTTCTACACTGACGTTGATTTTGTCGGTAGTGTACACCTGAGGCACGACGACTGCGAATCGCTCGTCGAACGGCTTTTCGACGTAATCTTTCGGCTTTTTCTGCTGCGGAGGCAAAACGAGCGGTTCGGATGGAATTTCTTCATAGTCCACGGAGCTGAGAATGTGCTGGATAGCGTTAAGGCGGGCGATGCGCTTATCATCCGCGGGAACGACCGACCATTTCACCGTCGCCGACGTGTTCTCAAACATCGCATCGCGTGCCTTCGCGTAGTCGTACCACTTCGATCGCGCGTACAAGTCCATGGGTGATAACTTCCAGCGCTTATCGCTGTGCTCGATTCGGCCTTTAAACCGTCGCTCTTGCTCCTCCGCGCTCACGTCAAACCACAATTTGATGAGCACGATGCCGCTGTCAACGAGCATGCGCTCAAACTCGATGACTTCGCGCTCAAATCGCGCAACTTCCTCCTCGGTGGCGAATCCCATGACGCGCTCGACACCAGATCGATTATACCACGATCGATCAAACAGGACAATTTCGCCCGCGCTCGGCAAATGCTTCACATACCGCTGAAAATACCACTGCGACTTTTCCTCCACCGTCGGCGCGCTCAGCGCCACCACGCGACACCCGCGGGGACTCACAACCTCGGTAATTCGCGAAATACAACCCCCTTTCCCCGCAGCATCGCGCCCTTCAAATATCACGCACACTTTTTGCCCTTTCGCCTTGACGAACGTCTGCATAGTCACGAGCTCTTGCTGCAACGCGTCGAGCACGACCAAATACTCGGCTTCGAGAATTGCTTTTTTAATCTCCTTCACCGCGCGTTTCTTCACGATGGGCACATTCACGCCGTCACCACCGCTCACGTCCGCGGTCGCATCAAACTCATCATGCGACGCGTGTCGTATCATCATCGCCGAACTCGTCGTCGGCAAACCACGATCGATTGATGACGCGTCGGCAGCATTCGCATTCGCAACCGAATCAACTTCTCGTCGTCGTCTCCCCGCCGCCGCCGCCGCCGCCGCCGCCGCGCCGGTCGCATCACGCTTCTTGCCCTTGTGCTTTTTATTCTTCTTACCCTTCGACGACGACGACGACGACGACGACGACGACGCGCACACGCGCACGACGCGCACCGACGCAAACATCAGACAGCGACACCACACGAAAAGCGTCACAGTGTGACGCGCGCCGCCCGCCGTCGCCCGCCGTCGCGATGCGCGTGCCGACGTACGATGCTCGACCCGGGGCGAAGGCGTACAGCGGCCTAGGCGAACGTCTTCTCGCGAGCATGGGATGGAGCAAGTGCGTATGCGATGCGATGCGATGCGGTTGCGGATGTAGTTGTAGATGCGATGCGAGTGGCGGCTGCGCGGGCGAGTGCGTCGTGCATGAACTCGTTTTATTATCGTCGTCGTCGTCGTCGTCTTTGAGCGCAGGGGGGTGATGGATAGGAAAACCGACACTGACGTGGGTGTACGCACAGGGGCGATGGGCTCGGGAAAAACCGACACGGCATGAAAGCCGCCATCGAGGTGGCCAAACGCGAGGACAACGCCGGGGTGGGGACGACCAAGGAACGGTACGCGTGGGATAAAAAGTGGTGGGAAGGGCATTACGCGAGTGCGGCGGATAAGTTTGCCGCCGCCGTGGGGTCAAAGGGGGAGGGTAGTTCTAGTGATAGTAGCGATAGCGATAGCGATGATGAAGAGGCGGAGCTCATGATGAAATTGGGCGCGTCGCTCGGTAAGGATGGCATCGTCTCGAGCGGATCCAAGGCGGATTTGAAGCTCATGGAGGAATTAGCGAGTGGGAATCATCGAGGTTCGACGTTTGGCGGTCGTTCGGGTAAGCTTGAACGCATCGCAAAGTTTGAGGCTGAACAACTAGCAAAATATGGCGTGCAACATGGCGCCGCGGCGGCTCCAGTCGTGGTCACCGCGACAACCTCCGAGCGCGAGACAAAGACAACAAAAAAGGATACGAAGAAGGCAAAGAAAGAGAAGAAGGCAAAGAAACACGCAGATTCTGATTCCAACCACAGTGCTCGTGACGTCGAGGTCGTGCGCGGTGCGGCGTACGAGGGTGAACCTTCGACATCTACGAAGGAACGCGACTGGTGGTCTAAAGCCGGTTTTGCCTGGGGCGGCGTCGTCGGCTCAAAGCGCGAACAAGATTTATTACGCGACGGAAACGACGGTAAGTCAACCAAGCGTGGTTTCACCGAAGATGACCAGGAAAATTTATTTAAATCCGCACACGAAACCGGCGTGGTGCGCGGCACCCATCGCGGTTTAGGCGGTAAAGGCTTGATTAAAACCGAATGGGAAGGCAAGCGCAAAACCTCCTTTGACGACGAAGACGACGACAAAGACAAAGACAAAGACGCGACGCGGCGAAATAAAAAAGAGAAGAAGGAAAAGAAGGAGAAGAAAGAGAAAAAGGAGAAGAAATCTTCTAAAAAGTAAACCACCACAACCACCATCACACGCGTTGATTCGTTTGTAATTTGATTAGACCGTATGCGTTCATTTGCTGTGCTTTCAAAACAACACACGACACACCCCAAGCCTTACACCACACCGCACCGCACGACGACGACGACCCGACCCGGGCCGCGCGGTGTGCGCGACAGATGAAACGCACGCGCGACGACGCGTTCGAGTGTGCGACGACGACGACGACGACGACGACGACGACGACGGGCGAGCGTCACCATCGTCGATACAAGAAATCTCGCGCGACGATTCAAAAATATATTCAGCTGTTGCTCCACCACTACGTCGGTGAACGGGGGTTATCGCAACGGATCAAGGTGACGTTGAACGCCGCGGCTGGACGAGAACGATCATCGACGTCGCAGTCGACGCAGCAATCGACGCAACAGTTGCAAGGGTGAGTGCATCGAGGACGAGGAGGACATGAAGGCGAAGACGACGACGCTCGAGGCGTTCTTCACGCGCGCGCACAAGAAGAAGAATGACGACGAGGACGAGGGCGAGGGTAGAGGTGGTCTGAGTGACAACGAAAACGTCGTCGAAGAACGGACGCCGGCGGGTAAGGTGAGGAAACGCGCGCGCGAATCGCTCGCGGAAGATTCTGGAGGTTCGAGATTTGAACGGTGTCCAATTTGCCTCAAGGATGTGCATAGAAATTTATTATTCACGCATACGTCGACGTGCAACGGGGCATCGACGAGCGCGTCGAGCGGGCGTAAGAAGTCTATAGATGTTGCGCCGAGTGCGAATGCGACGAAGATTTCAGGAACGAAAGGGAGTGGGAACGCGTTTGCGAGCATGATGGAGGCGCAACGCGAACGTGAGCGCTCGCGCGTGTTTTCGTTGTCGTATGATAACGCGAACGATAGATGGGTAGCGGTGATTGGTAAGAATTCGTCTTTTGCAACGCAAGCCACGTGGTCGGCGGCGGTGACTATTAATGAAAAACTCGCCAACGGCAAGACGTGTGCGACTACGATGAAGCTTGTGACAGATTTCAATCAGAGCGCCGATGCTGGTCCAATACAGGAGCGCGCGATGCGTCTCGCGCTCAAAGATAGCCGCGTCGTCAGTGACATGCGTCATCCAAAAAATCCAAGCACCATGAAGCCGAGTGTCATCAAGTCTGCGCTGCAGAAGAATATTCGTCGAGGTCGCCCGGTGGCTGCGAGTCGTGTGGCGATGCACATGTGTCTCGAGCAACAATCTTTGGTGGAATGCGTGCGGCGTTTGGTCATCATTTGCTTGGAAGATGGCATCTTGCATCCAGATGTAACTTTGCTGACTTGGCTGATGTGCGCCGCGAGTAAAGGATACGAGCCACCCGAGTCGTTGCGAGCGTGTGTGTCGAGAATAGCAGGAGAGATGGCGGCGATTGGCGTCAAGGATTGCGTTTCCTACGGAGGAGCGCGTTCGAAAGCATCCCCAAATGACATGCAGATGCTCAGCGAAGTCGAATCTAAGCTTGCAGACGGCAAAGAGAGTACAATCGTACAATCCATCATCATTCGAGCACATTTCGGCGGCATGGCTGGCGACGTGGCGATGTTGAAGGGCTTTAGTCGCATTTGGCTCGAGCGTTTTACACAAAAAGGCGTCGCCGTAAATCTCCCTCGTGATTACGATAGTCTGCGCAATCCCGAGCTTATTCTTGACGAAGACAAGTCGTCATGGCTTGATTATATTGAGTTGATTTATGAAGCGGCGAAGGAATCGACGAGTGAAGATAGTAAGCCTGCGAAGTGGGGCGGGCCGATGCGACGCGTCGATATTCCAATCGCTGCGGTCGATTTTCACGTGTCGTCTTGCATCCAAGGAATACTCCAAATACCTGCAAATCGCCTTAGAATCCTTGACGCAGCTAAAGATCTTGGTTTAGACGATATAGATGTCACTGATCGAATCAAAAGTGCGATTTGGCGTCATAGCGCTGGAGTGAATCACAAAGTTGCCGTGCGGCTTCGTGATTCCGCCGCCGACGACGACGAGAGCGACGACGAGACGTCTTCAGTAAAGGAAAAATTATCTGTCCGTATATGGAACATAGTGCGCGAAGATTTAGAAACATGGGTTAAGCGATTCATCGTGTTCTGCATGCCCAAGTGAATATTGGTAATAATATAGTATTGGAACACATTTGATTTACAAACTTTGCGCGCTACGGCGGCGGCGGGTGCAGTTGAATCTACTTTGCGTACGTGAGGAGATTGTCGAAGAAATCGTCCGTTTTCTCGAGCGTTTGCGTGAGAACAAACTTAATAATGGATCTTTCGCCGACAGTAATAGGAGTCACGCGATGTGCGACGCCATCAGCCTTGACGACGATGACAGAGTTGGGCTCGGTCCACCCGCCGTACCGCATCCCCGTGCGCTCGTCTTCCCACTCCGTGGTGCTATCGCTCGTGTTCGCCACGGTGAAAACAATCTCATATTGTGGTTTAGTGTACAACGCGACGTCTTTGTGCCAATCCATAGAGCCCCCGATGGGGTAAATTCTATATTCCACCGGAACGTCCCCGGGAATCAACTCGCGCGCGCAATCCTCCCCGAGCAACAACGCTCGCATTTTGTCCGCAACCTCGCTCGCCACGAACGCGCGATGCACGAAATTATCTTCCGGTATCATCATCCCGAGTCGATCTCGTGCACACGCGCGGTTCTCCACCGTCACGCGTTCGCGTAACGCCTCGCACTCCTCGCGCACGCGCGCAAACGTCGCCTCGGGAAAGAAATTACGCACGTACAACAACCCTCCACTGCGCTCGAACGCGCTCGTCGTCGCGCCATCGTACGCCTCCTCCTCCACTCGCCGTCTCGGTCGCCTCGCCGACGCCGCCGCCGACGCCGCCGCCGACGACGACGACGACGACGACGACGGTCGCACGCCATCGCCTCGCGCCCCGCGACGCGTGCGCATCAGAATCACCCCCGCGTCTCGCCTCGACGACGCCATCGACGCCATCGACGCCATCGACGACGTCCCACCGCGTCGTCGCGCCACCACGCACGCCACCGACGACGCCGTCGTCGTCGACGCCATCGCGCGCGCGGGATTGACGCACGTCGCGCGCGCGTCTCGCGCGCCGTCGCCCCGCACACAGGACGCGATTCGATCGATCGATCGATCGATCGATCGAAAAAATGGTCGAAAGCCGCGCGCGTGCGATCGAACGCGAATCACCATCGATCGCGGGCATCGATGTCGATCGATCGCGGGGTGCCCCGACGCACGCCACTAATGTATCAACGATGGGCCCGCTCGACGCGCGACCTCGTGACCTCGCGCGCGGCGCCGCGGGGTTCGGTCTTTCCGTGACGCCCGCCGCGCGACGAACACGATGGTTGCTATTAGGGTACGTCTCGAGCGACGCGCGCGCGTGTGTATATATCTGCGTGTTGTATTCGTCGATGCGGACGACGTCGTCGTCGTCGTCGTCGTCGTCGAGGAAAGGCATCGTCGGGGCATCGCCGTATGTGTGCCAGTGTTTTGGGGTTTGCGATCGAGCGACTGACCGTGGCGTGTGTTTTATCGACGTCGCGCAGTACCACCAATACCAGGTCGTTGGCCGTCACGTGCCGACGGAATCCAACCCCGAACCGGAGGTTTTCCGCATGAAGCTTTGGGCGCTCGATGACGTCAAGGCGCGCTCCAAGTTTTGGTACGTCTCGTGGTTGCGCGATGCGACGCGATGGGCGCGATGATGATGAGGGGTGATGGAACGCGACGCGGCGAGATGTGCGACGATGAACGCGTACTGACGAAGAGATGTTTATGTGTATAGGTATTTCATGTCTCGCCTCAAAAAGGTGAAGAAGGCGAACGGTCAAATCATCGCTTGCAACGAGGTACGTGTCGATGCCGATGGGCATGGGGCTCAAAGCCCTAGCGCGCACGACGCGGGGAAGATCCAGCCGTGCCGCTGGGTTGCTCGCACGTGCGAGAGATTTGTGATGGACTTTACTTGAGCGTGATGAAAGAATGTGTGACTGACGTATCGATCGTTGTGTATATATTGCGCGTATTTCACACAGATCTTCGAGGCGGACACCACCACCGTGAAGAACTTCGGCATCTGGATTCGCTACCAGTCGCGCACGGGTTTCCACAACTCCTACAAGGAGTACCGTGAAACCACGATGAACGCCGCGGTTGATGCGCTCTATGAAGAAATGGCTTCTCGCCACCGCGTGCGCTCGGCGTGCTTGCAAATCATTAAGATTGCCGAGGTTGAGGACAAGGATGTGCGCCGTGAGAACACGCGCCAGTTCACCCAAGACGGCTTGTCTTTCCCGGTTGTGAACAAGGTGTTGCGTCACCCTAGCAAGGCCACCAAGACGACTCTTAAGTACAAGCGCCCGAACTTCGTTACTCTTTAAATAGTAGTGACGACGGAGAAGGAACAGTTTGTTGTAGACATGCGGCGCGCGGCTGATGGGCGTGCTCGCGACTAGATGGGTGAGGGTGAAAATTTGAGGCCGGAGGTTAAATATGTTTTAATACACGCTTCATTGACTTTGAATATTAAATCGCACGGTAAAACGCGTCTCGTATTCTCCAACCTACCGTGTTTCTTCATCATTGTCGTTACACATCGATCATTTAATTCTAGTGCACGTACTGCGCCGGGGCGTCACGCCACGTACTTGAACACGTTTTGGTTTTCTCTATCGCGCTCGAGGTACTCTCTATTAATCAGCTCCTCAATGCGTTGCTTGATCATTTTCATTTCTGGGCTGAACTTTTGCTGGAGTTGAGACACAACCTCGATCAAGAGTTGCGAGTACGCTAGCGACTTTCTCGTCTTCATCACACGTACAATCGCTGCGTCGATGGCATGTCTGCGATCCGTCTCCACGTGCTCCACCGTAGCCTTCTTTTCATCAGCGGGAGGCATGGGGATTTTAATCCGTCTCGATCGGTCAGTGAACTTGTCGTTGAACGTAAAAACGTCTTCGGGAGCGATCGTTTTGCCTTCGGGAGACTTGATGAGAATTTTGTACTTGCCACAAGATAGAGAGTGAAGGGAGCGTTTGGCGTCTTCGGCGGGCATTTTCAATTTTTCGCACACCGACATCATGGTCACCTCAGTCTCTGTACGGAACAGCAGAAGAATCGCACATTGGAACGTTTGCATGACCATCTCAATCGACTTTGAGTTGTACTTTACAGTCATCACAACTTGCCCCAAGGAATACACCCACGACAACTTGCGTTGACTCATACGCTTGTCGTAAAATTCCTTGAAAACTTCGACGCATTGAATAAGTTCTTCAGGGAGCGCGATCTCAATAAGCTTGTACTGAGGCCAAAACCCATGAGTTAAAATTGTAACATTCAACTCTATGGCGGTTTTACGCGTCTCGGGCTCTTCATCCACCCACCGTTCGAACGCATCTTGCGTCTCTCTCGCAAGCTGTAAATCTGTCACCATGCCCTCCATGCGCGACGTAAACTGCGTGCCACACTGCGTCTTGAGCTTACTGAGAATAGATCGCTCGTAATCTTGACTCGCTGATGAGTCTTGCAACAGACGTCGCGAAAGCTTCTTACGGTAAAACTCACCAAACAAATCTTTGTCGCTGATGTACCCCAAGAGCTTGACCACCTTATCCAACGTTTCCTCCATCTTTTCATCGCTCAATTTTTCGCTTCCTCCCTTGCGCAACAACTTATCAGAGAAATCAGCCAAAAGTTGCGCGGTAGAGTTCCCGCTGACGCCCTTGTTCAAAAAGAACTCAAACGCTTCCTTAAGTGCCCGATTGAATTGACTGCTATCACCAAAGCACGTGTTGACATATCCGTTATACTTGTCGTACAACTCAATCGTGCTGCGCGTAAAACTTTGTTCAATTGACGTCGAAGAAGACGTTGGTTTCTCCTCCTTCTTCTCCTTCATCGTTGCCGCAGCTTGATCGGCAGAAGTGACGAGAGCCATTCCTTCTTTTTGAATGTGTGCCTTGAAAATGTCCGCTATCGGTTGCAAGCCTTTTGGAATCGAGCTAAACAGTCTGAACATACGCGACAAATCCTCCGTCTTGTCGTCGATTAACAACGCCGCGCATCCGCTATTTTCCTTCTCTAACAATTCAGTCTCAAATTGCGCGAGTAAGTTTGTTTCAACTTGAGAAATGAGTTTGCTTTCAGTATTTTGATGCAAATACGTTTGGATTCGTTCACGCTCGCTCACTATACACGCTTCAGCCTTGATGAGATATGCCGGACACGAATCTTCGGCAATCCATTGCGTCGCCTTGCGTCCGTAAAACGCCGCGGTGTGAGACAACAAATCCTTCTCAAAATCAGTTTCGTACGCGCTCATCGTGCCCAAGCCCATTTCAACAAAGATTGCGATGACGTTTTTAATCAACGCTCGATCAACCTTCTCACCATCACGCTCCTTTTCAATCAATTCTAAAACCGCCGCGCGCATGCTCGGCTTGACTTCATCGTACACCAGACGACGAAAGCATCCAACTCCTACATCCTTTAACGTGGGAATGTGGTGACGTTGCACAAAGTATCGATCGAGGTAGTTGAAAAATCGTGATAACCATCGAACCATAATTTTATGGTTTTCCCAACGCGTCACCAAAGATTTTAACATGTACTCGCCCTTCTTCTCCACCAACGTCGGAAGCACCTTGGAATGAATGTATTGATTAAACGCCGCCTCGTAGCGATCGTAAAGCTCTTGCGAGTAATCATACGGTGGCTTTTGCGTACACATGTTATAAATTGCCCTACATTCGGATACGAACACCACAGTCAGTACGCGCACAAATGAAAATCTACGAGTCAACGCGAGCGCGCGCTAAAAACATACGTGTACAAGTTCATATATTCCTCCGACGTAAACGGCTCCGCGTTCTCCTCTTTATCGAGAATCGCGCGTAGCTTCATAATTCCATTCTGCATTCGTTCAAAACATCATCATCGTCATCGTCAGTCACAGTCACACGCCTCGTCCTCCCGTATCGTCATCCCCGTCGCGTCGCGCCTCGCCTCGCGTAACCACCCTGATGTCTGACGTCCCTCCCCCACGTCGTCCCGCACCAACACCTCGAACGTACGCCCGCACGCACCTGCATCGACCCCCACCCTTCATCGAGCGACATCACCCGTCGTTCACCCGCGTGCATCGTCATCCCCGTCCGTCGTCCACGTCCCCCGTCGCGTGGTCGTGCGTTCGTTTTAAACGCCCAACGCGCGCCTGTGCACGCGCTCTCACCGTCCACGCACTCGTGTGCGTCCACACTCGCAGTGATGGTGGTGGCGGCGGCGGTGATACTAATACACCCGTGGTGTGTGTGTCGTCCACGATGTCGCACTCTCGCGCCGGTCCCACGCTCGTCGTCGTCGTCGTCGTACGCTCGTGCGTCGTGCGTCGTGCGTCGATGCTCTGGGACGCCGAATGTCCGAACATTGGGGACAGACGCCGAATGTCCGAACACTCGCCCCGAGCGTTTGACGCCCACATCTGACGCGTCAACACCCACGCGCTCGGCGCGACTTTCACACTCGACGCAAAGGGCGTCATCGAATCGCGACGAATGTACGCCGCGTCGCCGATGACGGCGATGTCGTCGTCGTCGTCGTCGTCGATGACGTCGTCGATGACGTCGTCGTCGCGTCATCGTCGTCGTCGTGACGGCGGTGATGGCGCGCGACGGCGTGGTCGAGCGCTGACGGGGCCACTCGCGACGGCGCTCTTGGCGACGGTGTTGGCGACGATGTCCGGGCTCGCACGGGCGAGTTCGGCTGCATCGCCGCCGCCGCCGTCTTCTGTGTTGCCGACGTACTGTTATCCCACCGCCGCGTGTAACAGCGGTGGGAGCGGGGATTTCGACGCGCGTCAACGCAACATTTGTAAAATGTTGGCGACGGCGGAGTATTGCGCGGCGCCGACGTCGGACGCAGTCGGCAGTTGTAGCGCGGGATTGAGGTATCACGGGTGGTGCAACGCGAATCGATATGTCATTAATTCGGGATGCTTGACGAAATATCCGACGACCAGCTCGACGGCGTGCTCTAATTGCAATTTTATCTCGTACGCGACGTCGTATTGGAGCGTCGGCGCGCCGTACCCGGTGCATCCGGGTATGGTCAACCATGGTTTGCGCACGTGTGTGATTGCCTACGTGAAGGAAGAATTGCGACAAGAATATCTCGCAGATAATATCGTCATGAGCGACGCGAGTTTAACGGCGCTTGCGCTCCAAGAGTTCCCTGAGGAGCAAATGGAAGACGCGGACGACTATAATGAACAGTACTCATCTTACTATTTGACGTCCAGCGATATCGCGGAACTGACGTCGGAAGAGTCGATCCCAGATGAAGTCGATGGAGAAATGATGGAGAATACAATAACGACGACAAAGCAAAAAACATCCTGCGCTGGTGGTGGAAAAGATGAACAGTGCTTTGAAATATGCCCCTCCCACTTGGGTTTGCGAGACGAGTACAAAATTTCCATTCCTAAAGTGTGCGCGAAGATAAAGTTTCTGGGTAAGCGCTTCAAGAAGTGCATCAAAGTTCCTAGTGTGAAGTTTAAGATTCCATCCAAATGCGCGGAGATATGTGTGAATATCCCTGGATTTTGTGAGATGGAAGCGGCGTTGAATGCAGTGGCAAATCTCAAGAATGTCAACTCGGCTTCGAACGCGATTACTTTAATCGAAAATCTCGGCGTTCCGTCGAGCGTCACCGGCGCCATGCGAGAAGGAATCACCGCTGTGTCATCGCTATCGTCTCTCAAGAACGTCAACTCGGCTTCAAGCGCGATTAATGCGTGCGAAACCATCGGTGTTCCGTCGAGCGTCACCGGCGCCATGCGAGAAGGAATCACCGCGGTATCGTCACTATCATCTCTCAAGAACGTCAACTCGGTCCAGGATTTGGTAAACACAGGTAAAGCGATCGGTGTTCCTGCGAGCATTACAAATGAAATCACGAGTGGTATCACCGCCGTGCAAAACATTGCCACACTCGCGACGAAGACGACGGTGGATGGCGTCCTGCAAATCGGTCTTTTGCATCAAAGTTTACTCCAAGTCATAGATGATGCGCAGAAAGCATTACAGAAAGTCGCAGACAATCTCGAAAATGAACTTCGTGGACTCGTACAACACGTTTGGGGCGAAGCCATTGGTGCCGCCGACGATTTGAAAAAACTCATCGACAACGCGGTTAAAAACGCAGTCAAGATGCCATCGACAGCGTCTCTCGGTGCCGCACACGAGCGACGCCGCTCTATGCTTGCGAATGACATTCGTGAAGGCGTTAGTGCTGCGTTCAAAGGAAATATTGCGCCAGAACGCGCGGCGGGAGCTTTTCCGTCTGTGGCAGATCTTGGCTCGAGCGAAGGTTGCCTTGAAATCGTCATCGAAACTGAAAAATTCGCTGAAGATTTCGTGGGTGACGACGGCGATTTTCAAATGCCGTGGCCAAAGAAGTTTGAAAATATTTCAGCGGCGCCTGGATCTTTGATTTTTGACTTTCCAAAGCTCACGTTTGCCCTTTGCGCAGCCATTGATGAGTTTAATGTCGACAGTGCCGTCGCGACTGCCATGGTGAACGCTTTCGCAAAAATGTTTGACGCTTTTTTCGACGCTTTGTATGAAGAATCCGGCTTGAAGGATATCGTCGATCAGGTCAAGGAGCTTGGGAGTGGCAAGTTTTTCACTGGTCGTCGTTTACTCACGGCTAGAGATGAACAGTACGTCGCGATTAAGCACGCCGAGCTCAAAGAAAGACTCGCCGTCGCGGAAGCAAAGGTGCTCGTAGAGTTGCTGAGCTTATCTGAGAGAATCCATTCGCCCGCCTTTTTCGCTTTACAGCCGAACCCCGTCGCATCTCTTGGCGCTAGCGCTTTTGAGGAAGTCTTCATAGATTTCGCCGATGACATGGAGGACGCGCTGAAGCTCATGGCGGAAACGACAAGCATAGTGTCAACGTTCTCACTGAAGATCGCGCTCGAAACCGCCATTACGGTGAAGATGGGTATCACTAAGACTGGTGATGTTTTCAAGGATCATCTCGATTTGGATTCGACAATTGCTGGTGTGCGGGTCGTTCCTATTGCCCCAGGGTTGCTCGCCACGATCGATTACGAGTTCTCGCTTGACTTGCCGTACTATTTCCAAGTTGACGCGAGCGGGACTTATAAAATCGCTGTCGAGGTCACCATTCCCGTCGATTTGACGCTGTCAAAAACACCATCTGTATCCTTTGGCCCCGTCCAAGTAGTACCAACGCAAGACATGAATGCGCAAGTTGTTGCCGGTTTACAAATCGGCGCCGTGGCGACGATTCAAAAGGCGTATGTCGCACTGTGCAGCGGCCCAGTGTGCGTTGGTCCTCAGCTCCACGCACGTCAAGATGTTTACTTTGGTTTGGACGCTTATGCACAGCTGAACTGCGAATCTGGGCCAGCTACGCTTGCACCCATGTGGAGCGAAACGTTCACGTATTCACAGGCCACGCAAGACGCGTGTACAGGGAGCTTGTTTGGCGCGGGTGGATACTTGCAAGTGCCAAAGACGAGCGAGATCGAAGTGCCCATTCTCCTGAGACCTCTGCCGACTGGAGGAGGCGGTGGTGTCGGTACTGCTGCCTCCGCTGCCGCGCGTTTGGGTGCAAAGAAGAAAAAAAGCCCGACGCCCGCGCCAAAGAGCCCGACGCCCGCGCCAAAGAGCCCGACGCCCGCGCCAGAGAGCCCGACGCCCGCGCCAAAGGGCGCGCCGCCTTCAGAGTCTTCACCTGATGTCGTCTCCATTACTCCAGATACAGATTCAGTAGAGCTGTACGATTTGACTCCTATCATCGCGAAGCTCGATGTCTTTGCAACGGGTGGCGACTGGCACGCCCAAGATCTCTTCCACGCGTGCGGCGCGCCAAAGTGCGCCTCTCAGTCTGCTCAATCCTCCGCCGCGTCGTCGGCAACCTTGGGATCTGTCCAGTCCGAATTCAAATCTCGTGCAGTGCATCCGCCAGCGATGGTGCCCTCCGAGCCGAGGAAATTGATTCATCTCGACGCCGTCGGCGCGTCGGCAACCTCGGCGCCGTTTTCATCTTTTTCAGTTGAACGCGTCGTCGCCGTCGTCACCATCCTCGCCGCCGTCGCCGACGCCGCGCGAACACGGCGCAAGCTGAATCACTTACGCCAGGGGCGTGATGATGATGGTCACGCGCACACCACCGCATACGGCGCGTGTTAACCCACCCCACCCAAGAGCTCGCCGCTCGATGAAGACTGTTTTTGTAAACACCAGACGCACCACGATCTCGACCGCGGCACGTGTCGTCTCCACATAGACTTTGTAATATAGAGCTATATAGAGATTTTTTTTGATATGTATGTACACCCGGCCGTGCCCCCCATATAAACCACCACATGTGCCCTACATGACGCACGCCCACGTGGGCGATCGCGATCGGGGCGCCGGGGTGCCGCCGGGATTCGTCCGAATGAACGTTCGGATTGCGCCATCCATGGGACCGGCATTGCGCGACACCGCGCACGTCGAGCCGCCACCACGGGGCCGACGTTCACGCGTATTGATATAGTAGTATCCATACGCCTCGCGTCGTGACCGCTGAGCGCGCGCACGCGTACCCGTGGAGACGCACACACGCGCGCGTGCGTCGTGAACACGCGATTGGTGGTTGTGGCGCCGACACGCGTGAAGGGGGAAAACATTTCCGACAAAATCCGAACGAGTAAAGCGCAGGTATTCGGCGCGGTAAGGATGAAAATGGTGCAAAAAGTTGAAGAGCCAACGATTCGCGTGGTGTACGCGACTGGAAACCCGGGTAAGTTTGAGGAAGCGTCGTGGGTGTTCGGGCGGCGCCAACGCGCCGAGGACCCGCGGGTACTCACGTGCGCGTTGGACCCTTACATCACGGAAATTCAAGGCACGATGGAGGAGATCGCTCGAAGTAAATCCGAAGCGACCTATCATGCGTTGTTTGTCAATTTGAGCCAAGAGAGAGAGAAAATGCAGGAAAAAATCGTCGCTTCGCTCGACGGTCCGGTTGAGTATTTGTTGACGGAGGATGTGAGTTTATCAATCAACGCTCTCTGCGGATTTCCCGGACCATATGTCAAGCCCATGCTCGAAGCAATCCGCCCTGATGGTCTTTGGGATCTAATGTCTCGGTACAGCGACCGATCGGCCACTGCGACGTGCATGATGCTGATGAAGTGTATGAAGACCATGACAACGAGAGTTTTCACTGGGACGATTTCGGGCACAATTGTGGCGCCACGAGGTCACATTCATCATGGTAAAGCAAGTTGGAATAGCGTGTTTCAACCAGACGGGTACACTCAAACCCTTGGAGAAATGAGCTACTGCGAACAGGCTCGGTTTAGTCATCGCAAAATTGCGCTTGAGAAGTTTCTAGCCTACGGCATACAGCAACTCAAGGGTGCACAGTTAGCGGAGGCTTTTGAGGAAAGTGTTCAAGTGTATCGCGTTGAGCAATGCAGTGCTCCTTTACAATGGCAAACGCATGAAGTAGATGAAGTAGTGCGAGGAATGTTTCATGCGAGCAAGCATGAAACGAGTAAGATGTCGCACGACAAGATTTATGCGAGCAGACGTTCTGGTGGTAAAAAGTGGCAGCAAAAAACCTCATCAAATAAGTCACTGGCAGCGCCAACAAAAGTGGGCCTACGTAAACGTTCAATGAAAAGACACGTGCGTGATGTTGAAGCCGATACAAATAAAGAACCTGAGTTGTCACACAATTCCTGGAGCACGATCAGCGAGTGCGTGAAAAATCTACTTGAAAGCAAGAAGGAGAAACGCCCCTCGCGAAATATCGCTGTATCAACTGAAAACGATGCGTCTGATGACTTTATGGATGCTTACACGGATTCAGAATTGACCGATGCAGATAAAAGTGAAGATGTCGTCCTGACACGTGCGGTAGAATACGCGACGAACCCATTGAAAACATCGCAAGACGTGACGACGACGAAGTCTCACCAAGATGCACCAAAATCCCGGCCCGGGAATGTCTGCTTGTTCTCCACGGGGAAGTGCGCAGAGTGTTTCACTACAAAGACGCCACAGTGGAGGACGGGGCCAAAAGGTCCAAAGACGGTGTGCAATGCATGTGGAGTCAAATACATCGGAAGACTTAATCGATGAAAAAGTAACTTTTGAAGGAAAGGTAACTACTCGTCGGTTACGTTTTTATAATGTTTTTGTTTTTGAGCTTATAGCAGCGACACATAAGTAGACGCGAGCAAGGCTTACTACTAGTAGTACTTTTTTGATGTTTTGTATTATAATTGAAGCACTGTAAGCCATCACATATCGTAACAAACGCTCCAATTGTTTCTAAAGTCAGTGTTGAAAGTCCAGTTGTTTTCGCGCAGCTGCGCGTACGGCTGAGACGTCGCCACGTCGTAGCCTAGCCGCACCCGTAAATCTTGATCCTCTTGAAAATTAAACACTTTGTGTTCGAGTTCAATGCTTCCATCTATTAATGCGCGATGATCTTTAGCGCCATAAGATACGCCAGCTTTTGCTTCAATGGTCGTCATGCCGTCTCTCGCCGCAGACACGTCGAGTGTTTTCCTGACCCTCGCCCCATATCTCACATCGTCTCGCGTGGTGTCATAGGTCAATCCGACGTCCGCGCGGTCAGGCATAAGTGGAGACTTTGCTGGTGCAAATAGACGCTTCCTTACGTGCGCTTTGCCACGCATACGTCCCTCTCGCGTGTCCAGTTCCCCAGACACCGTGAGCACCAAGTCGCCGGCGTTGGTGAAACGTTCCTTGGCGAACAGCGACAGAGAACGACGATTGGAGTCATAACGTAAGCTAGTCTCCATCGCGCGACGTTTGACGTTCTCAGCGTACCGGGCGGTGCGTGAGTGTCAACCAACGCGGCGCACTGTGTCGCGTGTAGCAAGCAATCCGAAGCACATCTGAGGAAACCAGAGGCTGTAAACCAACCGTCGGTGAAGAAATGAAACGTATTAAACGCAATTGAAACGAATTCTGGGAATCGAGATTACAAGTCGCTGCATTGAATGCGATCTAAAGTGCTCCTCACAACGCGTTTGCACAACGCCAGAGCCCAAAGACCTACAGCTACACACCAAGCGCGCGCGACGTTGCTAAAAACGAACGTGAGCCTCTAAAAAATGCCAACCTCCCTCTCGAGTGACTAACTAGACTTTGTGTCTTCCTTGTATTTACGAAGTAGCACCTTTTTGTACTCATCTTGCTGAACCCACAGCTGCGCCGCTTGAACATTCAGAGGTGAATCGTTGTTAGGCTCGCCCAGAAGCGACTGAATGCTCAACAGAATTGTCCGCACGTTGTACACCGGACTCCACTTTTCCTTCAAAATGTCGAGACATATGTTTCCATATTGATCCACGTTTGGATGAAAACAAGGCGTTTCAAACTTAACCGTCGGCGCTTTGAACGGGTAGTCATTTGCAAACGATAACGTGAGCTTATACTGCAGACTTTCATACACCTAGAGCGACACGAAAACAACGCGCGCGCGTCAGTTAAACCTCCTCAACTCTCAACTCTCGCGCGCGTCAAACACGTACCGTTCCAACCGCGCCTTCTATGGTGCCAATCCAAGAGAAAATGTTATCTCCATCCGGGAACGCCGATATCCCAGCATCCGCGCTCGTCTGTGTTCGCGCGTAATCAACATCTTGCGTCAGTCAACACATCGTGACGACACCAGCACCACCACGGCGTGTGCGACTTTGGCAACCACCACCACCACCACGTCGTCGTCGTCGTCATCGTCGTCGAGCGCGCGAGCGCGCGCGTACCATCAAGCTCATTAATTCACTCTGTAATCTGCGCGCGCGCCGTGCGAGAAACCACCCATCGTCGTCGTCAGTCGCGATACCAAACGAAAACGCCGACACGCCGCGCAGACGGTCGCGTCGGATTCGCGCGCCATGGTGTGCGTCGAAATTCGCCCGCGCACGCACCTTCGCGCGACGTTGGCCGAGTCGCTCACCACCGCATCGTTTGCGTTGGTTTTTATTCCACTCGATGTCGTATCGCGCGCGATCGCGCCCGAGGCGTTGGTGGACATGCGTCGCGTCGCGCGCGTGCGTCGCGCGAGACGTCCGCGTCGCGCGTTCGACGGCGCACGAGCGCGTGCGACTGGAACGACGCCGAGAACGAGAACGACGAGAACGAGAACGAGAACGAGAACGATGTATCGTCACGTCGGTTTTCCTCGTGACACCTCGCCAATCGACGCGTCGCGTCGCGCACTGGCGACGCGCGTCTCGCGGGCCGTCGCGGGGCATCGTCGACACCAAACGACCTTATACCCCTCTGGTTTTTGAGGTGCTCGACTGCGCTCAGAGTAGTTTTAATTGGCTCGCCTCATGAACGCGCGATGAAACACACATCTGTGACAGTTGCAAATTTATATCAATCCAATCAATAATTCTATAACGATGTGTGGGCGAGTTGGGAGGCGGCGTCGGCGGCGCGCTTCTTTGCGGCGCGCTTCTTGGCATTTTTAGCCGCGGCGGCGGAGAGCTGCACGCCGGCGCCTGGAGGTCCAGAATCGGCAGTGGTAGCGCCGACAGATGACTTGGCGCCGGCGGGTTTGAACTTGCCAGCTTTCATTTCGTCTGCTGAAGCTTTAGCGAGGCTAAAGTTACCGCTACCACTCGTTGAATGGGGAGGTTTGTACGCGCTCACGGCGTGCGGCGGTTTATACGCACCCTTGGCCGCGCCGCTCGATGCAGCCGAGGTTGTAGCTCCGCCGGCGCCATCGACGCGCTTGGACGCGGGAGAAATCGGTCTATCTTCAAACGTTCCTTGTGGCACCGGACGCCAAGATGCTTCATAAATCTTTTCACGCTCTTCATGGAGCAGCAAGTCGCCGTTGTATCTCCAAATTTTCCATCCATTGTCGACGTTAAGTCGTGGGGCTATTGTTGAAGTGAGAAGTCTACGTCCATCAGGACTCCATTCAAGTGTCACTGAGCATGAAGCACGCGTTGATCCAATCGGTTTGTATTTGCCGTCCTTCATTTTCTGGAAAAACTTGACATCGCCGGGCAAGTTACCAAACCCAGCGAGGGCGATGAAGCGTCCGAAAGGATTCCATCGCAACGTGTTGTGGGGACCGGCGCCCAACTCGTACTTTGGCTCACACTTTTCTGCTTTGAATATCGTCGCCTTAGCTGGCATGAATCCATACACGACGCCGAATTCATCACCCAATGGTGACCATTGCGCATCATGCACAGGTCCCTCTTTACTGAGCGGCACTTGACCTTCAAACGAGCCATCCGCCTTTAAATAGTGCAACGCCGTCTCGCCGTAGTAGGATTTATTCGTCGCATCGACTTCACTCGAACCTAAGATCAACACCGCATTGCCAATGGGCGACCACATCAAATCAACTTCAGATACACGAAAGAATGACTTGCGTGCCACAGGTTGTGGGTTCTCCACGACGCCTTCTTGCGTATGCTCGACAATTTCATAAATGCGCACGGAACCAGGCGCGCCTTTAATTTCCGGGACGAAACACGCCAATCGCGGCGTAGTTCCGGGAGAAATTTTCGCCACTGCTACTGATGGCACGCGCAGTCGCGTGAGTTTGTCAAAACCTTGCGCAGGGCGAATGATTTGTATCTCATTTGTAACGCAACGAATGCACACGGCGTCGTCGTCGCTAAACTGAAAATACGGCCACTCAGCCTTGAGAAACTGTCTCTGAAACACTTCATGCGCCATGCTCAAGTCACTGACGTTCCATATCGTTAAATTTTTCTCGTCTTTTGTCGCCCCACTCGAGGTCTGCTTCTGATACACGGCGAGGTACGTCGAGCGCGGGGAAAAGTACAACGCCGACGCGCCGTTCTTTACAATCGACCCTCTCAACGCATATGGCTCACACGTCGCATCGTACACCTCAACCTTGTGCGCGCTCGCGATGGCAAATAACTTCCCATCGCTCGAATACGTCGCCACCGAGCCCTCGACTTCGTCAAACGCTAAAGACGACGAGAAATCATGTCTCGCATACGCCGCCGCCGCATCGTCATCGCTCAGCCCGATCGTGCTCGCGCAGTCGGTAAACTTCCAGTGTTTCAATCCAACGGGCGTGCGTTCGGTGATGGTTTGCATGCCGCTCGACATCCACGCGCGCGCGCAGCGTCTGTCAATGCGGTCCCGTGACCCGTCGTCGCGCGCCCGGGCGCCGTGGACGCGTGGGACATCTGACATCTGACATGTGGATAGGCTGCTCGTTAAACCCTAGCCTGTTGTTTTGGGGCGCGCGCAAGCGCTCGTGTGCCCCGCACGCGCTGACGTGCGCGCGCGACGCGACGGTGAGAGGCGATGCGTGCGTGCGCGCGCGCGATGGGTGTTCGATGCCACGCACACGGGGCGTCTATCGCGGCATCGGCGTCGTCTGGGGCGGCGAAACGCGCGGTTCAGTTTCGGCCGTGCATCGATATTCACAATGGCAAGGTGAAACAAATCGTCGGGTCGACGCTGAAAGATAGCGGGGATGCGTCCGCGGAGACGCCAGCGACGAACTTTGAGACTGAAACGCCAAGTTCTGAGTACGCTGAGATGTATAAACGCGATGGTATTTATGGTGGGCACGCGATTTTGTTGAGTAAGGATGACGCGACGATGCGCGCGGCGCAGGAGGCGACGCGCGCGTTCCCTGGCGGTTTACAAGTAGGTGGAGGGGTGAACCCAACGAACGCAGGGGTTTTATTAGACGCAGGTGCATCACACGTTATCGTGACGTCATACGTGTTCCGCGATGGTGCTTTGAATGAGCAAGCTTTGCGCGAAATGGTGAACGCCGTGGGCGCAAAACGCTTGGTGCTCGACCTGAGCTGTCGGAAAGATGCAAACGATGGCAAATACAAGGTTGTGACCGACAGATGGCAAAAGTGGACAGATTTAGCGGTTGATGGAGCCACAATGGAACGGTTGGCCGAATGCTGTGATGAGTTTTTGGTTCATGGGGTTGACGTGGAGGGCATGAAGTTGGGCATAGACTTGGACCTCGTTGAGCTCTTAGGACAGTTCTGTCCAATTCCTGTCACTTACGCCGGTGGCGCGAGAAGTTTGCAAGACTTGGATCTCGTTAAAGTTGCGGGACGAGGTATGGTTGATATCACCGTCGGCTCCGCCTTGGATTGTTTCGGTGGAGCGTTAAAGTACGACGACGTCGTGGCGTGGCACAACGAACAGAAACTCTTACTTGCCTAATACATAGCTTTCCCTGAGAAACTCGCAGCGATGAATGTAAGTAATGCTACTATTGATTGTTTGCACAGAATTACAGCGTGCTATGAATACTCGTGTGATCAATGCGTGCGGGCAATGCGAATACGAAGCGCGCCAGTCGCCGCGCTCACCTCTCGGCATTCGCTCAAGTCGACGCCGCCGCCTAGTCTGACCCACTCGTCCTCGTCGTCAAGATACTCAAGTGACTGCGTACCGTGACCATCTCCGAGCGCGGAACATTTCTTTTGAACTTCTGCAAAGGTCATCGTTGCCGTGAGTTTAAATCTAATGACGTCCTCACCCACGCTTGCTTTCACGCTAACTGTTACGCCATCTGATTTCACACCTTGCAACGTGAGCTGGTCAACTCTGTAGAGCTGATTGCGGCTGATATCGTCGTTTACGACTAACTTTGCACGCATAATGCGGGGAGATGGAGCTTTACTGCAAAACGCAAGACATTCGTCGAAATCTTCTTGAGAGCGCAATAAACACCAGTCGCCTTCATCATCCTGATACTTGATTTTTATGGCGTCCAAGTTTATGTACAGAATTTGAGCCAATGTAGCCATCAACTCGTCGTATCGCGAAGCCGTACGTAATCGAATTCGCAACACATCCTTTTGGCACAAAACTTTGACAATCAAAGACGCTGTCTCTGGTTCAGATACAAACTCGTCAAAGAAATCCGCCATCTCTTTCCTCAACATGGCCACGCTTTGATAACTTTCATGACCGCCGTGCACGGATTGATCCATCGGTGCTGGAGGCATGCCAAAATTATGCGTACCATGCACACTTTGCTCGAATCTAGTAAAAATATCGTCATTCAATGCGAGACGCGCGCTTGAGTTACCATGCCATGACATCCCTCGCTGAGATTTTTGCCTTGACTCAGCTCCCCCCCATAACGCTCCTAAATGTGCGCCTCTATGTACACGCTCTTCAAGACCGCGCTTGTACGAATCTGATCCGCTCGGCGGAACTAATCCATCTGGTACGGCGTATGGATGGTTGCGAATGCCAGCACTGCCTCCATGTATACTGTGTTCCAAACTTCCCCCTGCGCTTGCAAAAGACATCGCCGAAGCCCCGTGTACGCTCTCCCCTTCGACCATGTGACTCATGGTGTCTGTCGTCATACTCATGGTTTGCGACCCCAATAATGTATCGATTGTAACGTGCGAAGAACTTGGAGCACCTTCTCCTGTCATCTTGTTCATCATTTGTTTGAGTTTGCTGTGTTTGCTATTCAACGACCGACGCGGCCAACGTGTGATTCCGTACTGTCGGCAAATGCGCTTCAATGTCGTACTCCCCACGCCAAGATCTGAAGCAGCCTGCTTCAAATGCTTGTGAAAGTTTTGCTGTAAGACTTCAAGTGTGATGCCCCAAAGTGCGCCGCTATCCCGAAGCTGCTGTTGGGAAGGCGTAACAGAAAGCGGATCATCGTCGAGCGATGCCATCGCCGCGTTGTTTGATACCTGCGTCTGTTTCATATCTTCGAGCCAGAGTTTATCAGTATTTGTACATACGACGGCATCAAGACGTTGTTCAATGCTCGACCAGAAACGCTGAACGGTTTTGGCTTGTTCTCGTGGTGTATTCAAGTTCGAATTGAGCTGAATCTCTAACACGACTGGCAGTGGCTCTCCCGATGCCACCTTGCGCAAAGCCATCTTCACAAAGCAAAAGCCACGCATTTTGAGCAAAATACACGAGTGTTTCAAGGGTAAATCTCTGTGAGAGATAGTGTTCAAGTTGTGCACC
>Ga0181563_10001469_pt1 | contig 23287 bp, 37 predicted proteins | sample 011ome_25_FD_133759 | JGI IMG/M metagenome (GOLD analysis project Ga0181563, IMG submission 133759) | Coastal salt marsh microbial communities from the Groves Creek Marsh, Skidaway Island, Georgia - 011512CT metaG (megahit assembly) | ecosystem: Environmental > Aquatic > Marine > Intertidal...
ATCAACAAAGTCTACGACTCTGAATGCAAAACCTGAAGTTGTGTTAACGGTTGCATCTAATGCTGTATTAGAGTTACCTGTAGTTGTAGAACCAGTTGAACTAGACTGAACTGCTGCTAAATGAGCATTTGAGCCTAATGTAGCTTGGGCCATAGAGCCGTCAGCTTGTACTTGTAATACAACGTCTGGATCATCAACAACATAAGCAACTGCATCGCTTGCCACTGTGCCTGTTGGCCAGTATTGTGCAAACAATTTTTGCTTAGTATTTGGGTCTGTATATGAACATCCTACAAACACACCAATAGTTCCCGCTGGGAATGGTGTCGAGTTATCTCCGTTTGTAGTAACCAATTCAACAGTACCTGCAGCTACAATAGATACAATTTGACCGTTGAAAAGATTTGATGCATAGCCAGACGCAATTTTAATTTGGCGAGTAGAACCAGCATAAGGCTGTCCACCTACCAAGTTTACGGGCTTAAACCCGTAAGGGGCGGCTGTGCTTGCCATAATATCATCTCCTTAAAGAATATTATTAACCTTTGCCAAAAGAAGTAGTAGATTTTTTTTCAGAGAATAATGGCATTCTAGGATCATTCTGTCTCATTAAACTATTATCAACAGCTTTTTCTTGAGCTTCAGCTTTATCCTTATAGTATTTATTTCTCTGGTCTACCATTTCTTGCGGCATTTTACAAAGTAGTAAGCCACCAACTTCAATACAATCTTTAAAGTTTGAGGTAGAGCTTACCGGTAAATTTACTTCTGGGTGATCTGAATGTTTCACAGGTTCCCAGCCTTCACGCATTTTTGAAGATACATTTAGGTTATCAGCCTCGTTAGCCAATGAAATCCTAATCCATCTATATGCCCAACCTGGTTGTTTCTTAATTTCAGGTAGTAATGATGGGGGAGCCCATTGTTTATCACGTACTTGAGTTTCATCACGTGCTTCTAATTCTCTATCTTGTCTTTTAACCATTTGCGTTCTCCGTTTTAATTAATTCGCGTGCATATTGCTCTGGAGTTAGCTTGAATTTCTTTGCTAAAGCTAACTGTGTCTTAGTCAATCTAATTTTTTTAGGACCAGTTGACCGCGTTGCTGGAGCAACAACAGTTGAGGGTTTGCGCTGAGTTTTTACCTCAGTCGATTCAGTATCATCCCCGAAATATTCTGGGAAGCGTTTATGCATCGTTTCATCTATACGACGGTAATATTGGTCGGATGATGGATCAACTCCACTACTAACCAACTTTTCATGCAGACCTAAAGCTAAAGATGTCATTTCTTGATCTTTACCAAACCACTGATTATTTTGTTGCCAATCTAATGCTCTTTGGTCTGGCTTATTAACTCTAGGCTGTAATAATTTTGCTTGCTCTGAAGATACACTATTTTGATCTTCTTGTAAAGCTTCTTTACTATATTGAGGCTTCATTCCTTGAGCCTGACCTAATTTATATTGAGCTTCATTCATTTTAGTTTGAGCTTCTATAAGTTTGTCAGTGTCTCCATTAGCATGAGCTTCTCTATAATCTCTCTGAGCAATAGCTAAATCAGATTCATATTTCTCTTTTAATGTTTTAAGATAATCTTCTTCACCAGTAGACAAAGTAGTTTTAAGCTTATTATTTTCTGCAATAATCCGTTGTGCATATCTAATAGCTTCTTCTCTTTCTCTTGATTCAGCTTCTTTAGCACGCCTTTCATCATGCCAAGCTTTCTTCAACTGAGCCATTCTTTCTTTAACTCTCGCTGAATACTCTTCAAGATTATCATTTTCTAGTTCATCTTTTACTTGATCTGGTAGAGGATCGCGGTTTCTATCTTGCGGTGGGGTGTCGTCTTCCTCTTCAATTTCAAATTCAGGTTCAGCTTTGGTTTCTTTTTTAGACTCTTCTACTTTAGCTTTCGCCGCCGCTTCATAATCTTCTTTGTCTTCCTTAAGCTCAATTTCTTGGCTTTCATCTTTTTCATCTTGCAGTTCTTCAGGAATCTCATTTATGATTTCTGCCATCTGTTTTCTCCTTATGCGCGTTCGTATCCGCGTGGGTCATCGACCACTGCTTCTACGGTATCATCGTTTATAATGCGAAACTCTTTACCATGTATTTTGATACGAGTTCCAGAATATGCCCTAGTAATAACGAAGTCACCTTCTTTACACCAGGGTCCTGTAGGAAATCTGTCTTTGTCTTGATAAGCCATGTCTCCTAGTTTGATAACAAATAAAACTACAGTTGAGTGTTCCTCAATATGTTTTGTTTTATCTGATTTAAGTATTCCACTTTCATACTTATCGTCAACGTGAGGCACAGCACATAAAATGCGATACCCTCTGACTTCTGGTAATTGAGTGGGTTTTTGTTCTTCTACAGGAGCTTCCTCCTTTTTACTGCTAATTGGTTTGCCATCAAGCGTAACAATATCTTTTTTAAGTGTTGCGATTTCACTCATCGTCATCCCTTTCTACGTTCTTTGCAAGGTCTGCGAGTAAACCTTGTACTATATCAAAGCCTCTTATAATCCCGCACGCATGCATATACTGTGCATGTTCTTCGGCTCTCCCCATTGCTAAGTCTTCCACAAATACTTCGCGCTCTTCTGCTATTTTATTTGCAAGAAATTTAATTTCATCTAATGTCATTTATTGTCCTTTCGGTTTAGTTTGCGGATTATTCCGTTTTTGCATAACAGCTTGAGCTCCTAGTTTAGTTCCTTCTACAAACTGTTTACTATTTAGTTCTTTCTCTTGTGATACTGCATCGGCACCAATCTTAGCCCCTGCAATACGTTCTTGAGAATCCATACGCATTTTCTCAAGTTCAAGTTTTGCTTTATCAAGCTCTGTATCATCTGCCATTTTCTTAGCTTTAGCAGCTGCTTCCATTTGCTTAATCTGTAGTTCTTGTTTTTGCATTTGAAGTATTGGGTCTTCTTCTTGCTGTTGAATCTGTTGTTGTTTAGCTTCAGTATTATTTTTCTGTAATAGTTGTTCTGCAGCTTTAGCAACTACTCTAGATAAATCTACTTCAACGTCTTCTGGTAATATTTCTTTAGGATCAGGTAATTCTGCTCCTAATTGTTCTTCTAGCTGTTTTCTATATTCAAATGCTATGTGTTCAGCAACATGCGCTTCCATTGCTGCTTGGATTGCGTTTGCTTTAGTACTTTGTCCTACCATTTCTAAAATTTTAGGGTCTTGAGCAAATGCCATATGTGCAGTTATATGAGCTTGGTGGTCTTGATAAATAAAAGCTTTTACAGGTATACCATTTATAATCGCCATATTTTCTGACACAGGATTCATTGGTTTAATATCTTCTTTATTAGGTATAAGTTTTTCTACATTTTTAACTCCTAATACGTCTAACATTTGACGATTAAGTTCAGGTAGGTCATAAATATCTGGATTCTGTTGTGCTAACTGCATAACTGCTTGATACTGCACAACTTTCTGTGACATAGTCGCAGCATTAGGGTCAGATACAGGAATGACTTCAACTAAATCATAGTCACCTCGTTTAGCTTCTCTATTTCCTGTTGCTGGTTCATACGCGTAGTCTGCAGGAGTGTAATCTCTAATGATAGTTTTAAGCAATTTAAATTCTTGTTTCATTGCATAGTGAATGCGACTTTGTACTGCAGACATTACTTTCAGTGTACGTTCTAAAATAGCAAGAGTTGTACCGACAGGTGCCTGAGCGGACATATCTGAAACTTTTAAATCAGCTGCTGAAGCAAAGCGTCTACCTTCTTCAATAATCTGATTCATTAATTGATTAAGAACTTGTGAGGGTTCTTTATAAGGAAGTGGTAAAATATTATCTCTTATAGTACCGGAGGGTACGTCAACATCGCGGAACTCTGCTGGTGAGATTGGAGTATCGTCACCTTTGATGCGTAGACCTCTAGATTTAAAACCACCAGGAAGATTAGATAATGTACCCGCGTCTACCAATTGTCTTAATATCATTGTGCCTGATTTTGCAAACGCGCCTATTAAATGAATTAAACCAAAACAGTAAAAACCAAATCCTGGGACATATCCGTAGTGAACAAAGTGTTGACGTTTTTGTTTAGTGTCATCATCTGGGTTCCAGTTACGTCTAATCGATAAAATAGTTGATGTAGATTTTTCAATGGTGACAACATAAGGTAATGCAATACCTGTCTTCTTACCATCTTTTTCATCTTCGTAACCTTCTAAGTCAAGATCAACATGCATCTCAAGAATTTTCCAACGATCATCTGTTGTGGCACTAAAGCCCATCTTCTCTGCAATCTTTTTCTCAACTTCATCTAAGTCATAAGTAGGTTCACCTAAATCAACATCTAAGTAAAACCCTGCGACTTGTAATTTGCGTAATTCGTTCTGTGTCTTACGCATGACATGAGTGACACGCTGTGCAGACTCCAAGTCTGAAGCACCGTATGGCACTACGATGTCTTCAGCTGGAACGTACATAGAGACTTGTCGCTCTAAACTTGGATCATAATAAACTTTCTTAAATGCATTACCTGCTAAACCTAAGCCCCATAACATTCTTTCATGTTCAGGTCTATACTCAACCATCTTCTCTGTAAGTTGATAGTTCATGTTTTCTTGTACACGAGCAGATGCTTCTTGATTCTCTTTTGTTTCTTTACCAATGATTTGTGTTTTGACAGGACCTCGAGCTGGAAATGTCTCGGTCATGGTTTCTGCTTGGAATTTAACTAGCGTTTCTGTCATGAGTGGGTGATACACATTACATGCACCTTCCCACGGTTCTGAGCGGTCTTCGAGTTTAAGACCTAAGAGTTCTAATCCATCAACATAAGTATCTAACCAGTCTTTACGAGAACTTATATCGCCTTCAAAATCTTCAAGAAGTTCACTTGCTAAATTTTCTAAATCACCCTCATCAATTTCTTCAGCTAAGTTTTTGTTAAACTCATCATCACTCATACGGTCTGGATCAATCTCAATCTCCATACCACCAGCTCGAATAGTAACTTCTTCTGGATCTTCAATTTCAATTTCTAAATCAGGCTCCATACTAGCTAACTCTTCCATACCTTGAGGAGCTGCATACAACCCTTTATCTACATTATTTATATCTTGTGCCATTATCTTTTTCCTAATAGTTTTTGTACTTGTATCTCGCCTAAGTACCATAAAATTAACAAACAAGTGTTAATCATTCTAAATACTTTATACAGCGTATAAGCGCTTCTGATTAGAACTTTTAAAATACTGAATATCATCCTCTTCATCACTTGGTAGCCTTATAAATCCGCCTTGTCTAAACCGCATCAAAGCAAGTGTTGTAGCGTCGACCATGTCATCATTCGCACCAGATGGAAAATCATTACACTCCTCAATTACTTCGTGTGCCCATCGTCTATCCGGTGCCCATACAATACCTGAACTAAATAAATCAGATACTGCATTGACTCGACTTATTTTATCCTGACCTTTACCTGGAGTAAATTCTCCAACGGGTATACCCATCCGTCTGAACTCTTGGTAGAGTGCAGCCCCGTTAGATTTTTTCTCTACAATAAACGCATCAGGTTCCCAATCTTTATATTCTTCTATGCAAAGTTGCTTTAACTCAGGAAATTCTAGTCGCTGCTTTACTGCATTAAGTAATATTATATTATAATTATCAGTTTCTTCGTTAAGAAATACGCCCCACGTAGTTAAAGCATTGTAGTCTGCTCTGTTATTAGCTTCTTGCGCAGCATCTAGTGTCATAATAATAAATTCACAACTAGGTGGATTTTCTTCTTCCCACATATTCCACCATTCTCGTTTAATCAACGCTCCTTCTTCAGATACAGGGTTTTGTAAATACTGAGCATTCCAATACCTAATATCTAATGCAGCACGTCTTGCTTGTAGTTCTTCTAGTGGCCAGAACTCAGGCCATAATGGTACTTCTTCACCATCTTTTTCAATAATTGCTGGAAACTCAACTACTTCCCAGTCATCTACCTCATCATTTTTAATCATCTGGTTAACAATCTGCCCAGTTAAGTCTAATTTAGACCATCTTGTCATCACAACTATGATTGCTCCACCTGGCATTAGACGCTGCAGTGGACCGGATTGGAACCATTCCCAAGCAGGTAAGAACACATCGGGTTTTCCCAACTTTGCGTCTTGTTCAGAGTGGGGGTCGTCGATGATAAAGAGGTCAGCCCCGCGTCCAGCAAGTGCGCCGCCAGCACCAATAGCAAAATACTCACCATTATAATTAGTACCCCATCTCGATGCTGACTTAGAATCTGCTTGGAGCTCAACATTAGGGAATATATCTTTGTATTGATCCGAACCCACAAGGTTCCTAACCCGTCTACCAAAATTAACAGCCAAATCAGCGGTATGTGAAGCCATAATAACTTTCTTCGCTGGATGCTTACCCAAGAACCAAGCAGGGGCGAGGTACGATATAAGTTCCGACTTCCCGTGTCGCGGAGCAATATTAACAATAACTCTTTTTCTTTTTCCTTCTGCAATTTCTTCAAATAATTTAGCCAACCTAGCATGGTGTGCTCCTACTTTGTAGTCTGGATAGACATGTTTTATAAATTCAAGGAAGGTTTTACCTCCTGCAACCTTCACAAGTTCTGCTTTGTAGTCTGTGAGTAGTTTGAGGTTACGTTGTCGCTCTGATTCTGACATCGTTGGTAGGGCTTTTTCTAAAATAGCAAGGTCTTTTTGACTAATCATTGTCATCCTCCACTATTTCCCCTTCAATGACCTTACCTTTTAACTCTTCAATAGTGCGTTTTAGCTCTTCTTCTAGCTCTTTACCACTCTTTGTTATATGAGTAACCTCAGTTTTCTTCTTAAATGCGTCAACTCCGTCAATTTCACCTATCTTTGACCAGGCTGAGATGCGTTCACGTGATGATTTAGCTAATGCTGCCTCTTGAAGTAACCCGTTGAGTACGGAAAGTTTGATGTCTGCCAAGTCTTTAGCTACCATATGACTAGTTTGCGAGACTAAGCCGGCTAAGTAAGCGATTGTTTCATTAGGATAATTAGCGAACTCAGGTTTTAGAGAGGGATTTTTCATCATCTCCTTGGCGATTGTTTCAGCTGTTTCCATTTCATCATCACTTGGTTCTATAGCTTCGCCTTTTATGTCAGAAATAACTTTAACTGTATTAGCTCTAACTTTTAATTCTTCATCAGGTGTAAGTTCTGGTAATGCTTCACGCGCATTTTTAGGTATAGGGATATTATCCTCTATATGAGGTACGACTATGGTTTGATTTGATTCTGTCATGTGTCGCTGTTTACACCTTGGTTAATTAATTTGCAGCATTGTAATTCTTTCGGCTAAGTATATAATAAATAAAATGCAAAAACAACTTCTCACTGCAGATAATCTTAGACTACTCTATAAAACATTTATCAGGTTACCCCCTTTTTTAGAGTTAGCTATGCCTGAAGCATGTGATATAAAGTTTAAAGTTATACGTGACGAAGAATTATTAGGCCTGTTTGAACCAGAACCTTTGACATTGATGATAAGTAGTGGACGATGTTCTTACTTTGATACTATATGTAAAACTCTCTTACATGAAATGGCCCATATGCATTGTTATTTAGAAGACCAAGCAAACTATGAGCAACACAACAATCGTTTATTCAAAAAGATTATCAGACAAATAGCACTTACCTACGGGTTTGATCCTAAAGAGTTATAGAAAGACAATATAACGCCAAAGTTATAGTCGCAGAAAACACCCAAATAAATATATAAAAATAGTCCATACCCAAATTCTATCGGGTTTTGTTTTTCCATGTGGTAGTGAGAATCATTCGTAATAAAAGCCCCGCAGAAGCGGGGCCGAGAGAGGAGGAGTTATACCATGCATGTGCACTTTTGCATGATTCTTAGATTATACACTACTTTTAGGTACCATCAAGGGGGCATGACACTATATAAGAGGGGGTGGGGGTCGCTGGTTTTCAATTTTTGTCTGGTGATTTGTGTAAATCATAGTGCGTAGCACGCTGTCGGAGTCCCTGTTTGGTTTTGGGGGGTTGGGGGGCGGTGGGTTTGATAACCTAACCTGACACTATGTCAGGATTAGTAAACTTAAATATACTATTCTTGGCTTTCATCTATCATTTAAGACATAATTACATCATGTCAGTGGTTATTACATTCTGTTCTAATCATGTTGGCATAATTTAATTATGGAGTCAGTTATGACACAATTAAATAAAGTGGTCTTAGCGTCACTAAAAACTAATGCTAAGAATTGGACGCTAGCAGAGCAATCAGCTAGCGAGTTAGCAACCACAATGGCTTGTGATATTGAGCCATTCATTGACGCTAAGCTTAAAGCTAAACGCACTAAGCACGGCAAGCTTCTCGCAGAGTATCGCGATGAGGTGGACAGCGTCATTGATAACGTGCCTGAAATCACTGAAAGCCTAAAAGGTGGTGTGATTGACGGCGTGCTTGAGGGTAAGTCATACAAGGACTTTGCTCTTGAGGTTTACGATAACGGCGTTGAATACCTAGCCGTTGATACTGCCAAGGTTAGCCTAGGCGATAGGTTTGATAGCAAGGCTGTCAAGTCATTCTCAATGGGTTATATCTTAGCCCAAGACTTTGGCAAGCTTGACTTGACCGAGAACAAAGAGGGCGTGAACAATAACCCTCTTGGCTCACATGGTCCGAGTTTCAAGGCACTTGCCAAGGCTGACCAAGTCAAGTGTAAGAACACTATCGACAAGGCTTGGTCAAGGCTCAAGGGCAGAATGGCTAAAGCACTAGCCACCATGTTCGGTGAAATCAAGCTTGATGTTGATGTGCTTGAGAAAGCCACCAAGCGAAGTGTTGACTACTTCAAGTCTATGCAATCCTTGACTAAGGATATGTCAGCTAAGGATAGCAAAGCAGTCATGGCTTGGCTGACTGATATCGAGAAGTCTTATCCTCTCGGTAAGTAACACCCCGTCCCTCACGGCTCACGCCGTGGGGGATTTTTTTTGCCTTGAATATCTGTATTGTATCATAGATACCAGTTCCCCACGCGAGCACGCGAGCGAGATTTCACCCTGACACCCTGTCAGGTTCGTAGTCTGTGAGCTAAGATAGTTCTAGCTGATACAAATCACAGTCGCTGCGACAAAGTGAAACCAGTTCTGACCGCGAGGGCGTGGACGTGTCGTCTAATTAAGTCATACCTGACACCCTGTCAGGGTCGTGTTCCACGCTGTTTGACCTTGTTCCAATTTAGTCAACGTAGTTGGAACATGATTTTACTTTGTAAATCAAGTGGTTAGGTCACTTTGTTCCAATGTTCCAACGATTTTAGACATGATATGTGGGTTTGTAAACTTTGTGAAAGAAAGAGTCCCTTTTTTGCAGTGCAACATAATTTACTAAACCCCCACCGTCCTACAAAACCACTGGAACATTGGAACAAAACACTAACTATACTAATACTATATAATATAATATATAATAAAAACAATAACTTAGCCTTTTGCAAATTCTCTTGTTCCGTTCTTTTAGTAAACTTAGACCCCCCTCGACACTGGAACATTGTTATAAATCAAGCACTTACCTCGAAAAACAGCGTTATTAGTAAACTATTTTGGAACAAGAAATACCCCGTTGGAACAAAACCTACCCCGTGTTCCATTAGTAAACCGACGTTGGAACAAGACCTTTTGGAACAAAATTAGCCTCGCTTTGCATCTCGCATAAACCCTATCAGCTAAGAATATCTTAGCGGAAACCATACTCATACTAGAAGCGGTGTCCTGAATTTGAAAATACAACAATAATCTCTACCTCATAAATCGCTATATCACTTGATTTATTAGTAAACTTATGGTATAATTATATATAATGAGAGATGAAACTATATCTGTCTGTTTTTGTGTTTTTAAGTGTGTTAGTTCCGTTTCTCGTTTTCAGTCCTGACATAGTGTCAGGTTTCATTAATTAGTTTGAGGAGACATATCATGTATGTAGATACAAACGATCAAGACAAAGCTAGACGTTTCAGACAAAATTGGCTTTGGAAAGTGCAGTTTCAACGCGAGGCAAGAGGTAAGATGGTACTTTGCTTTGCGGTTGGTTTTGGCATTGGCTTTGCATGTTGCACCATGTTAGTTGCCATGCTTGAGAGGGTATCGTAATGGCTACATGTTCAGAGTGTGGTGAAAGCTATGCAGATGAACGCAAAGCTATTGGTTATGATACTTGTTTATCATGTGGAGATGATAGGGCTAACCTAGTTAAGCACACAGTTGCACCTATGCACAAAAGTAACTATTTGGTTATCACTAATCTCACTGACCTTAAAGGTCTAAACAATAAAGGGGGTCGTTATGGCTAGAACATTTAAAGACATACCCATACCTAGAAATGTTTATGAAGATGAAGAAAGAATTAGAAAGGGACGGGGTGTCTCTGAGGAGTCCGACATTGAACCTGTGTTTGATTTGGAACAAGAGTTGGACGAGTTATTAACTAAAGTTCAGCGATTTGCTGAGAAAGGGGGTCGAGACGATAGATAAATTTTACGGAGAATAATGGTGTCATATTATTATATATCTATTGATTTATTAGTAAACTTATGGTATACTATATGTATATGATGAAAGATTATCATTATTCATGTCATTTTTACTTTACGAGCCTGACACTATGTCAGGGCTGAAACTTAGTGAATCCAACAGACCATACGAAGATGAGTATAAGTATGCGAGGGTATCTAGTGAAATTATCTGTTACTGAACTAGAACTTAATCTCAGTCCTGACCTAGTGTCAGGTTCACTTTATTTGGAGAAGTTATTATGTATGCAGAAACAATGGAAGTAAGTAATACAAGTAATACAAGTAATACAAGCACGGAACTTCAAACACCAAACCATTTGACATCGTTGGCTACATCAGCAGTTTTAGTAACAGTTGACGTCAATGTTTGGTCAGCTACAAAACAAGACCGAACCATATCAGGTGAGGTAACATCAAGCAAGAAAGCAGACCCGAACGCGGGTAGGTTTGTTAAGAATCTTTTGGCAAACAACGTCCATCACAAGGACTTAGTGAACTATCGTCAGACTATATATAATTGGGTGAAAGCCAAAACATATCGCTGGAATAATTCGCAAGACCTTTTACCAACCATAGAATTAGAATCATTTAAGCAAGAGTATGATAAGCACGAGAAAGAGTTTAATCGCCTGCTATCTGAGTTTTGTGATAAGTATGATTCTATTAAATCAAACATGGCATTTGCACAAGGTGACATGTATAACATACAAGACTATCCGAGCGTTGAGGAAGTAAGACGTAAGTTTGGGTGTAAGTTATACATATCCGAAGTGCCATCACACGACTTTCGTTGTTCAGTTGCACAAGACTTAGCTGACGACTTGAAAGTTAATTATCAACGACAATGCGAGGAGATTGTTAAAAATGTTTTACATCAACAAACAGATAGAATCGTCAATGTCATGGAAAGTATCTCACACTGTTGCGGAACACAAGAGATTACTACCAAAGAGGGCGAAGTTAAATCAAAGAAACGAAAGATATATGATACAACCATCGAAAAGGCGAAAGAACTATGCAGAACGATAGGTGCGTTTAAGTATGTCAATGACGAACATAGTCAACGATTACGCTCAGTTGCGAAACAATTAGATGATACCTTGTCAGGTGTATCTAGCGAGGCTTTGCGTGAGAGTGACTATACGAGAGATAGAGTTAAATCTGATATTGATAACATTCTATCTAAATTTGCAATCTAGTCCTGACACTATGTCAGGTTCATTTATTTATATCTTAGGAGATATATCATGCACATAAATACACAGCGTGTAACAATTAAAGAGTTAGTAAGATTAATTCCAACCATCGGTGAAAGTCTAACACCTATCATTCAGTCAGAACCTGGGTGTGGCAAGACCTCACTACTTAAAATGCTAGAAGAAGACATGGGTGATAAGTATGACTACATCTATGTTGATTGTCCTGTGAAAGACATGCAAGACATCGCTATGACTATACCGAACCATGATACCCGCACACTCGAAACCTATGTTGGTTCATTGTTCAAACTAGATTCACCAAAACCAAAAGTAATATTGCTTGACGAGTTTATGAAAGCACCGAAACTACTTCAGGTTATATTCACAAGGCTAATGCTAGAGAGATTCGTAGGTGATACACCATTACCACAAGGCAGTATCGTCTTTGGTACATCAAACAACCAATCGGACGGAGTGGGTGACACCATGTTAGCACACGCAAGTAATCGTGTTTGTATTCTTAACATGGCAAAACCTAGCGTTGAAGATTGGTTAGTATGGGCAAGTGAGAACGCAATCAGTCCATTGATTAGAGCGTGGGTTCACATGTTTCCTCGTTGTCTTAATAGTTACTTAGATGATAGTCAAGACGACAACCCATACATATTCAAACCGAGCAAACCACAGTTGAGTTTTGTTTCCCCTCGATCGTTGGCAAAGTCATCTGTCATCGTGGAGAACCGAGACACACTAGGAGAGGTAGCCACAATGTGTGCATTGTCAGGCACTATCGGTCACAGTGCGAGTGCAGACATGAGTGCGTTCTTGAATCTTGAAAAGTCATTACCATCACTAGATAGTATCTTATCTCAACCTGATACTGCGAAGATACCGAACGAGATATCAGCACAGTTGATGGTCATGTTTCAAGCAACAGATAAGATTAAAACACAGGACGAGTTGACATCGTTTATGAAGTATATCAAGCGTATTAATTCATCTGAGATTCAAGCAATATTCTTTACTATGCTTGTGCGTAACAAGAACACAAGACATTTGGCTAGGGGTAATCAGGACGTAGCAACATGGGCGACTGATAACTACGAATTATTCTAAAATCAACCCTGACACTATGTCAGGTAGGAGAATAAATTATGAATCAAGAAACAAGACTCAAGAAAGCACACATCGCTCTCATGCGTCACCCTGAGACCGCACTATACTCAGGCATTATGATGATGGGTGATAGCACTGTGGTAGATGATTGTCCTACCGCATACACTGATGGTGTGAATAAAAAGTATGGGCGTGCGTTCATGGAGAAGTTGGAAGATGATGAACTACGAGCATTGATACTACATGAGAACTTACATGTGGCATTGAAACATATCCAACGATTCAAGAAAGAGTGGGAGAAAGATCCCATGTTGGCAAATGCGTCAGCAGATTATGTTGTAAATGACATCATATGCAATCTGGAAGACACTAACTTTCTACGACTACCGAAAGGTGGACTGTATGACCCTAAGTATCATAATTGGTCGGTGCGAGAAGTCATGAATGATTTACGTCAGCAACAACAGAGTGGTCAACAACCACAAGGTAGCATGGACGAGCATGACTTTGAATCAGGCGAGATGGGTGAGGGTGGTCAACCAATGACAGCCAAAGAGCAACAGGAACTATCGAAACAGATTGATAAAGCGTTGCGTGAGGGTGGCATACTCGCAGGCAGATTAGGTGCAAACATACCTAGAAACATCACCGATTTGCTTGAACCTAAAATCGACTGGAAGACTGTCTTGCGTGACTTTATTATGTCTCAGATGAAAGGCACAGATGAATATACATGGCGGAAGTATAACAAACGACTTGTTGCCAATGATATATACATGCCTAGCATGGAAGATGAACGAGTGGGTGAGTTGACTATTGCGATAGATACATCAGGTTCTATCGGTGCGGACGAGTTGTCAGCGTTCGCGTCAGAACTGGTTTCCATATGTCAGACCTCTACCCCTGAAAAAGTCCGAGTTATTTGGTGGGACATGTCCGTTCATGGTGAGCAAGTATTTGAAGAACATACATACAATGACATAGCAAGACTACTCAAACCGCAAGGTGGGGGTGGGACTGACCCTGAATGTATCATAGAACACATCAAGAAAGAGAATATTAATTCACAAGCAATCGTTGTGTTCACTGACGGATACTTTGATACACCGAATTGGAATACATCTATACCTACATTGTTTGTTGCAACAGAGATAGAGAAATACATTCCAAGTAACTGTAAAGTAGTTAAACAAAACCTATCCTGACACTATGTCAGGTTCATTTATTAAGGAGATATACCATGTTTGAACATGTAACTTTTGACAAACTAAAAGATATAACTAAGAAAGTTAAACCATACAGAGGAAGTAACAACCACTATCCTGTATTTCCGCATTACAGACATCAGTCGTATAAGAGATTCTTTGCTCATGGGAAACTGTATGACTTAGCTGATAACAACAAAGAAGCATTTATCATTGAGTATCAAGGTCGACCATTGATTGTGGTCAATGAAGATAATGTAGTCGAGTTTCTACAAGATCATTACTATCAAGGTGACAGAATGTTTCTTACTCAATTATGTGATAACCCATCAGGATACTATCGTCAAGGGTGGTGGCACGAGGGACAGTTAGTGTGTAACGATGAGAGACGAGGCGGTAACGTGTGGGTGAATGTGCTAGACGCAAAAGGTCATTATGCACAATTCAGACCGATACACCCTAAGATACGATACAACATGCTGACCAACGAACCACTTGTCGCTTATGACATTATTTCACCACGCGTGGACAGAACCAAGAACATAGATATTACTGACAAACTTAACAGTGTATTCAAGCAAGTCGAAACATTTTGGAGAGCGTCAGGTGATAAGTTTCACGAGTTGGTTCAAGAGTTGGCTAAAGAGGGTAAAGCAAAGTATGAAGACCACTCATGGCGAAACTCGTATGAAACTATGTATAAAAGAGGTGAGATAGATTTGCTATCAGCCATAATATTAGATACGGAATATTCGTATTGGGTATGGCATGACGGCAAGAATGTAGAGGGGGCTATCAAAGGTGTTAAGCAGAAACTTAAAGAAATGATATGGGAGTGGGAACAAGCCTATAACGAGAGCATAACACCATGTGAGTTAGCTTATATACCAACAAATGACAGACTACAAATCAGATTGAGAGGTGAGAAATGAGTATGCCAAGTAGAGAAGAAGAAAGACATAATTACTTTGTTAACGAACTGCGGTCAAGGTTCACCAATGTCGAGATATTAAAGCACTTTGCTGATTTAATGCGACAACGCATGAAAAAAGGTGATGAGGTTATGATAGATTGGGCTTTGGATTATATGATTGAACACATTGACCCAAGTGACGCACTAGATGAAGTTGCTGACGCAATAGGATTTGAGGAGATAAATGTATGAAGGAGAATCGTGATGTTAGTTAAACATTTAATTAAAGAATTACAGAAAATGAACCCTGAACTACATGTTGAAGTTGATTTAACGAATGATACAGGTGAATCAATTAACCATGATTTTTCAGACTTTCCACTAACTACATATGTAGCACAAGATTTTCACGAAGTAGTCGAATGTGAAAATAATTATGGAAGTTGGGTTCGGCTATCTTTTAATAATTTTAGTAGAGTTAATTATGGAGATGAAGAATGAAAACGTATCGAGTTTATATCACGCAATACTGTGAACCAATAGTTGTTCGAGCGAAAGATGAAGATGACGCTAGAAATAAAGCAACCGAAGACCACGTTTGGGAAGTAACAGACGTGGATTTTAGAATCGAAGATGATTCAGAACCAACGTGGGAGGAACAAAATGGGCTATCGTAGCGAAGTAGCAATAGGTATAAGAATGCAACCTGACACCACGTCAGGTCAGGATTACCTTGATAAGAAGAAACTTTGGAATACGTTTGTAGCAGAGTGTAAGACAAGACACCCTCTAGCTTTCGACAACAAAGACTTATGTTTTACTATCTTTAACGATAAAAGAATGATGGGTTTCACTCAGTATGAACTAAAGTGGTACCCTGATTTTAAAGATGTTCAAGCGTTTATGGGAGTTATTGATATCGCTAAAGATTATAACGAGCAACACGAGTCAGAGTTGTTTGAAACCGCATACGTCAGAGTTGGAGAAGAATCTGACGATGTAGAAGTTGACTATACAGGTAGTGGGTGGGAGATGTTTCAACCATACTCAGGTATTGGCGGTGAGTTATATGATGAACTTTATGAGGACAAGAAAAATGGACTATGACATAAACGAAATCAAACTACCAATTACACTACGCACGGACAAAGATACAATCGTGCAATTCACATTAGATAGTGGAGTGTTATCGGACGAGACATTATCTATGATATTCAAAGACATTGACAAAGAACTAGAGAGAAAGGGGTATGCGTCATGAGAGTGCAAGACGGAGTAAGTTATGGTGATATGTTCTTAGGTGTAGTTATGGGCATATTAATTGGGTGGGGGGTAACATATTTGTGGCAAGAATTAGAACCACTGATTAACCCACTACCACCTGATTATGTATGTCAGAAAGGTATAGCTTTCCAAGCTACCGAGTATGGCAGTAATATTTATTTAAAAACAGGTCAAGCATGTATTGACACAACCTTTGGGGAGGAAATGAAATGAACCAATGTGATAAATGTGGTGCAAGAGATAATCATGAAGATAAAAATAGTATGTTTTATGCGACTGATTTCTTTTGGCACGGTGATATAAAAGAAGACTATGACATGGGTGATTACTCTTGTCTATGTAGAAAATGTTTTGATGAGGGTAATTATTGGATTAATAAAGGGGAAATGAAATGATGTTTTTAGATTTAAAAAACGAAGATCATGCAAATGTGTTTAACAAGGTATGTTCAGGGGAAATAACCGAGTTACACCCATGCCCACATGGACATGATTATGAGAGCCAACAAACTTGTTCTCATTATGAAGAACAAGACGAAAGTGACTTTGGTGAATGCTCTACATGGCTTGTTAGAAACACAAAATGTTACTGTGAACTACAACCTATAAATTTTTATGAGGGGAAATGAAATGAATGCACAGAAGTTTAATTACTTTAGAAATGATAGTATCACAATAGATTCAGGACTTGAGCCACTCATCGGTGAATTATGTCATAGGTATGACATGAAAGTTTTGAACAAAATTAATATCAGACAACAATGGGGAGGACAGTATTGGACATACACTGAGACCTCTCGTGGAGGTAGTGAAAAATACTATGATGGTTATGTTTTAAGCAGAAGTGGTTTTCCTGAGATAGTAGCATGGACTGATGGTGAGACATACTACATGTCGGCTGATACTCAATTAAAAGAAAGAAGTGATGGCAAGTTTCTCAATGCTAAAAGATTATCTGACTTGATGAAGAAGTTTGATAAGCGAGTTGACACAGGACGACATAATCCACATGACTTAAAACATTGGGTTACAGGCGGTCAATATGCAGACACAGTTGTTCAAGATGTTTCATCATCAAGTAAGTTGACAAGATCATACTCAGACATATCAATGAATGGTGCTGAGTTACACCTATTGTTAGATAGTTTCATAAATCATGCAGATATGTCTTCATCACAAAGACAGTCATTTGAAATTAAACTACAAGACTTAGACAACAAATATAATGCAGTGCAGAACGCTAGTAATATTGTTAGAGAAAAACTAGAGAAACCTTTTTATGTTGTAGGTAAATCTCTGATGTCACACTCTGATGAATCATGTGTTGTATGGAAAGCTAAGATAGAAAATAATCAATTTATTTTAGTTGAAACACCAAAAGCATACAGACGATTTGAAGACTGTCCTGTTCACGACAAGCTAAGACCCATTACAACAATGTTTGCTATCGCTCATGAGGATAAATCTAGAGAATATAACAGAAGCACAAAATGGTTACTAGATAAAGTTATACCACAAACAGAACATTACAGTCAGACCCATACGTTTGACGCTGACACAGGTGTTGGATACTTTGACTATATGAGATGTCACAACGATTTCAAAATGGTATATACTTATATACTAGATGTCGATTAAATTAGAACCTATACCCCACTTTGTGATGACGGACTATATCCGTGTCCCTGTCAAAAGAGACGGAGAGAACTTTATCGTTTACTTAGAGAAGAACTATGTTAGACGATACACTCTCTCCACTCTCCCTGATTTTATATCATCTAAGATTACCATAGCTAATGTATTAACAAACGAAATAAAACAAGACCACGAACTACAACACTACGATATTTTTATTTGTGATTCGGATAACGGAGACCCTGACATTGGGTGGCGGGCAAGTGAATCTATTTATGTCGTCATCTTACATTTAAAAGAGTATGCTAAGTTATTAGGAAAAACAAATGACTCCCGAAAAGAAAATAAAAGAGAAAGTAAAAAAGATACTGACTAAACTTAACTGCTATTACTGTATGCCCGCAACGGGAGGTTATGGTGCTAGTGGTGTTCCTGATATTCTAGCTTGTCATCAAGGCATGTTCATAGGTATAGAAACCAAAGCCAACGGCAACAAACCCACTGCACTCCAACAGAAACATCTAAGAGATATTAGTATCTCAGGTGGTAAATCTTTAGTTATTGACGAAACGAATATAGATATGCTAGAGTTTTATATCAAGGGTAAGAGAATATACAATATAGATGAAAAATAGAAAAACCAACCTGACATCAGGTCAGGACGATAAAGTAAATCACCCATCACATTACACTCAAGGTAAGGTCGAGTGTATTGACGCCATCGAGTCAGCAACCACTAATCTTATCGGTATCGTAGCCGTGTGTGTAGCCAACGTCATTAAGTATGTGTGGCGATTCGCATTGAAGAATGGTATTGAAGATTTAGACAAAGCTGATTTTTATTTACAAAAATTACGCAAGAAAGTGAGAAAAAAACAATGAGTCAAGATTTGTTTAGACGAGTCAGAAGTTTATTACAAGACCATGTTCGATTACTTAATCAACATAGCTTAGGTGACACACATGTGCAAGAAGCAGAGTCTATCATTGATGAGATTAATATTTTGTTGCAGTCAGACGAAGTTAAAAATATTGAACATCAGATTGATGAGGCGGAACGCAAGCTCGTAAGCGAAGACATCGCTGAAGAAATACTTAACGGAAAGTATTGTGTCGGCGGCAATTGTGAAGACTAAGAACTGGTATCAATTTTCACCATTAATATGCGAAAGCGTCATTTTATAATTTTAGATTTTGAGAATGAACCGTTGCGAACTTTTTATACAAAAGTAGACGCAGAGTGGTTTATTAAAGATAAGCCTGACTGCACCATTAAAACGATTCTAACTGAACAACCATCTACCGAATTGAGCCATGAAGAATTTACGGCCAAATACGGTGAACCACTTTTTTAAGAAAGGAAAACATGGGTAACAAATATACACAAGACCAATACAATGAGTTTTTAGAAAGAGCCATACGGTTCATGAAAGAAAACCCAAACGCCTCAAGAGCAAAGGTAGCTCTCTATGCCGGTGTAGGCGTTGCTGTATTGGAAAGATTTGAAAAAGAGGGTAAACTAAAACTTCCTCCAGTTATGACAAGTAAACAAGCAAGGGCAAGAAATAATTGGGCAACAACATTAGGACAATTAAGTGGCAGACGAGGCTGATTTAGCAAATGATGAGGCGCAACGACAATTAGACGTTACACTAAGATCAATCAAAACAGATGTTCCCACTAATGATACGCATAAGTGTATTTGGTGTGGCGAATCTATTAAACAAGATGATGGACGTCGTTGGTGCTCAGTTGAATGCCGTAACGAACATGAATTATATGCAAATAAACTATGACAACCAAATCACCATGCAAAAACTATTGTCGATACGAACAATTCGAGGGCGAACAAGTGTGCGAAGCTTGTGGAAGAACATATGATGATCTTGACGTTTGGCTTACTGCCTCCGATTCTACCAAAAAAGATATTAAAAAACACGCAAGAGAAAGACTTAAAAGGCTCAAACATGCTAAAAGTAGGTAAAGCAATTTGTCACAAGTGTGGAGACACTGCTCATTTCCATCAGAAAGTTTGGTGGTGTGGGTATAGGTCTGAGATGGGAACATATAACATAGTAGGTTATTGCAAGAAAGAAGAGGAGAAAAATGACAAACGATGAGTTTATTAAACTATTTAAAGAAGCACTACGAAAATTAAATTTAGAAACAGAAATTAAAATAAATGAAAAAGAAGTTGTATTTCCAGTAGGAAAATGGAGTCCTGATGAAACAGAAAAAATACTTACAACCATATCTGACTATATAAAACACGGAAAGAATTCTCATTGATGAAACAGATAGTAACACTTGACTTTGAGACATTCTACGATAAGGGATTTAGTCTTTCAAAGTTAACAACAGAAGAATATATACAAGACCCACAGTTTCAAGTCATTGGCTACGCAGTCAAGATTAACGACGGTTCTACAAAATGGTACACAGGGTCGCACGAAGAACTACATGATGAACTTCTCAAAATAGATTGGGATAATTCAATGTTGCTTTGTCATAATACTTTGTTTGATGGAGCAATTCTTAGTTGGACGTTTGGTCTACAACCCTTCGCATACTTAGATACTTTATGTATGGCTCGTGCTCTACACGGTGTCAATGCGGGCGGGTCTCTCAAAGCATTAGCAGAAAGATATAGCTTAGGGCAGAAAGGCACAGAAGTATTAGACGCATTAGGTAAAAGACTAGAAGATTTCAAACCTCATGAACTACACCAATATGGTGAGTATTGTAAGAATGATGTAGAACTTACACACAAACTATTCCAGGAGTTATCTAAAACCTTTCCTGTAGAAGAATTAAAACTGATAGATATTACACTGCGCATGTATACGAATCCTGTGCTAAGAGTTGATGATGGACTTTTAGTATCAAGGCTCGAGGAAGTCACAGACGAAAAGCAAAAGCTATTGGCTGGTCTAAAGAACAGATTAGAATGTGAAGATGAAGAATGTGTCCGTAAGAAATTAGCAAGTAATAAACAATTTGCGGAGTTACTTACAGAGTTAGGTGTTGATGTTCCTTTAAAAATATCTCCGACGACAGGTAATGAAACTTATGCGTTAGCTAAGAACGATATAGGATTCCAAAGATTATGTGAACATGAAGACTCTTTTATACAAGAATTATGCTCAGTCAGATTAGGTACTAAGTCTACAATGGAAGAGTCAAGAATAGAGAGATTCTTAGACATTGGTGCTCGTAACAGGGGCCTACTACCAATCCCACTTAAATACTACGGTGCTCATACAGGACGATGGTCAGGTGTAGATAAAGTAAACTTCCAAAACTTACCTTCTCGTGACGTTAAAAAGAAAGCACTAAAGAATGCAATCCTACCCCCCGAAGGGCATGTAATATTAAACGTCGACTCATCACAGATTGAAGCAAGGATACTTGTGTGGCTGGCTGGTCAAGAAGATATAGTTAAACAATATAGAGAAGGTCAAGATGTTTATTCTAATTTTGCAGGGACAGTTTATGGTAGACACATTGACAAACGTAATAAAAAAGAAAGGTTTATTGGTAAGACTTGTACACTAGGTCTAGGCTATGGTACAGGGTGGCAGAAACTACAACACACATTAAAAACTCAACCTCCTGGAGCAGACTTACCTGACCATGAATGTCAACGTTTAGTTAAAAGGTATCGTGAGATTAATTATAAAGTTATAGATTTATGGTCAAGATGTGATAGAGCATTAGAATATCTATGTAATTGGGAACAGCTTATGACTCAAGGATATGGTAAACCTTATTATTTAGATACTCATAATGTTATAAGAGTTACACCAAAAGGTCTAGAACTACCAAACGGATTGTATATTCAATACCCACAGCTAAGATGGGATACATCAGAAGCAAAAGGTAAATTCTTATATAAAAACAGATATGGTGAAACATCTATATGGGGCGGTTCAGTAGTAGAAAATGTAGTCCAAGCATTAGCTAGAATTATCATAGGTGAACAGATGGTTCGTATTAACGAAAGATATAAACCTGTATTAACTGTTCATGACGCAGTTGTTTGCGTGGCTGCCGAGTCAGAAAAAGACGAAGCATTAAAATTTATAATGGATGAAATGTCCAAAGCACCTGAGTGGGCACCTGATTTACCCATAGCCTGTGAAGGTGCGTATGCTACAAACTATGGGGATTGTTAATGGAACATAAGTTATTTAAGTTAAACATTGATACTGATGATATAACTGAAAGAGTTTATGAATTAACTGAAAGATGGATTAGTCGGTCGCAAGAGTTTCCATTCTTTACTATTGGTCGTAGTGCATATCTTGATGGTAAAACTCCTGAGTATAATAAAGATATAAGATATGATAATGTACTTATACTTGGTAAATTTGGTGACTTACATGAACAAGCATTACAAACTTTAGAAAACTATTTTAATGAGCCTATTAATCTTTCCTGGGATTTACGATGTCCAGGATTTCATATCTTTCCTAGTGACCCTGTGTTTATAGAAAAAGGTATTGCTGGAAATTGGCATCAAGACTATCCTCACGAAACATTGGGGCTTGGTTCACAAGATCCTTGGACATTTACTATACCTATTGAGGTACCTAAGTCGGGTGCTGGTATAGACTATATTGATGAGTTTAATTGGATACAACACATACCTTATAAGAAATCTATGATGATATTACATGATGGAAAAAATATACATAGAATTGCGGGGCTCAAAGAGTATATACCTAATGAATATAGAATTACTATGCAAGGACATTTAATAAGACGTAAAGGAAGACTAGAGGCTTTTTGGTAGAAGATATATCTAAATTTCCATTTTTAAAACCTATTAAAGATAACTGGAAAGTTTTACTTGAGGACTACCATCGTATTAATAATCAGTTAATGCCTTGGCACGAAGTAGATATATATAATAAAGGGTGGGATATTTTTGGGCTAATACATAAAGACTACCATATTAAAGAAAACCAAATGTTAGTGCCTAATACAACGAAAATAATAAAGCAGATTCCTTTTTTATATATGGCAGGGTTTTCAATATTAAAAGGGGGAACAAAAATTTATCCTCACAATGGGTATACAGGAGAAGTATTTAGATGTCATACAGGACTATCATGCCCTGAAGATTGCTTTATTCAGATTGGGGAACATAAACAATACTGGAAAGACGGAGAGCAATTTGTATTTGATGATACTCAACTACATAGCGCAGAAAATAATTCTAATAAAGATAGAGTAGTTTTTATTGTAGATTTTTATAAGGATAAATATGAAGCACAGTGAAGCTGGAAAAGGTAGTAAACAAAGACCAACAAATAACAAGGCATTTAACGACGGGTATGATA
>Ga0181563_10001475_pt1 | contig 23189 bp, 28 predicted proteins | sample 011ome_25_FD_133759 | JGI IMG/M metagenome (GOLD analysis project Ga0181563, IMG submission 133759) | Coastal salt marsh microbial communities from the Groves Creek Marsh, Skidaway Island, Georgia - 011512CT metaG (megahit assembly) | ecosystem: Environmental > Aquatic > Marine > Intertidal...
AATGAAAGCACAGCTCATACTGACGGACACACCCCAGGGAATCAAGGTGGATCTAAGGTGGCGAGAGAATGGGGTTCAAGACAATTTGGCGCAGTCATTGTCCATGAACTTACTAACAAATTTATCAATACAAATCAGAGACTTAGAGAACTCTGGAGCACTCGTAATCTTCAAGGATAAAAACAGTTGCAATTCTTAAACTGTTTACCTAGGTTGATCATATAAGCGTATAAGGAGCTGCTATGTACCTCGTATTTCTAGGCTACGAACTGTGGTTTGAAATGCTTCCATATTGGAAACTGTTGCCACGTATTGACTATTTGGGTTCCGCAATTATAATAGAGTGGATTAGGTTTCGACTTATAGCCAACAAGAACTGGAGAAAATGATGCCTACGTTCGGCAAAGCGATGAGCTTCTTGAAGAGCCTCCGTGCACTAGATTCAGATATGCCAATGGCGCAAGCACACTGCCTACTGATCATAGCCCAACATGAGGGTTTAAGCGTTAAAGAGCTTGCCGATAGAGCAGGTATCGGGATGGCTTCTGCCTCTCGGTACATATCACTTTTTAGCAAACCATCTGCCCCAGGACGTAAAGGTTTGGGGCTTGTGGAGGCTAGAGAAGACCCTTTGGAAAGACGTAAGAAGATCGTGCGCCTCACCCCAAAGGGGCAAACTGTGGTGAAACAGATAATGGAGAATCTATAATGCCCATCTATCCCAGAGGTAGCACCTACTTGGTGTCTATCGGGTCAGGCAGTAATCGCATAAGGCGTTCCTGCAAGACACTTGAAGAAGCACAGCTCGTAGAAAAGAGAGAACTCTTGATACGAGAGGGGGTCATAGAAGCCCCTAAACAGCCCTCTACGCGATTTAAATCTGGCACCCAAGGGGTTGGTAGCCTAGAGACTCTCAAGGATGCCTATCGACTCACAGTCAGAGACACTTGGAGTCAGCTTAAGAGTACCGCTAGCGTCAAGGCAGCAGGTCACATCTTAAATATGTTGGGGGACGATACTCCTGTTAAGGAGATCACAACTGCCACCATACGTGAGCTTGTAGATGAGATGGAGGACATGGGTAACACTGGTGCCACCATCAACAAGAAGCTCTCAGCCCTCTCGATGATGCTCAAGACTGCCGCTGATGAGGGCTGGATTGACACCCTACCCAGGATCAAGCGTAGGTCACAGGGCACCCACAGAGTCCGCTGGTTGGACGTAGAGGAAGAACTTAAAGTTCTAAATATGTGTGACAAGCTGGGCTTTAGTGCTCTTAAAGACTTCGTTATCTGCGCTATGGACACAGGCTTTCGTAAGTCAGAGTTGTTAAACTTCCGTTCTAACCAGTATCGGGATGGACGTTTACACCTACACCCTGATGAGACTAAGACCAGCAAACCTAGGTCAGTACCAGCGACCGACAGGGTGCATGAAATTTTAATGAGCCGTAGGCACAACGCCCGTACCTTTAATGACCTCACCCACAACAAGCTCAGAGATGCTTGGGACTACGTGAGGGCAGAGCTGGGTAAGACTGATGACCCACAGTTCGTGGTTCATATGCTCAGGCATACCTGTGCTAGCCGCTTGGCAATGCAGGACAAGAGTGCTCAGTTCATCCAAGAATGGATGGGTCATGCCACTCCCCTCACCACTGCAAGGTATATGCACTTGGCACCAGCAAAACTAAAAGAGGGCAAAGCTGCCCTTGAGGAATATCGTAGAGTTAACCAGCCATTCCCTGTGGCTGTTAACCAGTGACACACTGTGTCAGTTTGTGACACTTTTTTGTGTCAACAAGCCATCTAGCACAAAGTTAAGTAATTGTTATTACACACTTTGTGACACCCCATGACTCTTAAAAAGGGTTATGGGGGCATGATGGAATGGTAGACATACAGGACTTAAAATCCTGAGGCTTTAAGCCGTGCGAGTTCGAGTCTCGCTGCCCCTACCATTGAATAGAAAGGGTTTTATATCTCAGGGTATAAAACTCTTTTTTTAGAGTAATAGTTCTAGGTTTTTAACTGTTTCTGTGGTATAAGTATTTACTGTCAAATTTTGTGACAGATTCTGTGACACATCGAGGAGGAATCAATGACCTAAAAAGTTGCACAATTGGATAATCTAAAGAGTATCTAGAGACATCTTTCTCTAGGTATTATTACAAGTACACTCTCTAAGGACTACTAAATGAAAGATATGGTTGAACCTCAGGAAGACTTAATGTCTCTCCAAATCCAACTTGAAGAAGATATGACCCGCAGGGGTGCAGAGAAGTATTTTAGAAGTATTGATTACGCCAAGAGAGCTAGCCGTGAAGAAGGAACGGCATACGGGCAGACTATCCTATCCCACCGATTAGAGATCCTATCTACGGCTATTGCCAAGTGGATCGAGGAAGCAGGTGCAGGTCAAGTGAGTCGCCGTGCGTCAGCCTACTACAAGCTCAAAGATATTGACCCCAAGGTCTTGTCCTTTTTGTCCCTTAAGAACGTCCTAAGCGGTATCTCCTCTGCCAGAACCTTACAGTTCGTAGCGGTAGGCATTGGTACTGCGGTGGAAGATGAGTTGCGTTTTGCCAAGATCCGATTAGCTGAGAGGAAGCAGTATGAGAAGCTGGTTCTGGGAGCTAAGAAGCGTTCAGCCCAACACTATAAGCATTACTATGCTGTACGTCAGGCTGAGAAGATTGATGAGTGGAGCAAGTGGTCAAGGATTGACCGCCTCCATGTTGGTATCAAACTTCTGGACATACTCATTGATACCCTAGGGATTGTCGAGGTTGCCCACCAAAAGGCAGACAAGAACCAGTCAATCAAATATGTCCGTCCAACCCCCGAAACTGTTGAATGGATCGAGAAGCGCAATGACGTAGCATCCATGCTGCGCCCTGTGTACGAGCCTATGGTGGTCAAGCCTAAGGACTGGACTGACCCCTATGATGGTGGCTACATCTCCTCCAACATTAAGCCCCTCAAGTTGGTCAAGACCAAGAACCAGGCGTACCTCCAAGAGCTACAACAGGTTGAAATGCCAATCGTGTACTCCGCTATCAACAGCCTCCAGAGAACACCATGGCAGATCAACAGCCAAGTCTTGGCAGTCATGAAAGAACTCTGGGATAATGGGTCTACCATTGCTGGGTTACCAAACCGTGAGGGCATTGAGATGCCACCAACCCCAGCAGACATTGAGACTAACGAGGAAGCCCGTAGGGACTACCGCATCCAAGCAGCAAAGATTCACATTCAGAATTTGTCCCTAGCTGGGAAGCGTATTGGCTTCAACATCTCTCTGAACATTGCCTCACGGTATGAGAAGTTTCGCAGGATCTTCTTCCCATACCAGCTCGACTTCCGTGGGCGGATCTACGCTGTCCCACACTTGAACCCTCAAGGTTCTGATCCCCAGAAAGCACTCCTCAGGTTTGCCAATGGTAAGCCCCTAGGGTCTGAGGGATGGAAGTGGTTGGCAATCCATGGTTCTAACCTAGCAGGTCATGACAAGGTTAGTTTTGAACAACGTGTTGAGTGGGTACTGGAGAATGAAGATGAAATTGTTTCCATTGCTAAAAACCCCTTTGATAACCGAGGGTGGTGCACAGAGATCAGCGGTATCAGCATTGATAAACCGTGGCAATTTCTTGCGTTTTGTTTTGAGTGGGCAGGTTACGTTGAACATGGTGAATCGTTCATATCGAAACTGCCCGTGGCTTTGGACGGTTCATGCTCTGGGTTGCAACACTTCTCAGCCATGCTCCGCGATGAACGAGGAGGATCGGCAGTTAACCTTGTTCCCAACGACATCCCCCAAGATGTGTACCAGCGAGTAGCTGACAGGGTTATCGAGATGGTCAACGCAGATGCCCAAAGTGGGTCTGAGGATGCCCTACTCCACAGTGACCAGGGGACTGCTTACGTCAAGGAGGGTACGAAAGTATTAGCCCAGCAGTGGTTGAAGTTTGGCATCACCCGCAAGACAACCAAGCGAAGCGTGATGACCCTCCCATATGGCTCTAAGGAATTTGGTTTCCGTGAGCAGTTGATGGAGGATCTGATCACCCCTGCTAGGTTGGAGGCACAGCGGCTGGGCACCGAGTTTCCCTTTAGTCGAGATGGTTACATGGCGGCTAGCTACATGGCTAAGAAGATCTGGGAAGCCGTGAACCTAACCTTGGTCAAAGCAGCAGAGGCGATGAAGTGGTTGCAGAGCGTGGCATCTCTGGCAGCTTCAGAGCAACTCCCAGTTCGCTGGACGACACCCATTGGTTTCCCTGTGATGCAAGCATACGCTGACGTTAATGATCGTAGGATCAAAACAGCAATCAACGGGAAGCTGGTCTACCTCACCATGAAGCAGGATAAGGATAAGCTGGATCGCCGTAAGCAGAGCCAAGGCATTGCCCCCAACTTTGTACATAGCTGTGATGCTGCCCACCTGATGCTGTGTGTTGCCCGTGCTAATCAAGAAGGTATTGAGAATTTCTCAATGATCCATGACAGCTTCGGGACAACCGCAGGTGATGTAGAGAAATTGTTTTACATTATTCGGGAATCCTTTGTGGAGATCTATGACACCATAGATGTCCTTGGCACATTTCGTGAAGAGATTCAGTTACAGCTCTCGGAGAAGCAACGAGGCTCCATGCCTGACATCCCAGAGCACGGCACCTTGGAGGTCTCTAAGGTAGTTGATTCACGCTATTGCTTTGCCTAAACACTTCCAGATCTGGAACATTTTAAAAAGTTGCACAATTGGATAAATCCACATGAGAGGCAACACAATGTTCCTGATCCGACTCCCTGATGGCACTTTCCGCATTGCCAAAACTGTGGCTGAACGCAACCGAATTATTCTTGAGATGCGTGAAGCCTACGATGGTTATTTGAAATAAGGACACCATGAAAAAATCTAAAACCCCACGGTACGTGACACCCGCTGGTATTGCCCAGTACCCGTACCTCACCAAGCCTGACACAAAGTTTAATCCTGACGGTGAATACAAGTTGTCTCTTCAAGTTCCCACTGAAGAGTCCACAAGTCTCATCGCCTTTTTGGATGAACAGTTGGCTGAGTCAATTGCGAAAGCAAAGAAAGAGAACCCTGGTAAGAAGATCAAAGAGGGTACTGCTGGTTATGAAGTTGATGAAGAAACGGGTAACACCACATTCCGATTCAAACTGAAAGCCAAGGTCACCATGAAGAGTGGTGATAGCTTTGAGCAGCGTCCCGCATTGTTCGACTCAAAGGGTAAACCCCTAGACTCCTCTGTGAACATCGCAGGTGGCTCTAAAGTCAAAGTCTCATACGAAATCCTCCCTTACTACACGGCTATTGCAGGTGCTGGTTTGTCCCTTCGGGTACGAGCCGTACAGGTGATTGACTTGGTGGAGTTCTCAGGTGGCGGAGCTGGAGCTTTCGGCTTCGGTGAAGAAGAAGGATACGTAGCTAACGAAAAAGTAAACAATGACTTCAGCGAAGAAACCAGTGAAGAGGACGAAACTGCGGATTTCTAAGTCTCGATCAGCAACAGAGGTGGGACTTGTTTACGGGTTCCGCTCTGGGCTGGAAGAGAAGTTAGCTCAGGAGTTACAGGGTAAGGGCATCAAGTTTACTTTCGAGGAACTTGTGATCCCTTACATCAAGCCTGAGCGAACTGCGAAGTACACACCAGACTTCGTATTAGAGAACGGCATTATCATTGAATCGAAAGGTAGGTTTCTTACCGCCGATAGACAGAAGCACCTGCTTGTTAAAAAGCAGCATCCAAACCTGGATATTCGATTCGTATTTTCTAACAGCAAAGGGAAGATTGCTAAGAGAAGTAACACCACATACGCCGACTGGTGTGTGAAGTATGGCTTTATCTATGCCGACAAAGAAATACCCGATGCGTGGCTCATGGAGCCTCCAAAATGAATTATAAAAAGCGAGATAAAACTGAGTTTATTGCGGTGCACTGTTCAGCCACCTCAGAAAAAATGAACATTGGTAAAGAAGATATTGACCGATGGCATCGAGCCAAAGGTTGGTTTGGTATTGGCTATCACTACGTTATTCGCCGTGATGGAACCGTGGAAGAAGGTCGCCCCCATGATGTGGCGGGTGCCCATGTACAAGGTTACAATAGTCAATCCGTAGGTATCTGCATGGTTGGGGGTGTTAACTCCTCCGACACTAAAGCTGCCAACAACTTTACCCCTGAACAATTTGATTCCCTTAAGGAGGTCTTGAAGACACTCAAGGGCTTTTACCCTGAAGCTAAAATACAAGGTCATCGGGACTTCCCTGATGTTCATAAGGATTGCCCGAGCTTTGATGTAGCCGCATGGCTCAAAGCTGAGGGGATCGACAACAACTAATGTGAGAAACAATGGAACAGGACGAAAGCAATTTCTTAAGACACATACCTTGTGACAACTGCGGTTCGTCAGATGCCAACTCTTTGTATTCTGATGGGCACCAGTTCTGTTTCAGTTGCCAAGCTCATGTTAAGGGGGATGGCACTACACCAGCCCCTAGCCCAAAGAAACGTGCAGGTGATCTCATCACTGGTGAGTTCATGGATTTATCTAAACGAAAAATTCGGGAAGATACCTGCCGTAAATTTGGATACCAAGTCGGTGAACTAGCAGGAAAGAAAGTACAGATTGCCCCCTACTACGACAAGTCGGGGACGATGGTTGCCCAGAAGATACGTGGCTCTGACAAGAGCTTCAAAGTGCTGGGCAACATTACCAAGGCTCTCCCCTTTGGTGCTCCTCTATGGGGCAAGGGGAAGAAGCTGGTAGTTACTGAGGGTGAGATTGACGCGATGAGCGTGAGTCAAGCTCAAGGTAACAAGTGGGCTGTGGTCTCCGTCCCTAACGGTGCCCAAGGTGCGAAGAAGCACATGGGGTTGAACTTCGATTACTACGATATATTCGATGAGATAATCTTGATGTTCGACATGGATGAACCTGGTCAAGCGGCGGCAAGCGAGTGCGCCGAGTTGTTCAGCCCAGGCAAGGTGAAGATTGCATCACTACCGATGAAGGACGCTAACGAGTGTCTGGTCAATGGTAAGGCAGATGAAATCATTCAGGCTATCTGGAACGCCAAGGCGTACCGTCCTGATGGCATCTTGTCTGGGGCTGACTTGTGGGAGGAAGTCTCCAAGACTGAGACTATCCAAGCGATACCCTACCCTTGGGATGAACTTAACGAGGTAACTCGTGGTTCACGCAGAGGTGAGTTGGTTACGCTTACCGCAGGTTCTGGCATAGGCAAGTCAGCAGTTGTGCGAGAGATCGCCCACCACCTCCTATCGAAAGGAGAGGCTGTTGGCATGATCATGCTTGAAGAGAACCCTCGGCGCACCGCTTTGGGGTTGATGGGAATCCATCTCAACAAACCACTTCACTTGAATAAGGAGGGAGTCAGTGAAGCTGATCTCCGCGCTAGTTACGATGCTACTGTTGGGAATGGTCGTTGTTTCCTTTACGATCATTGGGGCAGTAGCGGTATTGACAACCTACTTGCCCGTATCCGATTTCTGGCTCGTTCTTGTAATTGTTCTTGGATTGTTCTGGATCATCTTTCTATTGTTGTTTCAGGCTTGGGGGACGGTGATGAACGCCGTCTCATAGACAATGCAATGACTTCTCTACGCACCCTTGTTGAAGAGACAGGTGTGGGGATGTTCCTCGTGTCACACCTACGTAGACCTGAAGGTGACCGAGGGCACGAACAAGGGGCACGTACTGCCCTCAACCAACTCCGTGGATCTCATGCCATTGCCCAACTCTCCGACATGGTGATTGGTTTGGAACGGGATCAACAGGGTGAGAACCCCAACGTCACAACCCTGAGAGTTCTAAAGAACCGCTTCAGTGGAGAGACTGGGGAAGCAGGTCGGTTATCATATGACCGAGAGACGGGTCGCCTCGCTCCCTTCGTAGAGGGGTTTGGGGCGGTTAACATTGATGAGTTCTAACTTAGTAAGGAAGATATGATTTCTCAAAACCAAATCCTTTTGCGTCACTTTAAGAAAACCAAAAGTATTTCTCAACGTGAAGCCCTGCTGGATTACTCGATCCAGTGCCTGTCGAAGCGTATCCAAGAGCTACGTGATGCTGGCTACAACATTGAGACTCAACACAAAAGACACCCGACAACTGGGCAGCGATACGCTCGTTACGTGTTGAAGAAATAACCCTCTACCTTAGGAGGCGTTATAGTTGCAAGAGGGTACGCCATTACCCTGTTGTCCTATGACTGACAGATCGGAAAGACGGTCACCCCCCCTTATTTTTTGCTAGTCGAAGGAGACAGCGTGGCACTTATATTTGACTTAGAGACGGATGGTTTGCTCGATACCGTTTCCAAAATTCACTGCTTAGTAATTAAAGATACAGATACTGATGAAGTATTTACGTACCGCAGTGGTGTACCCTATGAGCTAGAAGAAGGCATAGATCACCTCCTATCTGGATCTTTGGTGGTTGGACATAACGTAATCAAGTACGACATCCCAGTCATTGAAAAGCTCTGCAAGGTCTCCTTCGATCAAGCAAAGGTCTTCGATACACTGGTAGCTACCCGAGTTATCTGGGCAGCAATCCGTGAGACAGACTCCGTAAGAATCCAAAAGGGAATACTCCCTGGTAAACTCTTTGGCTCCCACTCGCTAGCGGCTTGGGGGTACCGAATGAAGAACTACAAGGGTGACTATGATGGTGGATGGGAAACCTTCACCCAAGAGATGCTGGACTACTGTGTGCAAGACGTACAGGTAACAGCAGATCTTTATTCACGGATACTAAAAAAGAACTACTCATCCCAGTGCTTAGAGCTGGAGCATAAGTTGGCATGGCTTATGGCAAAGCAGGAACGTAATGGGTTCCACTTTGATACCGTGAGTGCCGCTAAGTTATACGCCAAGCTCGTGAGCCGTAGGTCTGAGATAGAAGCTGATCTGATAGCTACTTTTGGGGAATGGCAGGTACGACTACCTGACTTCATCCCAGCCCGTGATAATAAAACTAAAGGTTACATCAAGGGGGTACCAGTCCCCCGATACAAGACAGTAATGTTCAACCCCTCCAGTAGGGATCACATCGCTGACAGGCTTCAGAAGTTGTATGGTTGGAAACCCGAAGAACTCACCGAGGGTGGTAAGCCAAAGATTGATGAAGTTGTCCTAAGTAAACTCTCATACGAACCATGTGCTGCCCTGTCAGAATACCTGATGGTTCAGAAGCGTATCTCCCAGTTAGCTGAGGGGGATCAAGCGTGGATGAAGTGTGAGAAGCAGGGGAAAATTCATGGATCTATTAACACTAACGGTGCTGTCACTGGCAGGGCAACCCACTCTTATCCCAACATATCACAGGTGCCATCCTCTGGGTCTCCTTATGGTCACGACTGCCGAGGACTTTTTACAGTTCCTAAAGGATGGACGTTGGTGGGGGCAGATGCCTCTGGACTAGAGCTTCGATGCCTAGCCCATTTCATGGCTGAGTGGGATGGTGGCAAGTACGCTGAGATCCTGTTGGGTGGAGACATCCATACAGAGAACCAAAAGGCGGCTGGACTGGAGACCCGCAACCAAGCCAAGACCTTCATCTACGCATTTTTATACGGGGCAGGTGATGCAAAAATTGGATCAATTGTTGGTGGAAATGCAGGTGATGGTAAGCGGCTCAAGTCTAAGTTTCTTCGTTCGCTGCCAGCCCTCGGACGACTTGTCGATAGTGTTAAGCAAGCTGCAACTAAAGGCAATATCACTGGGCTTGATGGAAGAGACATTTACATTAGAAGTGCACACGCTTCACTAAACTCCCTCCTCCAAGGAGCGGGTGCGGTAGTGTGTAAGCAGTGGCTCGTACTGCTGGAAGAACAACTTCAAAGTAAATTTAAACATGGGTGGGATGGGGACTACTGCTTCTGTGCTTGGTCACATGATGAGGTACAGATTGCCTGTAGAACTCCTGAGATCGCCCAGCAGGTTGCCGAGCTTGCCACGGACTGTGTACGCCAAGCTGGTGAACATTTTAATTTCCGATGCCCATTAGCAGGAGAATACAAGATCGGAACTACCTGGGCTGACACACACTAATGCAACGAAAAGCAATCAACCATTTACTCCACAGGGTCTATCGGCAGGGGATTAGTCTCCAGTCCGATATAGCACGGGAGTTCGATCAAGAAGTAGCTGCCCTGTGTAGCATGGGTTTGATCACAACCAAGACCGCACCGCTGCAATTCGGCAGGGTGTGGAGAATAACTGAAGAGGGATTAGCCCTTCTTCGTGATGAAGGACTTTTATGAGCAAAAAGAAAACCCCCAATACAGAGGAAGTTGAGTTTGATTATCGTTTACTACGCCCTGAGTCTCTCATCTTTTTGGGGCGAAACATTGAAGTTCAATTCTTGGGGGAAAGCCCGTGGGGTACTGACTACTACGGAGACTTCGATGCCAAAGCCCAACGTATCCGAGTCCTAGAAAACCTTACCCCTGTAGAAGAGATGGACACCCTAGTCCATGAGATCCTCCATCTAATCATGTTCTATATGCGGATCATGATGGGCAACGTGGATGAAGAACAGATTGTCCACCGACTAGCCACAGGGTTCTCCTCAGTTCTCGTAGAGAACCCTCAAGTAGCTCAGTATCTCGCCGTGATGTCCCATGTAAGCCTTAAGGAAATAGATCCCACCTATGATTAAACTAGCTGAAATTGACGTTGAGTACAGAGACCACATGGGCAGTGACCTGTCTGTGGTGAACGCTGCCCGAGTTAGCTTTGACAAAGAGCATGAAGAGTTTGAATACTTATCTGATAAGAAACTTATTAAGTATCTAGCAGAGCATAACCACTGGTCTCCCTTTGCTCACGTTTCAGCTACGTTTCGAGTCAAGGCTCCTATCTTTGTTGCAAGGCAACTGGTCAAGCATACTGTAGGTTTTGCTTGGAACGAAGTTAGTCGCCGTTATGTTGACCACACCCCTGAGTTCTTCATTCCCCCTGTGTGGAGAGGCAAGCCTGAGGGCAGCATCAAGCAGGGTAGCAGTGGCGAGGTAGCGGTATACCACGGTGTCATCCGATCTACCACCGCGATTGCCCTAAAGACTTATGAAGATCTCTTGGCATCTGGGGTCTGCCCTGAGCAAGCCCGTATGGTTCTCCCCCAGAACACCATGACCGAGTGGATCTGGACAGGAACCCTCTACGCTTGGGCTAGAATGTGTGTACTCCGACTGGATAATCACACCCAGTTAGAGACCCGAGAAGTAGCTAAGGCTGTGGATCGGAACATGAAGTCCCTCTTCCCATACTCTTGGGAATACCTAGTTCCCAAAAAGGATAAACTATGCGCGTTGCTCTCATAGATGCAGACATACTCGCTTACCAAGCTGCGGCTGTAAGTGAGACACCCACAGACTGGGGTGATGGTATATGGACACTTCACAGTTTTGAGGATGAAGCTACCCAGCATTTTGACCATGCGGTCACATCCATTGTGGATGACGTAGAGGCTGACAACTTTCTGTTGGTGTTCTCTGACGTTAACAACTGGAGAAAGTCTGTTCTCCCTACCTACAAGTCAAACCGTGTAGGTACCCGTAAGCCACTACTCCTCAAGTTCCTCCGTGAGTACGCGATGGACAGCTATGAGTCTAAAGTAGTGGAGACCCTTGAAGGGGATGATGTGATTGGCATCCAAGCCACCACTCCCAGCGAGGACACCTACATTGTGTGTACCATCGACAAGGATCTCAAGACCATCCCAGGGTTGCACTACCACATGGGTACTGGTGAGACCTTCGAGGTGAATGAACACCAAGCTGACAAGTACCACATGATGCAAACCCTTACAGGTGATCCTACGGATGGCTATGCGGGTTGCCCAGGTGTTGGCGAGAAGACTGCTCAGAAGATTATCCAAGCAGCTCTTGATGAGGGAACCCCTTGGGCTAACCCCCAGCAACTCCGAGAGATCTATTGGAGCCACATAGTGAAAGCCTACGAGAAGGCAGGACTCTGTGAAGAGGAAGCCTTGGTTCAAGCACAGGTCAGCCGCATCCTCCGCTATGGGGAATACAACGAGACAACTAAAGAGGTAAAACTTTGGACTCCGAATTAAAACAGTTCTTTGGAAACAACGAGACTACCCCTGAGGAGGACGAGGAATTTGCCCGTCTAGCCGCAACCAACCGTCAGGTAGGTGGGGGTCATTACTTAAAAGCCATTCAACCGTGGGACATCGTAAAGGCATGGGAGCTGAACTTTTGGGAAGGCAACTGTGTGAAGTATCTCCTTCGACACCGCTACAAGAACCGTAAGGAAGATATAGAGAAATGTATCCATTATCTCGAATACCTCAAGGCTCACTATGATGAACTTTACTGATTACCAGAAGGAAGCCATGAGCTTCCGCCTGAAGTCTGCTGATGAGATCTATGCCCTGTATAACTTGGCTGGGGAAGTCGGTGAACTTCTCTCCGCTGAGGCAAAGCTCCGCCGCGATGGTGGGGATTTCTTAGTACACATCGAGAATGTCAAGAAAGAGCTGGGTGACATTCTCTGGTGCCTCGCGGCTGTGGCTGATGATTGGCACACAGACCTCAATGAAATTGCAGAATTAAATTTACAGAAACTAACAAGCCGTAAGGCAAGGAATAGAATCCAAGGAAATGGCGACAACCGATAAAACCCCCTCCCTCCGTGCCCAGCTAATTACTCGCCGCACATATAACCGTCCCCTCAACGCTCAAGGTACCGAATTTGAATCGTGGTCACAGACCGTAGACCGTGTACTCCAGCACCAGACATGGCTCTGGGAACGAGCCAAGGGTAGTCCTCTGTCTGTAGACGAAGCCTTGGAGATTGAAGAACTCCGTCAATACATGATGGAGCGTAAAGTCCTAATGTCTGGTCGCTCACTGTGGCTAGGCGGAACTGATGTAGCGAAGAAACGTGAAGCCTCTCAATTTAACTGCTCCTTTACCCATGTTGAAACAGTTCAAGATGTGGTTGATTGCCTGTGGCTGCTCCTTCAAGGATGCGGTGTGGGCTTCCGCCCTATCGTGGGGCAACTTACGGGCTTCCAAGTACCTCTCAAAGAAGTACGAGTAGTCCGCTCCGAGCGTACCGAAAAAGGTGGCAACGAGAAAAACGTAGAAACCTTTGACCCCGATACCCGTACTTGGACAATTGCCGTAGGTGACTCAGCCGAAGCATGGGCGAAGTCCATTGGTAAAATTATTGCCCACCCTTACCGTGCCGAACGGTTAGTGTTGGACTTCTCACAGATCCGCCCAGCGGGTGAACGACTTAAAGGTTATGGTTGGATTTCTTCAGGCGATGCCGCTATTGCTAAAGCCTATACAGCTATTGTGGAGATTCTCAATAAACGTGCTGGCAGTTTGCTTACACGTATTGATATTCTTGATGTTGTCAACTGGTTGGGTACTGTGCTGTCTTCTCGCCGCAGTGCTGAAATTGCTCTCTTTAACTATGGTGAAGATGAGTGGGAAGAGTTTGCCGTAGCCAAGAAAGATTGGTGGGTAAACAACGTACAACGTGCACAATCCAACAACTCCCTCCTGTTCAAAGCCAAGCCCTCTTACAGTCAACTCAAAGACATCTTTGACATGATGATAGAGGCAGGTGGATCAGAGCCTGGCTTTATTAACGCTCAGACCGCTGTGAAACGCGCACCTTGGTTCAAAGGCTGTAACCCCTGCGCAGAGATCCTGCTGGGTAACAAGAGCTTCTGTAACCTAACAGAGGTGGACGTTGGTAAGTTCAAAGGTGACTCCTCAGGTTTACGCCGAGCCGTTACTTTGGCAGCACGGGCTAACTATCGACAGACCTGTGTGGATCTGCGGGATGAAATCCTTCAGGAAGCATGGCACCTCAACAACGAGTTCCTCCGTTTGTGTGGTGTAGGTTTGACAGGTATTGTTCGCCGCCCTGACTTGGGGAGCTATGACTACGCTGAACTACAACGTGTGGCTACGGCTGGTGCATACTCTATGGCAGATGAGCTGGAGACACCCCGCCCAAAAAACGTAACCACTATAAAGCCAAGCGGTACCCTATCCAAAATTATGGATACGACTGAAGGTGTCCACAAGCCTCTTGGTAAGTATGTGTTCAACAACGTCAACTTCTCCAAGCATGACCCTCTGGTTCCCCTGTGTCGATCCGCAGGTTACCGAGTGTTCGATAACCCAACTGACTCAGAGTCTGTCCTTATTACCTTCCCTGTGAGCTGGGATGACGTTCCCTTCGATAAGGTCGAGAAGAACGGCACAATCCTAGAGGTGAATGAAGAGTCAGCCATTAGTCAACTTGAGCGTTACAAGATGCTCATGAACAACTGGTGTCAGCAAAACGTATCAGCCACCATTAGCTATTCAGTTGATGAGGTAGATCAGATTGTTGATTGGCTGTTGGATAACTGGGATGTGTACGTGGGTGTTAGCTTCTTATTCAGAGCTGACCCAACACTGACCGCTAAAGACTTAGGCTACCTCTACCTCCCTCAGGAAGTGGTAACCAAAGAAGTGTTTGATGAATACTCCGCTAACATCCAGCCTCTGGAGATTGACCAAGCGAATAGCTTTGATGAGATCCAAGGGGAAGAGTGTGCAACAGGGGCTTGTCCAATTCGCTAATGACATCAAAAAGAACATCCAAGTATCGAGCTAAGGACACTGGGGGGTTACCCCCTTTGTCCCCTAAGAATGATAAACAAGCCGCCTACATCAAAGCCCTAAAGACCAGCCCACAAGTAATTGTGACTGGATGTGCAGGGACAGGTAAGACCTACATTGCCTCGGTGTATGCGGCTAAACTTTACGCTGCTGGGAAGATCGACAAGATTATCCTGACCCGCCCTAACGTGGCGGCAGGACGATCTCTAGGTTTCTTCCCAGGCACTATGGAAGAGAAGATGGCTCCATGGGTCATCCCCTTTACTGATGTGCTACAGGCGGAACTTGGTGAAGAGGTGTACGGTATCGCCTCTCGAAAGAAGAATATCGACATTGTGCCTTTCGAGGTCATGCGTGGTCGAACCTTTAATAACTCCTTTGTAATCCTTGATGAGGCTCAGAACACATCTCCCGCAGAGATGAAGATGTTCTTGACCCGCATCGGGGAGAACTCACAGGTGTTGTTGAATGGAGATATTAAGCAATCAGACCTTAGGTCAACCTCAGGACTGAAGACAATTATCGACATGATTCATAAGCAGAGATTACCTGTTCCCCACGTTGAGTTCACCGTGGATGACATTGTTAGATCTGATATTTGTGCCATGTGGGTGAAAGCCTTTGACCGCGAGGGTTTGTAAAAAGTTGCTCAATTGGAGAACCTAATGAGTAAATCTAAGTTTCCCCGTATATCAAAGGAATTACTTGAAGGGTTAGAGGAAAGGTTCGCAGATAAAATGCCTGAGCCTACTGAAACCCTTGATACAATTCGGTTCAAACAGGGGCAGGTCTCCGTTATCCGCTTTCTGCGAACCACGTTTGAAATGCAGAACCGAAACATCTTGGAGAAATAATATGTGTATTTTTGGAGGTTCAAAGCCACCACCCCCTCCCGCTCCGCCACCTCCTACTCCTGCTCCTGACGCACCAACATTGAAGATCAAATCTGATGAAGATGTGAACAATAAAGCAGGACGAAAAGGTCAGTATGCTGGTAGGAACAAGCTGAAGATTAACCTTGCTAGTGCAAATACCGCATCTGAAGGTGCTGGTGTCAACCTTCCTCAGGGTTAAGGAGTAGGGATGGACACCAATAAAACGTGCGCTAGCCTTTATGGTCAGCTAGAGACTTCCCGTAGACCCTTTTTAGATCGGGCACGGGACTGTGCGGAACTAACCATCCCCTCCCTCATGACCAAAGATGGGCACTCATCTGCATCCTCCCTGCCAACCCCTTGGCAAGGCGTAGGTGCTAGGGGAGTTAACAACCTGGCATCAAAGCTGTTGCTAGCCCTTCTTCCACCCAACTCGCCTTTCTTCCGATTGAGTGTAGATGACTTTGCGTTAGAACAAATGACGCAACAGGAGGGTATGCGCTCTAAGGTTGAGGAAGGACTGAACCGTATTGAACGGTCAGTAATGAATGAAATTGAGTCCTCTGCCATCCGTGTTGGTGGTTTCGAGGCAATCAAGCACCTGCTGGTAACAGGTAACGTGCTCATGTATCTCCCCAAAGAGGGTGGGGTACGTGTATTCCGACTGGATCGCTTTGTAGTCCGCCGTGACCCTATGGGTAACGTACTGGATATTGTTACAAAAGAGTCCATCGCTGTGGAGACCCTGGAGGGTAACCTCCGTGAGCTTGCTCTGGGATCAGATCCTGAGGATATGTCCAAGAGTAAGGACGTTGACCTGTACACACACGTTTACCGTGAGGGTAAGAAATGGCAGGTATACCAAGAGATCAAGGGCATCCGAGTGCCTGGATCAGAGGGTTCCTACCCCCTAGATAAAACACCGTGGATCCCCGTCCGCTTCACTAAGATTGATGGTGAAGACTATGGGCGCGGCTATGTTGAAGAATATCTAGGCGATCTGAAATCTCTTGAAGGTCTTACCCAGTCCATCGTGGAGGGTTCCGCTGCCGCCGCTAAAGTTCTGTTCTTGGTTAACCCTAACGGGGTTACCGATATGGCAGAGTTAGCTGAAGCAGAGAATGGTGCTTTCCGTGAAGGTATGGTCACTGATGTATCCGCTTTGCAACTACAGAAATATAATGATTTCCGTGTTGCCTTGGAAACATCAAACCAAATCAATGAACGCCTATCGTTTGCTTTCCTCTTGAACTCCGCTGTGCAACGCAGTGGTGAGCGAGTTACGGCAGAAGAAATACGCTACATGGCTAATGAGCTAGAGTCCGCCTTAGGTGGTATCTACTCCATCCTTAGCCAAGAGTTTCAGCTCCCCCTAGTGAAACGCTTGATGTTTCAAATGGAACGCCAGAAGCGTCTCCCAACACTTCCCGAGAATACGGTTCAGCCTGTTATCGTGACAGGGTTGGAAGCTCTGGGACGGGGTAATGACCTCAACAAGCTACAGCTATTCTTCCAAGCCGCTGCTGGTATCGCCCAGCTCCCTCCCGAGATTAACAAATCTGATGCCCTTACACGTACTGGTGCCGCTTTAGGTATCGACATGAAGGGACTGGTTAAGTCTCAGGAAGAAATCGCCGCTGAGATGGAACAGGCTCAACAACAAGCCATGATGCAACAAATGGCATCTCAAGCCACTGCGCCTACTATTCAGGCAGCAGGGCGTATGATGGAAAAAGGAATGGAAAATGGTCAGGGCTAAAAAACCTGAAGTTTCCCCTACGGTAAATACTGAAGAGGCTACCCCAGAGGTAGCCCCTTCTTTTCCCGTTCAGGAAAAAGCAGATAAACCTAAACAACCAAAAGCAGGTGCGCCTCTGCGTACAGAGAAGTCTGCCAATGGTTTTACGATTGAACATTACTAATGGTTGATACAGTCAATATCCCCGCAACAGTCGAGGAAGAAGATCCTAATCATGTAGCAGAGATGCTTGCCAAAGTGGATAAAGCTAATGAAGCTCCCACTGAAGAGCTACCTGTTGATGAGGAACGTCCTGGCTGGTTGCCAGAGAAGTTTAAGAGTCCAGAAGATCTTGCAAAAGCGTATTCTGAACTAGAGTCAAAGCTGGGTAAACCACAACAGAACACCGAACAACCAACCGCCGAGACACCTGAAGAACAAGTTCAGGAAGAACTACAGAACAAAGGTTTAGACCTTAATGAGTTCTCCCAAGAGTTTACTTCCAAAGGTGAGCTGTCCACGGATAGCTATGAGAAACTCGAAAAGGCTGGATACCCACGGGACATCGTTGACCAATATATTGAAGGTCAGAAGGCGAGAGCTTCGCTTTTCGAGTCCGAGGTGAAAGCTGTTGCAGGTGGTGATCAAGGCTTTGCTGAGATGATTGAGTGGGCTAAGTCCAATATGTCACCAGCGGAGATTGAAGCCTACAATGCTGCAATTGACTCTAATAACCCCAACCAAGCTAAGTTGGCAGTCTCAGGAATGTACCAGCGTTTCCAAAACGCCCGTCCTACTGAACCCCAATTGATGTCTGGAAGGACTACTGGTGCAACCTCAGGAGAAGTTTATGACTCCGTTGCCCAGCTAACTAAAGATATGTCTTCAGTAGAGTATAAGACTGACCCTGCGTTCCGCGCTAAGGTTCAATCCAAACTCTCTCGATCTAATATCCTTTGATGTTATGGCTCACCCTTCGGGGTGGGCTATTCCCTTGTGCTCGAAAGTTTATGTCACACTGCAAGTCTTTGCGGTGACGCTTGCTTAAGAACTACCACACGACCTTGACCCTCTGAGGAGGAAAATCCTGTGTACCTGTGTGTGTGGGGCTGAAAGCCATTGCGACTTTCTTATCTCATTCACAAGGAAAATTTATTATGTCTAACGCTACCCCCTCACGTTTGGGTGCTGTCAACGGCGGTGCCGATAAAGACGCGCTCTTTCTAAAAGTATTTGCTGGTGAAGTTCTCTCAGCGTTCTCAGAGAAGAACGTGATGATGGACAAGCATATGGTTCGCACCATTGCCGCTGGTAAGTCTGCTCAGTTCCCTGTAACTGGCAACTTCTCTGCTGAGTACCATACTCCTGGTAACGAGATCCTCGGTACCTCTATGAACCACGCAGAGCGTGTGATCACTATTGACGACCTGTTGATCGCTCACACTTTCATCTCTAACATTGACGAAGCTAAGAACCACTACGATGTACGTGCAAACTACAGCCGTAAGTTGGGCGAGGCTTTGGCTAACACTGCTGACAAGCACCTGTTCCAGAACGCTATTCTGGCAGCTCGTGCTTCTGCTACCGTTACTGGTGGCAACGGCGGTTCACGTATCACTGATGCAACTATGGCATCTAACTCTGACACTTTGATTGCTGCTTTGTTTGAAGCCGCTCAAACGTTTGACGAGAAGGATGTACCTGAAGACGAGCGTTACGCTTTCGTGCGTCCTGCTCAGTACTACGCCTTGGCACAGAACACTAAAGTCTTGAACAAAGACTGGGGTGGTGCTGGTGTGTACGCTGACGGTAAAGTGTTGCGTGTTGCTGGTTTGACAATCGTTGCTTCTAACCACATCCCTTCAACCAACATTACAACTGGCACTTTGGCTGGTACTTCTACCCGCTATGCTGTTGACGCTCAGACCACTGTGGCTGTGTGTATGCAGAAAGAAGCCATTGGTACTGTTAAGTTGTTGGATCTCGGCTTGGAAGCTGAATACGACATCCGCCGCCAAGGTACCTTGATGGTCGCTAAGTACGCTATGGGTCACGGTATCCTGCGTCCTGAGTGCGCTATCGAATTGGGCACTGGCGCGGTCTAACCACACCTAAGTAAACCTAAGGGGAATCTCTGAGTAATCAGGGGTTCCCCTATTTTTTATGGATTAGCAATGGCTACTGTACTGACCCCAACAACGGAACTCGAAGCCGTAAACACCATCCTTTCTGTGATTGGTGAGGCACCTATCTCCTCCCTAGCTTCAGGGGCAGCGGTGGCAGATGCTGTAACGGCAAGGGCTGTTTTATCTGAAATAAGCCGCGCGGTTCAAAGCCGTGGATGGCACTTCAATACCGATAAAGAATTACCTTTATCTCCCGCTGCATTTACGAACGAGATTACCCTCCCGAGTAACTGTCTCCGTGTGGATACCGTCTCGGAAGATTTTGATGTTGATGTGACCCAGCGAGGCACACGGTTGTATGACCGAAAGAAACACACATACGAATTTACGAAGTCCCTAAAAGTGGACATGGTTGTCCTATTGCCTTTTGAGGAACTCCCAGAGACTGCCCGTCACTACATCACTGTACGTGCCGCACGGGTCTTCCAAGCACGAACTGTAGGTTCCGATGCGCTGTATGAGTTCACTGCCCTCGATGAGAAGGATGCGTTTATCGCCCTTAAGAGAGCTGAAGGTATCACAGGTGACTATAACATCCTGACTGGCAATAGCACAGTTTATCGAACCCTCAATAGGTATTGATTATGGCACTGATTTCTTCATCCATCCCGAATATGGTGAACGGGGTTTCTCAGCAACCCTTTACGTTAAGGCTAGCTTCCCAAGCCGAACTGCAAGAGAACGGCTTAAGCACCACTTCGCAGGGCTTGAGGAAACGTCCACCAACCAAACACATTAAGAAGATACTCTCAGGGAGTGTCTCTAACGCCTTTCTCCACACTATCAACCGCGATGAGGTGGAGCGTTATGTGGTCATTATTACTAATGGTGACCTCAAAGTATTTGACCTTGCAGGTAATGAGAAAACAGTCTCCTTCCCCGCAGGAAAATCATATTTATCCGCTGCGGAACCAAACTCCTCATTCCGAGCAGTGACGGTAGCGGACTATACATTTATCGTGAACAAGGGTGTGACGGTAACCCCACGCACAGATCGTTCTACTGCCCGTCCCTATGAGGCACTTATTAGTGTCAAGGCAGGTAACTATGGTAAGACATACTCTGTGCTTATTGATGGCACCACCCGTGCTACCTATACCACACCTGATGGCTCTAACGCCTCTCACACAGCGAACATTTCAACCGACTATATTGCGACCCAACTTTATAATGGATTAACCTCTTGGGGCGGTGGGTTTAGTTTTGCCCGATACGGCTCTGTAATTCACATCTCCCGTTCAGGTTCAGACTTCAGCATCCGTGCTGAAGATGGCTTTAACAACGGAGCCATGACTGCCCTGAAGGATCAGATCCAGAAGTTCTCAGATCTACCTGCCAACGCAGGTGTCAACGGGTTTGCCGTAGAGATTATCGGGGATAAGAACAACGGCTTTGATGACTTCTGGGTGGAGTTTGACTCCTCTGGTACTGGAGCTTGGAAAGAAACCCTGAAGCCAAACGAGCTACTGGGGTATACTGGTTCCACTATGCCACACCAGCTTGTGCGTAACGCTGATGGTACATTCACATTTAACGTAGTGTCCTGGGTAGATCGTGCCTTTGGAACCGTAGATACCAACCCTGATCCATCTTTCGTTAACCAGAAGATTGGCGATGTGTTCTTCTACAGGAACCGCTTAGGTTTCCTCTCGGATGAATCCGTAGTCTTCTCTGAGGCTGGTAAGTTCTTCAACTTCTACCGCAATACCGTTACAGAGCTTCTGGACTCCGATGTGATTGACGTTCAAGTCAGCCACACGAAGGTCTCTAAGTTGATCCATGCGATCCCCTTCAACAAACAGTTGCTGTTGTTCTCTGCTCAAACACAGTTCGTGGTGGACTCAGGTGACCTCCTGACACCCACAACGATCTCGATCAAGCAATCTACTGAGTTTGAGACTAACACCCGCGCAGAACCTGTCGGCTTTGGTAACAACATCTACTTTGCTGTAGATCGAGGTAACTACACGGGTATTCGGGAATACTATAGTATTGACCAGTCCACTGGTACCAACGATGCCGCTGATGTTACAGCACACGTTCCCAGTTATATTCCTGGGGGCTGCTTTAAGATTGCCGCTGGTTTGAACGAGGACATCTTGGCGATCCTGTCTACAGATAGTCCCAATGACATCTACGTGTACAAGTTCTATTGGCAGAATAATGAGAAGCTACAAAGCTCTTGGTCTCGCTGGACGTTCCCCTCTGGGGATAATGTACTGAACGTGGACTTTATTCTCTCAGATATGTATTTGGTTATCCAGAGATCTGATGGTGTGTACTTGGAGTCACTCTCGGTCAACAGTGGGTATATTGAGGCTAACGAGCCGTACACTGTACACTTGGATCGGAAGATGACGGTTTCCTCTGGTGATCTCACCTTTGATGGTACCTATACCAACCTCCCCTCAGCCAGCCTTGCTGGTTCTATTCAGACCTCTGAGTGGGAAGCTGTGGTAGCCACAGGTCAACCTAAGAAGGCAGGTATCCGCTTACCGCTGGAATACACCGTTACAGGTGCACGGATCTTGGGAGACTACTCGGACTCAGATCTGGTTGTAGGTAGGAAGTATACCTTCCGCTATACCCTCAGCCCAATCACGGTGAAAGTTGCCGCTGGTCAAGGAACGAAATCAGATACAACTGGTCGCTTACAGCTCCGTAACATCCAGATTAACTTCAACGAAACTGGTTACCTTACTGCGGATGTTACCCCAGTAAACCGCCAGACTTACACCTACGTGTACTCAGGGAAAACCCTAGGCTTGGCTTCCTCTACAATTGGAGCGGCTAATCTAGAAACAGGCAAGTTCAGATTCCCAGTATTGGCTAGGAACACAGATGTTACTATCGAGCTGAAATCGGATGCGCCCTTACCCCTGTCACTCCTGAGTGCCGACTGGGAAGGAATGTATGTTAAACGAAGTAAAGGGGTCTAACCCTATACTGCTACCAGCTATGAGGGGGGACTGCCTCCTCCTAGCGAAAACTTTAAGAGAAGAGGATAAGGTCGAGCTAACCCACGCACTTGGGTTATCCCCCGAACAGTCCCTTCTCTACTCCTATACCGCTTCAGATAATAGTTACACAGCTTGGCTGGGTGATGAGATTATTCTCATGTTTGGTGTGGGAGGGATACCTGGTCAGTATGGGTCACCATGGATGCTTGCCTCAGATCTCCTGATGAGTGTGAAGATGACCTTTATTAAACAGTGCAGACCCTATGTAGAAGCTCTCGCGGACTCCTATGGGTATCTAGAGAACTATGTATGGGCTGGTAACACAGGTCATATTCGATGGCTCAAGTGGCTAGGATTTCACATATGTGAGCCAGAGCCATACGGAATTAACGGTGAACCGTTTCACAGATTTTTTATGAAGAGGTAATTTATGTGCCCACCACTATTAGCAGGTTTAGGTGCTGCGGGTGCGGGAACTGCTGCTGCGGGTGCCGCTACAGGTGCCCTAGGGCTGTCCCAAGCAACCTTAACAGGTTTGCAGATGGCAGCATCCGTTGGTGGTTTGTTTGCCCAGATGCAACAACAGCAAGCCCAAGAAGCCTACAACCGACAACAATACGAAAGCTCAATGCAAGCATGGCGGCAGAACCAAGCCTACTCTGCATTGGAGAAAGTTACTGAAACAGCGAACTATGCCGAACAAAAAGTAGTAAACGAC
>Ga0181563_10001494_pt1 | contig 23032 bp, 16 predicted proteins | sample 011ome_25_FD_133759 | JGI IMG/M metagenome (GOLD analysis project Ga0181563, IMG submission 133759) | Coastal salt marsh microbial communities from the Groves Creek Marsh, Skidaway Island, Georgia - 011512CT metaG (megahit assembly) | ecosystem: Environmental > Aquatic > Marine > Intertidal...
TGTTTCTTATAGTTTTCGAACGCATAAGTACCCGAAGTGACGGCAAAAAACAAGATAAAAAAGAGTCCACGCAACATAAAACAGTTTTTGAGTAATTATCTAAAGATACAAATTATAAGACGTATACTTTGTGACAATTGTTTCGTTTTTGAACCATATAACGTTGAAATCCGTCTTTGTTACTGAATTTCAAGCATAAAAAAAGGGAGTTGCCATAGCCAACTCCCTCTCATAATCGTTCTTTTATCTATTGAACGATCAATTTTTTTGTACTTAATTCCGCTCCTACTTGAACTTGTACTGAATACAAACCTTTTTCTAAGTTTGAAAGTTCCATTGGAAGAATATAATAACCAGAAAGGTTATCAAACGTTCTGCTCGTCACTAATTTACCATTCAAATCAAATATTTTGATCGATACAGATTCATTATCAATCACGCCCAAATCAATCCGCGTCATATCTGCTGCAGGATTCGGATAAAGATTGATTGAACTTGATGATAGACTTGTTTCGTCAAGACTCACATAACCATTGTTCACAGCGTCTGCAATTGATGCATAACCGGCATTATCAATCGTTCCGTCAGGTGCAATCAAAATTCCAACCAAATGCACTTCATCTAAATCCCAATCTGGATCAATGGTTACTGAAAAACCTTGTGTATGCACTTCTCCAGCATCTACAGTAGCAGGAAAACTTGCTGCTAATCCACCAAAACCAGGGAGAATTGCTCTGGCAACATGATCATAAACCATATCCTCCGCTGGCACCGGATTTGGAAGATCCTCGTATCCTCCCATTTCACCAGCACCACCACCAGAATATGAATTGGCTTGAGACCAACCACTTCCAGTTCCTGTTACACCATCCTCAATGACAACAAGCGCTAATCGATAATCTCCCGCAATCGGCTCGTTAAAATCGGCGGTAACCGATACACTCATTTCTGTTGCACCATCTGCATAATCTGTTCCAATCGTTAAAACCGCTTTTGGAGCAAGGATTACACGCTCTAAGAAATCAGCCTCAACTGCAGCCGGATTGATATCATCTCCACGGTCAACCAATAAACTCGGGTAACCTGAAATTAATCCTCCAATTCCCTCGTCATATACATCAACTGTCATTGGATCTCCGTTATGAACAGCAATTCCGACAAAATGCTCAGGATATGTATCCGCCATAAAATCAAGATAAACTGCTCCTCTTGGGCACCATCCGCACCACGTTCCCGTTCCTTCTTCTCCAATTACCACTTTACCATCTGCTGGAACAACAGGGTCTAATGTTATAGACTTCTCATCATCTGCAGGATCACCATCTGCTCCTGCTCCGTTTACATTTGATACGGTTGCTACGATATCATTCTCTCCAGCAATTAAGCTCAATTCATCTGTAAATTGAACCACAAAGGTTTCTAATGATGCAATACTTACACCTGTTACATTTTCTACGATCGCCTCACCATTATAAGTCATTTCTAGATCAAACGAACTAATGGCGTTTACACCTAAATTTCTAATTGTTCCGGATGGACTAATTCCTGTTCCAGCCAAGCCAGACGTGTTACCGATTAGTATAACTCCTGCATTAACATCAGGGAGATCATACGGTGTATAGTCAACTGCTAAATCATCAACATAATACCCAGCTTGATTATTTCCACCAGCAGCGCTATTAACGGGATAAAGATTTAAAGAAGCAGCAGCATTATTGGTCGCTGCGAACGTTCCTTGACTGACACCATTCAATGAAACTTCCCATGTATTGGTGTTAAAATTGACATCTACTTCAATTGTGAACCATGTTTCTGAAGGATAAGTTGTTTCGATTAGAGGCGAACCTCCTGCATCGACAAGAAACTGTCCATCATTCACCATTTGACAATTCATACTCCAAACTTCCCCCACGGTTTCAGTTCCTTGGAAATTGAAATAAGCACCTTTATTATCCTCTACATAGAACTTTGCCTCAAAGTGCATTTGTCCGAGGTTAAACAGGTCTCCAAATGGAACAACAACATCTTGTGGACCACCTGATTCTACCGTGGTTTGAAAATAGATAGCGTTAGAGCCACTGGCTGCTTCAAGGTCAGTAATTTGAACATCCTCTGCTCCTCCTACTGCTCCACTCCAGGTTGTCCAATCTGCAGATTCAACTCCCATATAGTCCCCAACCGAATAGGATTCAAAATCTTCCGAAATAATCTGAGCCTGAATGTTAGTCCAAGTCATGCTGCAAAAGGCCGCAACAATTAAATACTTCTTTTTCATAGTTTAAATTTTGGGCAAAGTAGCGAAACTCCTTGCAACGGACAATTTTAGATTTATTCATTCTTGAAGTCTTAAAAAAACAAATTGAAGGAAAAATCACTTCTTAATATACTGGATCACTTTAGAAAGGGGTTTTCTCACAAAAGTCAGTGGACCAGGCTTTAATCCATTAATCTCCCAGGCCATTTTATCTTCTCTATTTGATCGAAAACGATTTTTGTAGCTTGCATTACTCACTCCACCTGTTCGCATTTTGACAATCGTTTTAGGAAGATAATTTAATTGAATGCCATGTTTTTCAATAACGCGTAGCATAAATTCATAATCAGCTGCTGATTTGAGTTTCAGGGTAAAATCACCAAAACGTTCGTAGACCGATTTCTTAACAAAAAAAGTAGGATGAGGAGGCATCCAGCCTTTTTTCAAGGCACCTGCTTTATATGGCCCTGATTTCCATCGACGAATGATCTTTGATGTGTCTACTGGATCGACATAGTCTAAATCAGCATAAACGGCATCTGTTTCTTCTTCAAAACAAGCGACCATTTCTGAGATCACCGTATCACTTGCATAAAAATCATCTGAATTTAATATACCAACTATATTTCCAGACGATAAAGCGACTCCTTTATTCATCCCATCATAGATACCTTTATCAGGCTCGGACACGAATTTCGCAATTTTATCTTGATGCTTCTTAACAATGTCCATTGTAGCATCCGTGCTGGCTCCGTCCACAATGACATATTCAATATGCGGATAATCTTGTGATAGTACTGATTGAATGGTATCCCCTATTGTTGCTTCGGCATTAAATGCAACTGTAATAATGGAGACAGGGGGTCGTTTATCAGTCATGGTCCTCCATTTTACGTTGTCTAATCCATTCTGCAGGATTTCCTTTGTATATACCAAAGGGTTTTAGTTCGTTCGGAGCTATGGAGCCTGCTGTTAAAATCGCGTGTGACCCAATTTTTGTTCCACCTGGCACGATCGATTTTGCACCAATCCAAGCACCTTCTGCTAATTCGATTTTGCCGACCATTAGATCGAATGTTGATTTCTTATAATTATGATTTCCTGACAGCAATAGAGCACCTTGCGAAATACATACGTTATTTCCAATTTCGACTTGTCCTAAATTATCAATCCAGACCCCCTCACCAATCCATGTATGGTCACCAATTTCCATTAACCATGGGTATTTGACATTCACACGTGGTTTGATCACGACTCCTTTCCCAATTTTAGCTCCAAATAAACGGAGCACACCTCTTTTCAGACCGATAAAAGGGTTCCAAGGGTTGAGCATAAACAGAACATTAAAAAAATACCAAAGACCGCGTTTTACAGCTCCACCAGGTTGAAAATCACTATTATCAAATGAAGACAAATCAACCGGCATCCTGAAAAAGTTTACGGTTTGCTTCAATGACTGCGTCATCGCAAATCTCATTTTGAAAATATTGGAAGCAAGCTTTTACCATCTCCAGGTATTGCTCTGGCGGCATATCGGCCGCTTCTTGAACAGCGTCAACCAATTCTGTAGGGTTTTTCAAGTCTACATCCCAGCCTAATTTCTTCTCTTTTAGATCACGCCAAGGTGTGTTTTGACTAAGAATCACAGGACAACCATTCGCCCATGACTCTACGATCGCGTGTCCAAAATTCTCATGTTTGGTTGGCAAGATGAAATAATCCGCATACAAAAAAGTTTGAGGTAATAAAGACGGATTCAGTGCTCCGTGATATGCAATCGTAACGTTTCCATAAGATTGAATATAACTGCGGAATTTCTTGTAATAATCCTCATCTTCAATGTTTCCATAAATATCAAACTTTACGGGGCGATCTGCTTTAATTGATCTTAAAGCATGAACTGCTAAATGTAAATTTTTCTTACGTGAAATACGACTGATAAAAACAAAACGAACCTCACCAGTATTTCTTTCTTTAGAAATATCTTCAAATTTCAACTGCTTTGTTGTGGGAATGTTTCTTGCGATCACCACTTCCGCATTTGAACCAAAAACAGCTTTTATTTCTGCCTCTTCTTTCACCGTAGAAGCATGCCAAATAACACGTTTATAAAAACGCATCCATTTTGCCATCCGCAAGAAGATTAATTTCTTAAATCTTTTAATTTCTAAGGCGCCTTCTCCTAACATTCCTCTCGGAGCGATAACTACAGGTATTTTGCTTATCAAACTTAATGGCGCTAAGGTATATAATCGCGAAAACAAGCTGTTTAAATACAATAAGTCGGGGTTGATTTCAAGAATATTGGCTTTAATAGCAGAAGGTTTCATATTCGCCTTGCTCATGTACTTTATGATCACGCCATCTTTGTCAAACCATTGGTCAGCTTCTATATTTTCATACGGTTCTGTTTCGCCGAGATCAAAAGCGCTTGTTAACACATAGAATTCAAACTCGTCTTTTAAGGCGTTGATTATGTTTACAACAGAACGTATTGGTCCACCTGCTTTAAAGCCAGGTTCATACCAATCCATACATATCAGAATGCGCTTTAACTTTTTATTTTCCTTAGCTGATTCCATTTTTCTTCATCCAATCACCTAGTATAACTAGTGGCCAAATTCTTGACCATGTGACTCGTTTATTATTATTTAAAAAACTCTTCCACAGGGCATCCAATTCGGCTCCTCTAAAGTACCCATTCTTTTTCAATTCATTCAAGCCTTCTTCGCAAAAACCGCGCAGTTCATTTTTCATCCAAGACGCATACGGCAAGACAAAGCCCATTTTCGGTCGTTCATAAATTTCACTTGGAATCAAATTCTTAAAACTATTAATGAGCAGTTGTTTTGGTGGTGTAGGATTTTTTATCGCATCGCGTATACCCAATACGTAGGATACGAATGTATGATCTAAAAAAGGCACCCTCACTTCCAAACTACTGGCCATACTCATTTGATCGGTATCACGCAATAATACATTTTGCATATACGTTGACATTTCTGCCACCGATATTCTACTTAATGGATGCAGTCCCCAGCCAGGCTTATTAAAACCGACCATTTCATGCACTTGATTCATAACCGCATTTTCTGGTAAGGCTTTATCTTTAAGCATCTTTTCTATTTGATCATCCATCAACACTTGTCGATAAAATGGATAAACATATTCAAGATCAAAATTAGGAGCGGCCATAATGCCTTTCATCTTAGAACTGGCTATTGTTCCTTTGAATGAATGGTATGCAGAACCCATCGTTTTCCTGAAGTTAACAGCAAAGCTACTGAGCCATTTCTTTTCTTGGAGACTTGGTATTTGCTGGAAAACAGAATAGCCTCCAAATAATTCATCTCCACCTAAACCAGCCAAGGCCATCTTAACTCCGGCTTCGCTTGTTTTACGGGAAACAACATAGGTATTCAAGCCATCACCACTGGGGTGATCCAATTGATTCAGTGCATCAGGAATCATCTCCAAAAATGCCTTTGGATCTAATTCTATTTCGTGGTGATTGGTTTGAAAACGCTCCGCAATCATGCGTGAATAAGTACCTTCAGACAATTCTTTTTCTCCAAATACAACTGAAAACGTATCCACTTTTCGATCCATCTCCGCTGCCATTAGTCCAACAATAATCGAACTATCAATACCTCCTGAAAGAAAGGCACCAAAAGGCACGTCTGCCATCATTCGCTGTGCGACACTTACTTTCAACTTTTCACGCACCCCTTTTTGAATCTCAGAAACAGAGCGACCAGAATCAACCGTTTGATCCGTCAATTTCCAATAATAATCAAACTGAGGCGGGTGCGCCTCGCCGACTGTAAAACGCTGACCTGGCATTAACATAAAGACGCCTTCAATAATCGTGTAGGGAGCGTGAACAGACTGATAGCGCAAATAATCCACCAGTCCCCGATCAGATAATTTACGATCTAATAAACCCGTGGAAAGAATGGCTTTAATTGAAGATGAAAAAATAACTTGATCATCCGTCAGCACATAATAGAGCGGTTTAATTCCCATTTGGTCGCGCGCCATAAATAATTTATGTTCTTCTTTATCCCAAATTGCAAAAGCAAACATACCGTTAAAGTGATCGACGCATCGTTCACCATATTGAATGAAAGCGGCTAAAACCACTTCTGTATCAGCATCTGTTTTAAAAACATAATTAGAAAGTTTACTTAGTAATGCCCTGTAATTATAAATCTCACCGTTAAAAACCAATACATAACGTCCATCATTGGATATCAAGGGTTGGTTGGAATGCTCTTTAGGATCAATTATTGACAATCGTCTGTGGCCTAACTGAATATATTCATCAACATACAGACCTTCTGCATCAGGCCCGCGCCTTTCGATGACTTGATTCATGCCTTGCATGATGGTCTTGGGGTAGTTTTGACCCGAAAACTTAAATATTCCGTTAATACCACACATAGATTTCGTTTCGGCGTGTTTTGACTTCCATTAAAAAGAAGATTTCTGCCCATAAAAATAGAGAGATTTTAATGAATATGGCTCAGGAACAAACCAAAATATGTAGATTTATTTTTTACATTTGGCAATTCGCTATTAAATCGTTTGATATTGGTTACTTCTAAGAAAAATTCGAATGTATTTGCATTTTTGATGATTACGATCCTCTTCTTCTTGTGGGGAACGATAACCTCTATGAACGATATACTTGTTAGAACCTATAAGGATTTATATCAATTGAATGACAGCCAATCCATGCTCATTTTCCTTCCTTTTTTCGGTGCATATGGTTTAGGTGCGCTGTTTTATTATCTATACAGTAAGAAAAAGGGGGATCCGATAAACAAAATTGGATACAAACGCGGCATGATGTTAGGTTTATTGGTTTCAGGTATTGGCTGCATGTCCCTCTACCCAATAACAGCAATGGGCAATTATTACGCCTATCTCTTTTCGTTTTTTATCATCGGTTTGGGTTTGACCCTCCTACAAATTACCTGTAATCCTTATGTCGCCATATTAGGCAGCAGCGATACAGCTAGTGCAAGACTTAACTTGTCTCAAGGTTTTAATTCATTGGGTACAACCGTGGGACCGCTCATTGCTGGATATCTGGTTATCAGTTATGTTTCAGAACTACAAGCCATTCAAGACCTCTACCTTATTTGTGGTCTGATCTTTTTCTCTTTTGCAATCTTGTTATGGCAAACCAAACTACCGCAATATACCAATGCTGATGAAGTTGAATTAGAAGGGAGTGCCTTTCAGTTTTCGCATGTACGACTAGGTATGCTCGCCATATTCTTCTATGTCGGTGCAGAGGTGATGATTGGCGGTAAATTGCGAGAATATGTTCAATTACCGAATATTGGCAATCTCAGCGATTTAGAAGCAACCTCCTACTTGGGTATTTATTGGGGTGGTGCGATGATAGGCCGTCTAGGAATAGCAGTGATTTCAAGTGATAAATTCGGTCAACTTAAAAAAGCCATCTTAGGACTTTTGACCATCTGCATAACCTACTTAGCGATTGTCTTTTTCATTGCACTAACTGCCAAAATACTAAATCAAGGCAAACCATTAAGTTGGGAAATGATTTCAACGGCCTATTCAACTACTTTCTTTGAAATCAGCAATATTATTTGGTTTATAGGCTTGCAATACATCACGATGTTAGTATTCAGAAAATCGAGCAACCGACTGTTGAGTGCATGCGCTTTATTTGCAGCCATTGCCCTCAGCTTAGCTTTCGTTTTAGAAGGGCAAGCGGCATTGTGGTTAGTATTGGCCATCGGTTTATTCAATAGCATCATGTGGTCAAACATTTTTACGCTGGCCATTAAAGGTCTAAAAGCCTATACGAGTCAGGCATCTTCTTTATTAGTCGTTATGATAATCGGAGGAGCGCTCTTACCGCAGGTTATGGGTTGGATTATTGACGGATCAGGCCGATTGGAAACAGGCTTTCTCTTTCCAATAATTTCTTATCTTTACGTCCTTTATTTTGGCCTAGCCGGATATAGAATTAAGCAGAAAATATGAGTAACATTTTAGGGATTGACATAGGAGGAACAAATATTTGCTACGGCGTCGTGGCTGAGGATGGTGAATTTCTCTATCAAAATTCAATTAAAACTTCAACCGTAGCTTCTGCAGAAGATCTGGCGGCTCAAATCAAAAAAGACCTCGGTAAAAAGCATCAAGTTTCTGGAATAGGGATAGGCGCACCAAGTGCTAACGAGATCTCCCAAAGCATAGAGCATGCTCCGAATTTGGAATGGGGCGATATCGTTCCGCTTAAGGCCATTTTCGAAGAAGAATTTGATATTGACACCTATGTCGTTAATGATGCTAATGCAGCAGCAATGGGCGAAAAATTCTATGGTGAAGCGCAGGAAATGGACAATTTTGTGGTCATTACTTTGGGCACCGGTATTGGAATGGGAAGCTATGTAAATGGAAACTTAATTATTGGTGCGAATGGACTAGCTGGAGAGTTAGGTCATACTGTCGTTCGGCGGAATGGGCGTGAATGTAATTGTGGTAAATTTGGTTGCTTGGAGACTTATATCGCTAAAAACGGTATTGTTAAAACAGCGAAAGAAAAACTAGAATTTAGCAGCGGGGGCTCGATGTTACAGAGTATATCTCCCAGTAACTTATCACCCGCTGAAATATTTAAATCGGCAAGACGTGAGGATCCCGTTTCATTAGAAGTCGTGGATACAGTGACAAGAGATTTAGCCTTTGCCATTTCATACTTGATTAATATTCTAGACCCTGAATGCGTATTCCTTTCTGGAGGAATTTCTAAGAATGGTAATTTGCTGAAACGCAAAACAGAAAAACATTTAAAGTCATTTGTATTGCCCAACTTGCGAGACAAAGCATCTGTGAAGATCTCAAGTTTAAATGATAAAAACAGCGGTATACTTGGAGCGGCTGCAGCTAGTCGCAACAAAAGTGGCGCAACAGCATAATAACAAAGAACCTATGTATCGGCTCCCTTTCCTTGTCTCAATTTTATGGACCTCCTTTTGCTTTGGACAAGTGGATGATCCTGCTAAATTGGTAAACCCCTTTATTGGTACTGGTGGTCATGGCCATACTTATCCTGGTGTCTCCACTCCTTTTGGAATGATGCAATTATCACCGGATACTCGACTTGACGGTTGGGATGGATGCGGGGGGTATCATTATTCTGATTCTATTTTGTATGGATTTAGTCATACACACTTAAGCGGAACGGGAGTATCTGATTATGGTGATCTACTGATCTTACCCTTTATTGGCGAAAACCGTTGGATTCATAATGACAATAGCGGTTTAGAGGGTTATGGCACTCCGTTTAATCACGAATCAGAAGAAGCGCATGCGGGTTATTATAAAGTTCATCTACCAGAACACAATATTGAAGCGAAATTAACAAGTACCCTCCGCTGTGGTATCCACAAGTATAAATACCCAAAATGGGAAAAGAAAAAAGTGATCATTGATTTAACCCACCGTGATCAGCTATTGGCTTCAGATCTAATTCTAATCAATGACTCGACACTAATCGGTAAACGGATTTCATCAGCCTGGGCGACTCAGCAACATTTTTACTTTACGGTTCAATTCTCAGAAGCTATTACCAATACAGAATTACAAAAAACAAAGGATGGTTTACCGGCAAAAATGATTCTGCAATTTGGCCATGTAAATCCGGAATTAATGGTCAAAGTTGGTATTTCAGCAGTAGATATAGATGGTGCTAAAAAGAATTTGTCAGAAGAAATGCCTCATTGGGAATTTGAAACCTATCAATCTAATGCGGAAAAGACGTGGAATGAAAGTTTAAATGGCATTGAAGTGTACAGTCGCTCTCAAAAACAAAAGACTGTTTTTTATACGGCTTTGTACCACGCTTATTTAAATCCCAACACTTTTTCTGATGTTGATGGACGTTATCGTGGTATGGACATGGAAATACATCGCGCAGCCAATCGCAAGCAATACACCATATTTTCTTTATGGGATACATTTAGAGCAACCCATCCCCTATTCACCATTATGCAGCGTGATCGCACTTTAGCGTTCATTCAAACCTTTTTAGCCGATTATAAAGAAGGTGGGATTCTACCGATCTGGAAGCTTTCGTCAAATTATACGGGTTGTATGATTGGTTATCATGCGATTCCTGTCATTGTCGATGCCTATGTTAAAGGTATTCGTGCTTTTGATGCGGAATTGGCGCTTGAAGCCATGTGTCATAGTGCTGATCAAAATCACCTGGGTTTAGATGCTTATAAAGAAAGAGGTTATATCTCTGCTGAAGATGAGTCTGAATCAGTTTCAAAAACCTTAGAATACGCCTATGATGATTGGTGCATCGCTGTATTTGCAGATTCATTGGGAAAGGACTCAATTTCGAATCGCTACTATATAAGGGCACAGCATTATAAAAACCTCTTTCATCCAGATTCAAAATTCATGCAACCACGTTATAATGGTGGATGGAAAGATCGTTTTTTACCGGAAGAAGTAACTTTTGACTATACCGAGGCCAATTCATGGCAATATTCACTCTTTACTCCTCAAGACACGGACGGCTTAATCGAATTGCTGGGTGGCAGAGACAGTTTAGAAGCTTGGTTAGATCGTTTGTTTACAGTATCCTCAGAAACGGTAGGAAGACATCAGGTGGATATCACCGGATTGATTGGACAATATGCGCATGGTAACGAACCAAGTCACCATATGGCCTATCTGTACAATTTCACGAGAGCCGGATGGAAAGGACAACAGTACATACATCAAATTTTAAGACAATTATATTCTGACCAGCCTGATGGATTGAGCGGAAATGAAGACTGTGGACAAATGTCATCGTGGTATGTATTGAGCAGTATGGGGTTCTATTCATATGCGCCAGGCTCTGCGGACTATTTAACTGGATCACCACTATTCGATTCGGTAAAAATCAACCTTGAAAACAATAAAACCTTTACCATCAAACGGGAAAACTATGCAGTTGGAGGTGAATTTGTAAAATCCATCCTACTCAATGGGGATCCGATTAATCGAAATTATATTAGCCACGATGAAATAATGGCTGGAGGTGAACTAATTTTTGATATGACAGCTGATAAAATGGATTATACTGGTACTTATCCAACATCGAGCATCAAACAACCTTTTTTGGAATCGCCCTATTTCGAAAATGCTCAACCTTCGTTTGACAAAAAGACAAAGATTGGAATTAAGCATCCAACTAAAAAAGATATCGAAATCCGCTACACAAGCGATGGCACCCTTCCGAATGCCAAGTCGAAAAAGTACAAAAAACCAATCAAGCTTAAAAAAGGAACGACAATCAGAGCCATTGCCATTGACGGTGCCGTAAAAAGTTATTCGATTGAAGGGAAGTTTATTCGATCCAATACAAAATGGGAAATTGAGTTATTGAGTGAATTTGCCAATCAATATGCCGCGGGCGGAGAACGTGCGTTGATTGATCAGATAACGGGAGGAGAAGACTTTAGAACAGGCCCATGGCAAGGCTATTTGAATCAAGATGTATCATTGATCATTGATTTTCAGAAAGAAGAAACGATCACTGAATTAAACATGCGCTTCTTGCAAGATATTCGCTCTTGGATATGGCTACCGACAGAATTGAGAATAATGATATCAACCGATCGCGAAAAGTGGTTTACCATTAACACACTTCAGCACAAAGTTCCAATTGAACAGTATGGATCAATGATTCATGAATTTACATATTCGGACAGTTTTAAAACCCGATATATCAAGATTGTCGCTGTTAATCGTGGCCCATGTCCAGATTGGCATTTGGGTGCAGGTAATCCAACCTGGATTTTTGCAGATGAAATTGACTTTAAATTTAAGTAAATTTTAAGTTATTTTCACTCTCTAACATGTTGACAAACTGTCTCTTAACCGTTCCATTCCAAAGAATACCGCATTTGTGGTATTGGACAATCCTTGCCTCCACATTAAATTTGCCAAAAGTTTTATTTTTATTCAATCTAAATAAGCATGAAAGCGATATATGTAATTGGAGCAGCAACACTTGTTTTAGCTGCATGTAAAAAGAAGGGATGTATGGATGAGACTGCCATCAATTATAACGTAGAAGCCGAAAAAGATGATGGCTCTTGCGAACATTTAGATCTTACTATTCCTGCCAGCTATTCATTCGCAGATGAAAATGGAAATAATACAGTGGCCTATCCAGGTCAGACTGAACGCTTGAATCAATTAGAAGAAATGACCGTTTACATGAAGTCTGGAAATGCAGCTACGATTAGCGCAGACATCATGAAAGATATGTTTGCTAACACGGGAGATAATGGCGCTGGAAACTTCACTTTTTCGAGTTCAAAACAATTAAAAGACAAATGCTTTGCAACCGATGTCGATCAATTTGAAACATGGATGGAAGATTTAGCAACTGCCTCAATTGATCATTCCGAGATGGCTTCTAGTGGACAGGCTGGAACACTAACTACAGGAGAAAGTACCTATATTTTTGATGCGAACGGCGTTGAGCATGTTCAATTAATAGAAAAAGGACTCATGGGCGCTGTTTTTATGAACCAAGCATTGAACGTTTATTTCGGTGATAGTAAAATGAATGTCGATAATAGCAACGCTGTGGACCCTACTAACGGAAAGTTCTATACTGAAATGGAACATCATTGGGATGAAGCATTCGGCTATTCTGGCGCACCTGTTGATTTCCCAGTTAATAAAGAAGGTATTCGTTTCTGGGCAAAATATTGCGATCGACAAGATGCAGCTTTAGGTAGTAATGGTATCATCATGGACGCTTTTACTAAAGGCAGAGCAGTTATAGCTCAGAATGCAGAGCTTACCTTAAGAGATGAGCAAATCGAAATCATTCGTAAGGAATGGGAACGTTTTTGTGCTAGTCAAGCCGTCACCTATTTGGAAGGTGCTAAAGACAATTTTGGAACAGACAATGCCAAGTATTTACACGAATTATCAGAAGCATATGCTCTTATTATGTGTTTAAAATATGTCCCTCTTGATACACGCGTCATTAACTTTACACAAATTGAAAACCTTTTGGACAATACCATTGGTCTTGATTTTTGGGCCGTGACATTGGTTGATCTAAATTCAGCTATTAATGAATTGAATACGATTTACGGATTTTAATCTAATCATATGCGAAATAATTTATCACTCCTTCTTCTGGGCATCTTGATTGCATCCACAGCTTGTAAAAAAGATAATACAACGGAATATGAAAGAGGTGCCTTATTAACCAACCTAGCGGATAATCTCATTCTACCCGACTATGATACGTTTTATAATGAACTAGGACAACTAGAAACAAGTATTGCGACATTTAATGGTGCTACAAGTGCAGACAACCTAGTATCGGTCAGAAATGCCTTCATTGATGCCTATATAGCTTTTCAGCATGTAAAAATGTATGATTTTGGACCGGCATCAGATTATGCTTTTAAATCAGCATGCAATACTTACCCGACAGACACGGCAAAAATCAATGCTAATATTGCTTCTGGTTCTTATATACTGGGTGCTGCTGAAAACACAATAGCCATTGGTTTTCCTGCTTTGGACTATCTCCTGTATGATGGCGGAGATTTAGAAGTGTTAAATCGTTTTACGACCGACGAAGATGCTGCAGTGGCAAAATCCTACCTAATAGAAGTCGCTCAAAAAATGAAAGCTGAATTAAGTGCCCTTATTAGCACTTGGAATAGCAGCTATCGTGCTATGTTCATCAGTGCAAATGGCACAGACGTAGGTTCTTCAATCAGTCTTATGTACAATGAGTGGGTTAAAGATCTTGAGCTCCTCAAAAATGCTAAAATTGGTATTCCTGCTGGTTTGTTTAGTGGTGGAGAACAATTCCCTGATTATGTGGAAGCTTATTATTCAGGCTACTCTAAATTATTAGCATTAGAAAGTCTGAATGCTTTAGAGCAAGTTTTCTTGGGCGGAACAGGGGAAGGAATGGATGACAACATCAACTTTGAAGTCGATAACGGTACGGCTACATTAACAGCAAGCGAAATAACCGATCAATTCGATATCATTCGAGGACAAATTGGATCATTAGGTGATCCATTCAGCACGTCTATCCCGTCTGATTTTGCAGGTTTTAATTCGACCTTTCAAGAAATTAAACAATTTGTTGCTTTTGCAAAAACGGATATGCCTGCGATTTTAGGTGTACTCATAACATTCTCTGATACGGACGGTGATTAAACCTTTAAAAAAAGATAGCGAAATAAATTTAAGAGCAGTGACATTATTGGGACTGCTCATCCTCATTATGCCGCAATCATGGGCTCAATCAGGGATCTATGGAATCGTAAAGAGTGATATCGGCAATACATTGCCTTATGTGCAGGTTCATGTCATTCCGAGCAATAGCAATAAAGTCCATCACGTTATATCAGATGAGTTTGGCCGATTCGGAATTGAAGCATTGGATTCAGGAACTTATACACTTCGCGCAAGCTGTCTTTACCATAAAACCATTGAACAAGAGGTATTACTGGAAAACGAAGATATTTTTGTTAAAATCACTTTGGAAGACACTGCTAAACTGGAGACGGTTGATGTTTATTATTACTCGCCCTACTCTACCCGCAACATGCGAATGGTTGAAGGTGTCATGTTAACCAATGGAAAAAAGACGCAACGGATTGACCTTGATAAAACCTCTGGAAATAAAGGACGTGAAAATGCTCGCGAATTATTTGCGAAGGTTCCTGGTTTAAACATTTGGGAGTCCGATGGTGGCGGATTGCAATTAGGTATTGGAGCAAGAGGACTCAGTCCGAGCAGAACAGCTCATTTTAATACAAGACAGAATGGTTATGATATCAGCGCAGATGCACTCGGTTATCCAGAAACCTATTATACGCCACCTGCTCAAGCTTTATCTTCTATTCAATTAATCCGGGGGGCTGCTTCGTTGCAGTTTGGACCCCAATTTGGCGGAATGATCAATTTCAAAATTAAAGATCCTTCTAAAAACCCAATCCATTACGAAGGAGCGCACACTTACGGTTCGTTTAATTTAATTAATACATTTAATCTGGTATCAGGAACTATTCTGAATAAACGCCTCTCTTATTTGGTTTATGCGCAATACAAGACGGGAGATGGTTGGCGAGATAATTCAGGATTTAATCAACTCAATGCTTTTGGGAAATTGACGTATCGATTTAGTGACAATGTCTTCTTATCCGTTGAGCAAACGCATATGAACTATTTAGCGCAACAAGCCGGTGGTTTAACAGATGTCATGTTTAATGACGATGCCAGGCAATCAATACGCGCTAGAAACTGGTTCTCTGTAGATTGGAATATTACTGCCAGTCAATTTAATTGGAAAATAAACCGCACCTCTACCCTAGACATCAAAGGGTTTCGTGTTAAAGCAAATCGTTTAGCACTGGGTAATCTTGAGCGCATCAGTCGTTTCGACGATGGTAAAGAACGAACGCTAATTCAAGGAGATTTTGTAAATTATGGCGCAGAAATGCGCTATTTGACGCGCTATCCGATTGGTAAAAAAATGTTAGGTATTACCGCCGCCGGTTTACGTTATTACAATGGTCAAACACGCAGCCGTCAAGGGATGGCGGATGATGGAACGGATGCCAATTTTGAATTCCTTAACCCGAATAATTTAGAAGGTTCCGATTATCTTTTCCCATCACAGAATGCTGCTGCTTTTGTTGAGAACATCTTGCGTTTTAATAAGAAACTGTCAATTTCTGCTGGTCTGCGTTACGAATTTATTTACACCGAAGCGGCAGGAAGTTATCGCGAGCAAGTATTTCATCCGTTGACGGAAGAGTTGATTTACGATACATCCTTTACAGAAGCCAAATCAAGTCAGCGCGGAATTATCTTGGGTGGCATAGGTTTTTCCTATCGGGCAGATAAAAGAACGGAGGTTTATGGAAATATTGCGCAAAACTATCGCGGTATTAACTTCTCGGACATCCGAATCATTAACCCGAATCAAGTGGTTGATCCAGCAATAACTGATGAAAGAGGTTATAATGCAGATTTAGGAATACGCGGACAACGCAAAAATGGTTTTTTTGATTTTAGCATGTTTTTCATGCATTATGATAATAAAATTAGTGTCATCAATAAAAAGATCAATGAATACGATGTTGTTCGATTCAGAACGAATGTAGGAAGAGCTTATAGTTTTGGTCTGGAGCTATTTGCCGAACATCAATTCAAAAAGAATGACTCAACAACGACCTTCTTCACGGTATTTGGTAATTTCTCAGCCGTTTATGCGCGCTATGGTCATTATGAAGAATCAGCTTTAAGCGAAAATTGGGTAGAATTAGTCCCTCCACTTTCAGGTAAAGTTGGTATCAAATTTAATCATGGTAATTGGGAAGAATCAATCCTCGGCACCTATGTTCACCGTCATTTTTCAGACGGAACGAATGCACCCAACGACCCTAATGCCATTGCTGGCATCATCCCCTCTTATTTTGTCGCAGATTTTAGTGCTGGTTATCGTTTTAGTAAGCTTTTTCAAATCAAAGCAGGTATCAATAATTTGACCAATCAAATGTATTTTACACGAAGAGCTACTGCGTATCCCGGACCAGGCATCATACCTGCTGATGGCATCAATTTCTATTTGACGTTGAATATTTCTCTTTAAGGAAAATTAAAATCCTTTAACATTTATTGCGTTTGTTTTTTGCAAGAATCGGCACCGAAACAGTATTTTTCGAAAAAAAAGAATGTCCTCACTTCGTTATTTGCTCACTGTTGTGATTCTAATCTCATTAGTATCCTGTGGTTTTAATAGCTCGTTTTATCATCCCGATGAAACGGAAGTTAAAACACCTGTTTCGGCAGAAAGTCAATACGTCCATTATGAATCAGACTCTGTTCATGTGCTCCATTATCTTCCGGAATCACCAAAGGCATCTATTCTTATGCTGCATGGTAATGCTGGTAATTTAAGTGGGTGGAGTGAAGTGGCTGACTTGTTTTATTTAGCTGGATATGAAGTCTACATATTAGATTATCCTGGCTTTGGCAATTCAAGCGGTAAACCAAAACATCAGGTAGTTTATGCAGCAACCGACGCCGTTGCTCATCACTTTAACCAATCTGCTCAACATGATAAAAGGCTGCTAATGGGCTTTTCACTTGGTGGAAATTTAGCTGTAAAGGTGGCAACGGATCACCCTGATTATTTTAATGCTATGGCGCTAGAAGGCGCATTTGATAATCATGTCAATGCTGCTCGACAATCCATTCCTCGTCCATTCCGATTTTTGGCCTACCTTTTTGTGAAAAACCACATTAAGGGAGAGGAACTTATTCAACAATGGAATAAACCACTCTTGGTTATACATAGCAAAGATGATCGCACTTGTCCATATGAAATGGGAGTAAGTTTACACCAAAATGCAGCATCAAAAAACAAATCACTATGGTCAATTGAGGGGCCCCACTTAAGTGGAATTAGTAAGTATTTTGAAACTTATATGTTAAAAATCGAAAACTTAATCGATAACAATCAAGACTAGCTTTTGACAAACTTTACGGCCTGTTTTTGTCCATTGATTTGAACAAAATAAGTTCCTTTAACCAAGCTCGTGGTTTGAATCAAAGATTCGCTGGTTTGTATTTTGTTCATCACCTGTCTTCCACTCAAATCAAATACAATAAGATCAAATGGCTCAAGCGGTTGTTCCTTCCAGACTAATTGATCACCTATCGCATCATAATAAAGATCATTTTCAAGGACTAATTTTTCAATGGACGACGTGCGTTTGTCTACCTTTATTTCTAGATAAATGGGCAAGTGATCTGACATATGGTAAAGGTTCCAAATAATCTCAGCCGGTTCACTTGTATTGATTGGCGCTTCAACCAAAGATTTATTATAATGCAAACCATCTTGTCCTATGGCCCGATAAGACCCATCGATGTATTCAGCATCATTTTCAGCCGTCCTCAAATCATCTCCAATAAAAATAAAATCAAATCGATCATCCATCCCGCCAAAAGCGCCACCATCAAATCCTACCGTCCTTGTACTTTGCGTATGTAACCAAGCAAATCCAGGATCTGTATGCCAACTTCCAGGCGCTGTAATGGGATCTTTAATTTCAACTCCAGAACCATTCAGAATGGTATTCCATGCCGGTTCAGATCCACTTCCATACAGATTAAAATCTCCCCCAATCATAATATTCTCATAAATACCCCGATCACTGATGTAGGATTTTAATGCGTCCGCTTCTGCATTCCGTTGATCTTCAAAACCAGTTGAAGCCTTCAAATGACATACATACACATAAAAAAAGACGGTATCAATTGCCGTTTCAAGATCTTCACTTTTATAATACAATACATATTCATTGATATCCCTTAGGACAGTTGGAATTACATTTTGCTCTTTTAAACCTAGCTTTTCAGAATTAAAATAAAGCGCGTTCTCTGTATCAGGTCCGGGAATATAATCTCCCATATCATAGCTGCTAATGCCATCCTCATTTAGAGCGTCAAATAAAATATCAGTAGCACCTGCCCCACTCGTCAATTCGCAAACCATAAATATATCAGGCTTTGCATAAGCAAGAATGGACTTTAAGGTATCAATCCGATTTGGTGATACATTCGGGAACTTCAGCAAATTATAACTCATCACCCTTAGCGTATCCGTTTCTTGGGCAGAAGCGTTCGTAATCACTAAAAGAAAAAATAAAGAAAGAAAAGTTCTCATGGTGTAGTAGTTCTCTTCAGTATTTTCAAATACCAATTCCAACAAAAATACACTGCATTTATGGATAAATCAAACAATGACAAGCAATATGAACCGTATTTAAGGCTGATCTGTTAATAAACAAGTTTAAGAATTGATGGCGACACGTTAAAACTGGATATCTTTAAGGCGAAATGTTATTGATATGATCAAAATAGGATTATTTGGACTAGGACACCTAGGTAAAATTCATGCACGCTTAATTGGCGAATTATCGGACAAGTTTGAATTTGTTGGATTTTACGATCCGAATGATACACATGCTAAATATGCAATTGACGAGCTGGGGTTGACCCGATTTTCAACTGTTGATTCGCTTTTAGAAGTGGTCGATGCGATTGATATTGTGACCCCAACCGTTTCCCATTTTGAAATTGCTGCAGCGGCGATTCGATTATCAAAGCATGTTTTTATTGAAAAGCCCGTTACACAAACAGCGGAGGAAGCTAAAAAGCTGCGAACATTGGCTCATGAGGCCGGCGTTAATGTTCAGGTTGGTCATGTTGAACGGTTTAACCCTGCTTTTAAGGAAGCCAGGCCGTTTATCAATAACCCTATGTTTATTGAGACACACCGACTCGCACAATACAATCCGCGCGGAACGGATGTTCCGGTTGTTTTAGATTTAATGATTCATGATTTGGACATTATTTTGAGTACAGTTCAATCACCAGTCAAGCGCATTAGTGCTTCAGGTGTGGCCGTTGTGAGTGAAACGCCGGATATCACGAATGCACGATTAGAATTTGAAAATGGCTGCGTGGCCAACCTCACTGCTAGTCGTATCTCGCTGAAAAATATGCGTAAATCACGTTTCTTTCAGAAAGATGCGTATATCTCGATCGACTTCTTAACGAAAACTTCTGAAATCGTAAAAATGACGACGTTGGACACCGAACCCGATCCATTTGACATCGTTTTTGACCTAGGTGAAGGAAAGCCAAAGAAAAAAATTGAAATTTTTAAACCAGAGGTTGGCGAGTCAAATGCCATCAAAGAAGAGTTAGATACATTCGCTCAATCGATTGAAAATGAAACTGTTCCGATCGTACCGATAGAAGATGGCGAGTACGCCCTAAGCGTTGCATTGCAGATCATGGAGAAATTAAAGTTGAACGGAAACTTGATTAAGGAAAATATTTAGATTTTTTTTGCGTTCAAATTGCAGTAAACCGAGGCCTTAGATGATTAAACCAGTACTCCTATTTTTTAGCATAGCTTTTCTGTTTTATGGCTGTAAACAAGAAGACTTAACGCCTTCTTGGATAAAAATCGATGCGTTTGATTTAGTCACGAATGAGGAAACGCAAGGTTGGGACACCCACGGTATTGTGGACGCGTGGATCTTTATGGACAATCAACCGCTCGGTGTTCATGAAATTCCTTGTGTTATTCCGGTTTTAGATGAAGGCGTACATGACTTTACGATATTTGCCGGTATTAAGAATAATGGCATTTCTAGCACTCGGAAACGTTATCCGTTCTATGAAACTTATGAAGTTACTACTTCATTATCGAAGAATGACACATTGGTTATCGAACCCGTTATAACGTACAAAAACAGTACGTCTTTTGCGTTCATAGAAGATTTTGAAAATGCCGGAATTAGTTTTGTAAAAGGTCCGGTTTCTGATACCAACATTGTTTTTATTTATCAGGCAGACGAACCTGAAATTGTTGCCTATGGCGATAAATGTGGTGGTATCTTTTTAGAAGGGACCGATTCACTGTTTACTGTTTTTACTGAAGAATTCATGAACCTGCCACGCGGCGAAGAAGTTTATTTAGAGGTTGATTATCGAAATGACAACTCTATTGCTATGGGTGTACTGGCCAAGTTCCCTGACGGCTCCGTGGATGAGCAAGCGCCGTTACTTCAAATGAATCCACAAGAAGCTGGTTCAGAGGTATGGAAAAAGATTTATATTCAACTTTCTGAAAATGTTAGCTTCAACGTTAATTACCAGACTTTTGAAATCTACTTTCTGAGTTTAATAGATGACGGTCAATCATCAGCCCATATTTATCTTGATAATATCAAAGTGGTGCACTATCAATGATCGAAAAAAGACGCACCATACTCTTAATCATTTTTGACTTGCTTATCGCAATCATTGTTTGGACTTTGTTCTATGTATATCGTCTGACCTATATTGAGCAAGTTGATATTACCTTTAAAGAAGGTTTCTTTAAGGGAATAGCGGTGGTTCCTATCTTCTGGCTATTTGTTTATACACTGCAAGGAACCTATCATAATACCTTGCGCCACTATCGATTAAAGATTATTAAGCAGACGCTTTACGGCACGCTGATAGGTGTCATTATTGTGTTTTTCAGTGTATTGCTGAACGATTTTGATCACCTCTACCTTTATCAACAATACTACAAACTCTTTTTTGTCTTATTGGGGTTACACTTTTTTATAACGCTTTTGCCACGTCTGATTTTAACTACCATACATGTCAAGCGCATCCACAAGCGTAAATTCGGATTCAAGACGATTTTAATTGGTGGAAGCCAAAAGGCGATTGATATCTACAATGAGATTCAGGATACCCAACCTTCTTCTGGTCATGATTTTATTGGGTTTGTAAATATCAACGGAAAAGATGTCAATCTGGAGAAACATCTTCCCTATCTTGGGCATATTGAAGAGGTTGAAGATATCTTAGAAAAACAACAAGTTAACGAGGCGATCATTGCACTAGAGAGTTCAGATCATGAACGGTTAAAAGGCATAATTACGCGATTGTCTGGATATGATATTCGTATAAGTCTAGTTCCAGACAGTTATGATATTCTTTCTGGACAAGTGCAAATGACCAGTATTTTTGGGGCTTTATTATTAACCACTGAGACCAATCAAATGCCGGATTGGCAGGTATCAACCAAGCGTTTTACAGATATTATTGCTTCTACTGCTGCCATGATCGTCCTCTTGCCGGTGTATATTATTTTGGCGATTTCGGTCAAGGCATCCTCCAAAGGTCCTATTTTCTTTACACAAGAAAGAATCGGGAAGAACAAAAAACCTTTTAAAATTATCAAGTTCCGAACGATGGTGGTCAATGCTGAAAAGGATGGGCCTAAATTATCGAGTAGTAACGATAGTCGGATTACCGGAGTTGGTAAATTCCTTCGAAAAACACGATTAGATGAATTTCCACAGTTTTGGAATGTACTGAAAGGCGACATGTCTTTAGTAGGCCCTCGACCAGAACGGCAGTTTTATATTGACAAAATCACAGAACACGATCCTCAATACCTCTTTTTACATAAAGTAAGACCCGGTATTACATCTTGGGGACAGGTTAAGTTCGGCTATGCAGAAAATGTCGAGCAGATGGTTCAGCGCATGAAGTACGATCTATTATATATTCGAAATATGTCTTTGGCGTTGGATTTGAAAATCATGTTTTATACCATTGCCATTATCTTTAAAGGAACAGGAAAGTAGCGTTTTGAATCAGGTAGGCAACCTATTTCCGGTTTAGCTAATCGCACATATACACTCATCATACACTTAAAACGTTTTGCAAATCAGATGGCGATTTAATTTGATCGGTTATATTCTCAACTTCAAGGTCAATCGGACCATCTTTAAGCGGCTCTTTTTTGAAAGCTGATGTTGGCACCAAATAGATTTCTTTGTCATTGTTAAATACGAGTGCTTTTGAATTACCTTTTTTATTGCACACGAGGTGATTGGGGTGATATGTTAATGAAGCATTCAAACCTAAGTCGATAACACAAGCAACATATAAACCCTTTAATACTGACCCATCCTCCTTATCGTGATAGGTAGGTTGAAGAGCAATTGGCTCCTCTATTCTCAATGTTTGATCGCAATTGTATACGCCAAATCCACGTACCTTCAATCCTTGAACCAAACCAGGTGTATGGGGAAAAGGTTCATCACCAAAGAGATTGAGCGATTCAACCACAACATCCGGAGCAGCCAA
>Ga0181563_10001500_pt1 | contig 22995 bp, 17 predicted proteins | sample 011ome_25_FD_133759 | JGI IMG/M metagenome (GOLD analysis project Ga0181563, IMG submission 133759) | Coastal salt marsh microbial communities from the Groves Creek Marsh, Skidaway Island, Georgia - 011512CT metaG (megahit assembly) | ecosystem: Environmental > Aquatic > Marine > Intertidal...
AGCGGCAACCAGACGCGTTGCCTCATGACGGGCGCGGTCAATCATGCCGGTTGATAAAAATGTACGCCCACAACAAAGCGGCTGTTTCCTGTCCAATGGTGCCGGCGTAAAGACATCATAGCCAGCACTTTCCAGTACCCGAACGGCGGCACGGATATTTTCCGGCTCAAAATACCGGTTAAAGCTGTCAATAAACAGTAGAACCGGCGGTTTTGCGGCGTTGGCTTCGGCTTGGTTCGAATTTGTGGTGGCGGGAAGATTTGGTACCTCGCTATTGCGGAACCAGTTTCGTTGCCAATGCGGTAATGGACGGCGCGCACTAAATCCGGTCAGTTTCTCGCTGAGCCAGGCAAAACCCGGGATGACGTCGCGCAGGCGGATTAGTGGTGCGATGGCGGCGGCATAAGGTGCGTAATCGGGAAGGTGGGCAATCAGCTTGTCATGCAGCGAGAGGCCTTTGGCTTCAGTGCGAAGCGCGGTGACCTCAATCTTCATGCGTGCCATGTCGACACCGGTCGGACATTCGCGTTTACAGGCTTTGCAGGAAACGCATAGTTTCATCGTTTCGGCCATCTCGTCGCTGACCATCGCCGCGGCACCAAGCTGGCCGGATAGCGCTAGTCTTAGGCTGTTGGCACGGCCTCTTGTCGAGTCGCGCTCATCACGTGTCGCCCGGAAGGACGGGCACATGACGCCGCCCTCAAGCTTGCGGCAGGCGCCATTGTTGTTGCACATTTCAACCGCACCCTGAAGCCCGCCAGCCGAACCCGGCCATGCCTCCCAGTTCAATCGGGTCGGGAAATCATTAACTTTGTATCCCGGTGCAAACCGGAACAACGACCGGTCATCCATCTTTGGTGCGTCAGTGATTTTTCCGGGATTAAAAATCTCCTGTGGATCGAACAAGCGTTTAACCTGGCGAAACAGATCGGTCATTTTGCTGCCAAACATGACCTCGTTGAATTCGGATCTGGCAATGCCGTCGCCATGTTCGCCGGAATGCGAGCCCCCATATTCCTTCACAAGTTGAAACGCCTCGTCGGCGATGCCCCGCATGGCGGCAACGTCATCGGCATTTTTCATATCCAGAACCGGCCGTACATGAAGACAGCCAACCGACGCGTGCGCATACCATGTTCCGGTGGTGTTATATTTGGTAAAGATGCGGGTAAGCTTGTCGGTATATTCGGCCAGATCGGCGAGTTTAACCGCGCAATCCTCGACAAAGGATACCGGCTTTGCTGAGGTTTTCATCGACATCATGATATTGAGGCCGGATTTGCGCATTTCGGTGATCCGCGCCTGATCCCCGGTTTCGCTGAGAATGACTGTGCCGCCATTCGAGTCAGCCGGATTATCCCAGCCAAAGCCAAGACCAGCCATCATCGCCTCTAATGCTTCAAGGCGGCGCAGATTTTCGGCTGGTTCATCCTCGGCAAATTCGACCACCAGAATCGCCGCAGGTGCACCTTTGATATAGGCCTCGACGGTCGAACGGAATAACGGGTTTGAACGCGCCAGATCAAGCATGGTGTTGTCAATCAGCTCGACAGCAACCGGATCAAGCGTCACCAGATGCTGGGCTGCATCCATCGCCTTATAAAAAGAAGGAAAATGGCAAAGCCCCATGACTTTGCGTGCAGGCAATGGCGAGAGTTTCAGCGTGATCGCGGTTGAATAAGCGAGCGTTCCTTCAGAGCCAACCAGCAAATGCGCAAGATTAATACCGTCACCGGCCTTGCCACCGGGCCGAAGCGCCATCGCATCAGGGATCAGCGCGTCGATATTATAACCGCCAACTCGGCGTAACACCTTGGGAAAACTGGACAGAATCTCGTCGCGATGGGTTTCACCGAGTGCCAGTAATGCCGGCAGAATTGCGCCCAGCTGAACGGCATCGGTGGGTGCGGACGGATCATATTTGCCAAAAGATGCGTGACTGCCATCAGCAAGAATGGCTTCAATCGCCAAAACATTATCCCGCATGATGCCGTAACGTATTGATCGACCGCCGCAGCTGTTATTTGCTGTCATACCGCCAATTGTTGCGCGGCTGGAGGTCGATACATCCACCGGAAACCACAAGCCGTGCGGCTTTAGCCGGCGATTTAACTCATCCAGAACGATGCCTGGCTCGACAACGCAAACACGGTTTTCTACATCCAGCTCTAAAATCCGGTTGAGATATTTGGTGTTATCTAGAACCAGCGCGTGGTTTACCGTCTGCCCACATTGCGACGTGCCACCGCCACGCGGCAAAAGCGCCATTCCCTGCTCACAGCAAAAGGCGATTGTGGCCTCAACATCGGCAATTGTTTTTGGAATCACGACGCCATGTGGCATCATTTGATAGATTGATGCGTCGGTGGCATACCGCCCACGCGTAAAACCATCATCAAATAACTCGCCGGAAAGCGATTGTCTCAGCCGCTCAAATCCGGCAAAGCTGTTGCCATCAGCCATGCAATTCTCCAGTTTTTAGTATACAATTCTCTTGTATGGATATACAAAGTGCCTTTATAGTTCAACCTTATTGACACGATTTTCGTGCAACAACTGCATTTTGACTATGCATCTATGTGGAGAATAAATTAATGCCTACACCCTACGCCGCTGGGCGTCATTTTTTACAAATTCCTGGCCCGACAAATGTGCCTGATAGGGTGCTGCGTGCGATGGATTACCCAACCATTGATCATCGCGGTCCACAATTTGCCGAAATTGGCGCGAAATGTCTTGCCGGTATGAAGACCATTTTCAAGACCGACAGCCATGCGGTGATCTATCCAGCATCGGGAACTGGCGCGTGGGAAGCGGCCTTGGTGAACACGCTGCAAGATGGCGATCTGGTATTGATGGTGGAGACTGGCCATTTTGCCTCGCTCTGGCAAAAGATGGCATCGCGCCTCGGTCTTGAAACCGAGTTTTTGGCAACCGATTGGCGGCGGGGGGTTGATCCACAGCAGATTGAGGACCGTCTGCGCGCTGATCCTGCAAACAAGATCAAAGCCGTTTGTGTGGTTCACAACGAAACCTCAACAGGGTCGACCTCACGCGTGAACGAAGTGCGGCTGGCAATGAATAATGCTGGTCATGACGCGTTGTTACTGGTTGATACAATCTCATCGCTTGCCTCGATCGATTTCCGCCATGATGAATGGGGCGTTGATGTCACGGTTGCAGGCTCGCAAAAGGGTCTGATGCTGCCACCTGGCCTGTCATTTAACGCTGTATCGGAAAAGGCAATGGCAACAGCGCGCAACGGCGGTATGCGTCGCAGCTACTGGGATTGGGAAGACCAGATTGCGGCGAATAAGGATGGTGCCTTTCCCTTTACCCCGGCGACAAATCTTCTATACGGGTTAGCCGAAGCGATTGATATGTTGCATGAAGAAGGTCTGGAGAATGTGTTCAAACGCCATGATCGTCATGCCTCGGCAACGCGCAAGGCGGTTCAGGCATGGGGGCTTGAAGTCTTGTGTCAGGAACCAAAGGACTATTCCAGCGCATTGACCGCAGTGTTGTTACCTGACGGGCACAATGCTGATGCATTCCGCGCCGGTGTTCTAAAGCATTTCAATATGTCACTTGGTAACGGTCTGGCCAAACTTGCCGGTAAAGTCTTTCGGATCGGGCATCTCGGTGATTTTAACGACCTGATGCTGCTGGGAACGCTAAGCGGCGTCGAGATGGGCCTCTCGCTGGCTAATATTCCGCATCAAAAAGGTGGCGTTGACGCGGCAATGAACATACTGAAAGCTGAATAACTAACGACCCTGCTGGCTTTGCAATCCCCAAAACTGGCTACAAACATTAAGGGGCTGAAATGACTGCGTCAGATCGTGAATTGCTGATCCATATTGAGGATGGCATTGCCCACGTGAATTTGAATAGGCCGCAGGCGCGAAATGCGCTGACATTTGAGATGTATGAGGGGCTCGCGGCGCTTTGTGCCAAGGCTGGCAGCGGCGGTGATACCGATCAAATCAGGGCGATCATTATCTCAGGTGCCGGTGATAAAGCCTTTGCAGCTGGAACAGATATTGGTCAATTTACCGCCTTTTCCTCGACCGAGGATGGGCGGCGCTATGAAAGCAAGGTTGAGGCGGTCATAAGCGAGATTGAGGCCTGCCGCGTGCCCGTGATTGCGGCGCTTCACGGCGCAGTAACAGGTGGCGGGTTAGTAATTGCCGCCGCAGCGCATATCCGTATTGCAAGTTCAGCTGCGATTGCCGGTATGCCGATTGCGCGAACGCTTGGCAATTGTCTGGCGGTCTCAAACTTGCGGCGGTTGACCGCTTTATTTGGCGAGGCGCGCGTTGCCCATATGATTTTGACAGCTGAATTACTGGACGCCGAAACGTTGCTTGCAAGCGGGTTTGTGCATGAGGTTCTAGCGGATAAGGACGCATTGATAGCGCGTGCGCAACAGCTCGCCGAACGGATGAAGCAGATGGCGCCATTAACGATAGAGGCCAGCCTTGAAGGATTGCGACGGTTGCGTCATGCGGTCCCATTGCCGCGCGATGATGACATGATTGAGCGCAGCTATCTTAGTGCTGATTTTGCCGAGGGTGTCCGCGCCTTTCTTGAAAAGCGCAAGCCGCAATGGCAAGGCAAATAGCCGCCGTCCAAAACTTGATTTCAACGGGCTAGTGTTTTACCCATTTTATCAAGACAGCTTTTTGGCAACGTTTTACGCGCGCGCCGTGATCATTTTATTGATCGCACTAACAACAGCAAGGATTGGGGCAATGGTGATCGAGGTATCAATGCCGACACCATAAACTGATTGCCCGTCATCGGTGACAAGCTCAACATAAGCCGCCGCTTCGGCTTTTGATGTCGCTGACCGGGTATTCTGACCAAAATCTGAAAGCCGGAAACTCAGCTCAAACTCATCACGCATTGCGTTGACAAAAGCTGAAATTGGGCCATTGCCAGCGGCGCCAATGATAACGTTTTTACCGTCATGGCTTAACGTTGCGGTGATGCGCTCGGACTCGTTAACCCGGCTAGCACGAACAGACTCAAAGCTAACCAGCTTTAACGGGCCCTTGGGGTTTATGTAATGCTGCTTGGCCAGCTCCCAGATACGTTGGCTGGTGATTTCCTTACCAGTCGTGTCAGCCTCATTTTGCACAATGCCGGAAAATTCAACCTCTGCACCGCGCGGTAAACGAACATGATGGTCAGCTTCAAGAAGATAGGCTGCCCCGGCCTTGCCCGATTGAGAATTTACCCGGATAATTGCCTCAAAAGTGCGGCCAATATCAGCCGGGTCAATTGGCAAATATGGCACTTCCCACATATCATCATTGGCCTCGGCAAGTGCGTCCATGCCCTTGCGAATTGCGTCCTGATGGCTGCCTGAAAAGGCGGTGTGGACGAGCTTGCCAGCATAGGGGTGGCGCTCATGCACCGGCAGCTGATTACAGAATTCTGCGGTTTCGATCAGGCCGTTAATGTCAGAGAAATCCAGATACGGATCAACGCCTTGGGTAAACATATTCAGCCCAAGCGTTATCAAATCGACATTACCGGTGCGTTCGCCATTGCCAAACAAAGTGCCTTCCACCCGATCGGCACCTGCCATCAGTCCAAGTTCGGTTGCAGCAACAGCGCAGCCGCGGTCATTATGCGGGTGTAGTGAAAGAATGACGGCTTCCCGATTTGAAAAATGTCGGTGCATCCATTCGATCTGGTCGGCGTAAATGTTTGGTGTCGACATTTCAACCGTTGCTGGCAAGTTGATAATAGTTGGGTTTTCAGCCGTCGGCTGCCAGACTTCCATCACTGCCTCACATACGTCCAACGCATACTCAAGCTCGGTTCCGGTGAAGCTCTCAGGGCTATATTGCAGACGAAGATTATCTGTACCAACGCTAGAAATACGGTCAGCAACCATTTTCGCACCATCAACTGCGATCTGTTTTACACCATCACGATCAGATTTAAACACAACCCGACGCTGTAATGTGCTCGTAGAATTATAGAGGTGCAAAATCGCATTCGGTGCGCCGCGCAGTGACTCGATGGTGCGGTCTATAAGATGTTCACGCGCTTGGGTCAGAACCTGAATGGTTACGTCGGCTGGTACATGACCACCCTCAATCAGTTCGCGCAGAAAGTTAAAATCTGTATCTGATGCTGCTGGAAACCCGGCTTCAATTTCCTTAAACCCCATCGACACAAGCATTTTGAACATAGCCATTTTGCGGGCGCTGTCCATTGGCTCAATTAACGCCTGATTACCATCACGCAAGTCAACTGAACACCAGATAGGGGCGGTTTTAATCTGTTGATTTGGCCATGTACGGTCACCAAGATCAGGACCTGTAAATGGACGGTATTTTTCATGACGCAAGCGTGGCATCAGCTTCTCTTTTTCTGGAAATTTGAAAATATTTATCTTCTGATAGCAAGGACCAGGGACTCATTATACGCACAAGTGGCAGGTGGAAACAGGAAAAAGATCGAAAATCTAGCTGATGCCTCGTGAATAAATGCGGTATTTCAGCTGAAATTGTTGTATAGGGAGGGCGAACTTCAGTCATTTCAGCCAGTTTTCCGGATTGCGAATAAAATATGACCGACATTGATAAAATCCGTAATTTTTCGATCATTGCGCACATTGACCATGGCAAATCAACAATTGCCGACCGTTTAATTCAGGTTTGCGGTGGATTGGCTGACCGTGAAATGAAGGAGCAGGTCCTTGATAGTATGGATATTGAGCGTGAGCGCGGTATCACCATAAAGGCTCAAACTGTCCGGCTTGATTACAAAGCTAAAGACGGCCATTCCTATGTCCTGAATTTGATGGATACACCTGGTCACGTGGATTTTGGTTATGAGGTTTCTCGGTCTTTGTCGGCTTGCGAGGGATCGTTGCTGATTGTTGATGCGAGCCAGGGTGTTGAAGCGCAAACGCTGGCCAATGTCTATCAGGCGATTGATGCCAATCACGAGATTGTTCCGGTGCTAAACAAGATCGACCTTCCGGCAGCAGAACCGGAACGGGTAAAAACGCAGATCGAAGAGGTTATTGGGCTACCGGCTGATGACGCAATCCCGGCATCCGCCAAAACTGGCGCTGGTATTGCCGATATCTTGGAAGCGTTGGTAACAAAATTACCTGCCCCTTCGGGTGACAGGGACGCCCCCTTGCAAGCGTTGTTGGTGGATAGCTGGTATGATGCCTACCTCGGCGTTATGACCCTTGTTCGGGTGCACCATGGCGTGCTGAAGAAGGGTATGAAAATTCGAATGATGGCAACCGGTGCAACGCATGTTGTTGAACGGGTCGGCGTGTTTGCGCCAAAGCCGGTTTCGCTTGACCAGTTGGGGCCTGGCGAAATTGGCTTTATCAATGCCGGTGTTAAGCGGGTTGCGGATGCAAAAGTTGGCGATACAATTACAGAGGAGCGTCGTCCAACAGATAATGCGCTGCCCGGTTTTGCGCCGTCAATTCCGGTGGTGTTCTGTGGCCTGTTTCCGGTGGATACAAATGAATTTACCGGGCTACGTGATGCGTTAGAAAAACTATCACTGAATGATGCTTCATTTTCATTTGAAGCTGAGACGTCGGCTGCGCTTGGATTTGGCTTTCGTTGTGGCTTTTTAGGTTTACTCCATATGGAAGTTATTCGCGAGAGATTGAGCCGTGAATTCAACCTCGATCTTATTTCGACCGCACCATCGGTGGTTTATCAGATGACCTTAACTGATGGCAAAAGACTGAATTTGCATAATCCGGCTGACATGCCCGAGGTGACTCGGCTTGCTTCGATTGAAGAGCCCTGGATCAAAGCCACAATTATGACGCCTGATGAATTTTTGGGACCGGTTTTAACGCTTTGTACTGAACGCCGCGGTGAACAGATTGACCTCACCTATGCAGGCAATCGAGCGATGGCAGTTTACCGGCTCCCGTTAAACGAAGTTGTGTTTGATTTTTATGACCGGCTAAAATCAATCACACGTGGCTATGCAAGCTTTGATTATACCATTGACACTTACCGTGATGGTGATCTGGTGAAAGTCTCGATCCTTGTGAATGGTGACCCGGTGGATGCGCTATCGATGATTGTGCATCGTGATCAGGCCGAGAGTAAAGGGCGAGCTATTTGTATTCGGCTGAAAGATCTGGTGCCGCGGCAGATGTTTAAAGTTGCACTGCAAGCAGCGATTGGCGGCAAGGTGATTGCGCGTGAGACCATTGCAGCATTACGTAAAGATGTAACAGCGAAATGTTACGGTGGCGATATTTCCCGAAAGAAAAAACTTCTTGAAAAGCAAAAAGAAGGCAAAAAGAAGATGCGTCAGTTTGGCAAGGTAGATATTCCACAAAACGCCTTTTTTGAGGCTTTAAAAATGGGTGATAATTAGACTCTGATCAATTTTTTGATTCATGGTAAGGCTTCACGTTACAGCGCCAAACTAAAACTTACCGGTCGGTTCTGTGGATGGGCTATTTTTCACCGCTGCGTTTAAGTCTTTGCGCGCTCTTTTTACGCGAAAAGGCATGATTGCCAACCATCCCGCCAATCGTCCAAAAAACCATACAGAGACCGACCATCACCAATGCAGCAGGCCAGGTAAGAATATTGACAATTATTGGGTGCCATAAAAAGGGCGAGCAGTCGAAAGCAGTTATAAGCCCACATGGATCAATATAACGGCTGATGATGGATTCGCTAGTCTGCAAGCTGGTTGGGCTATGCTGGTACCATAGTCGGCCAAGCGACACGCTGGCGCTGTAACTATTTGTCAAATCCTGCCAAATTGCAAAGGTTGCAGCTGACCCTGCTAGTAAGGCTAAAAAGCGAAAGAAGTGATTCATAATAAGCTCATGTTGCTTACAAATTTAAACCGACTCAAGGAGATTGTTTCATAAACTCATTTGCTGTTAGGAAGATTATTTTATCTTGAAGTTTGCTAATAGCCTTTGAGTAAATTCTTATCTTATATTTTTGACGCTCACGTTGTCAGAGGTTCTAACACTGGTAAGTGCCTTTTTTGCCTGAAATAATTATCATTTTGATAACAAGTAAAAAGACCTTAATGCCAGATATTTCATGCGTTGTGGACAGCGGATAATTACCATTAGATAGATCTCAATAATGTTTTTTGATTAATGGTTTTGTTACCATGCGACGGTTTACACAATACGCATAGCCTGTTAGTTAGGTGGCTATTGGGAGAGATGGCCGAGTGGTTTAAGGCGCACGCCTGGAAAGCGTGTTGGGGTTAACGCCCCTCCGGGGTTCGAATCCCCGTCTCTCCGCCATGCTTCTTCAGTGTGAGCTAGCTTTAATTTCCTTTAAAAATATTTTACCCTAGGCCTTATGCGATGATATGGGGATAAAAAGTCATGTTTCTGTACCTCGCAGTCCGCGTGAATCCTTGCTAAAAGCGATAAAAGTGAAACGCAAGCACTTTTACCTTCGGTTTCCCCCAACCGCGGTCTAGGAGCGCTCAAGCCGTATTTCCCCGCAGGAGCTAGTTCTTGTCATCACGCATTAGCTAAAGCGCGTGTCTACAGCATCAATCGTATATGAACCCGCTAACTCAGCAACAAGATGTCCATCCTATAGGCTTGCGGGGTTGCCTGATTGACCAGTTAAGAATTGGCCTGACTTCAGCCGAGATTTTTAGATGGTTTGCACAGGGGTATTATAGCGTTTTTGGATGAAGGTGGGAAGGCCACCTTGTCAGCCTTCAAATCACCCCATATCAGCTACAAACCCGTCACAATACCAATTTTTCATGGCGAGCCAAACGCATGTCCGTCCAAAAACTGGCCAGCCTTTGCGCTGGCCTTGTTTCACGGCAAGGTTTGAACAAGTTTATTTCATTTTTGAACGAGCGCTTGATGTTTAATTGAAGTGCCCCTCCGAAAAAAATCAGAATCAAAAGCGGTAAGGCCTGTTGCCGTTTATAGGAATCAGAACAATGTTACCGCTACCGCAAAGCTGACTACACCAAAGAGCAAGGAAAACATTAACCTCTTGGTAAAAACTACTACGGCCAAACCCACTGCGAGCCCAAATATTCGATGCTCCAATAAAGTTGTTTCTAAAACGCCTGTCGGGTGCACCAAAGCCAGCATCACTACACCGGAGACCATCGCATAGGCCATATTATTGATCCACACCATCAAAGCGCTATCCGGTGGTATCCGGGACGCCAGAAACACGCCGGCAACCCGCCAAACCATCGTACCTGCAATAGCGGCGAGCAGCGCCCACCATGCAAAAAAACTGGTGAGTTGTTCCATTAATTTACTCCAAGGTCACCCAAGATGCCACCTGGTGTTATAACGGCTGTAAAGACTTGCAATCGCTCCGCCAACTAGGCCTGCTAATAAAATTGCCCATTCCCCAGCAAGAGGGAAAAGCATTGGGCAGAGAATGCTCCCAAGCACCACTGCCAGCCGGTTTGCTTTATCCCGTGCGTTAATAATATTCAGCAAGATGTATATTGGCGTTATAAAAATCACGATGCGTAGAATCTCAGGTTTCAGCAAATCTCCTAAAAAATATCCAAGAATTGTTCCCAAAATACCAAAGAAGAAGATGGTCAGCGTGAATCCCTGATAATAAGCAAGCAACAAATGGGACGGATATTTTTGCTGAGCAAAACCTAAGTTTGTCCAAGATGTGATGGATAGAAAATGCATCCAGAAAATACGTTTCCATAAAGGTAGCTTATGAGATGCCAAATCCATCATATCAGCAGCCGATATAACCATCAGCAGCATCCGCAAATTGGCCAGCGAAACCGCAACAAAAATGATAAAAAGCGATGCGCCAGCAGCGTATAGGCTAACCAAAACAACCTGCCCCGGCAGCCCCCAGATGCCAAGTGACGTGGCCAGGGACATCCAAAAATTTAAACCAGCCTCACGCGCAATTGTTGAATAGCCTGCCATTGTTAAACCAATTGCGGGACCCGGCGCCCTCAAAGCATCGATCGTGGCATTCCAGCGCGTTTGGTCAATTGACAGGGATTGGTAATACAGGTCAGACATATACCATCGACTATAATTGGAAATCCTAGAAGTGGAAGCCGAAATATAGTTGGTTATCTTTTTCTTGAGGAGTGAGATTGCCTTGGTACTCGTTTTGAGATTTTTAAAATGATAGTTTTAATGGTTTGCACCCAATTCCTTCCAGTCAATTACCTGATCTAAACTCTGGCATATATTTCAATTTCATAATCGCAAGATTTTTAATTTCCTCAACGGTCATAACTAACTTCATCTCCCTGAAATCAAATTCTTCAGCAAAGGACTTGGACGCCATTGAACAAGTTAAAGGATTATAAACGAAATGATTTATTTCTTTCCTCACGAATACCCCCCCTTTAATAAAATTCAAATCAGATTGAAAAACGTCCTCAGTAGCCCTGATTTTTATGTAGGGTAAAAGGTAAGTAAAATCTAATACCTCCTGCAAAAGGCATTACATTCAATCGCTTGAATCTCGATTAGGCAGACTGTCTTTCCGCCACATCGTTAGCTAAATTCAATGTAAATTTGGTAAAGGCGCGGTTAAACCCTTTTTGTTGCGGAATTAACTATGCGCTACTAGCGTATTTTTAATGACGCTCTCCAAAAAATGTTTCTAAATGTTCGTTGAAGTCTGAACGACCCCTAATCAAAAAAATACGGATATACTGGCCCCAGCTATGGACCATAGTTCAATTGACCGGCGCAAAATGGGTCTAGTAATTCTCATCTGCGTTGCACAGGTTTTGGTACAAATTGGAGCATTTTTTTGGCCTGCGTTATTGCCAGATATGATGCTGCTATGGAGCCTCTCCAATAGTGAAGCGGGATGGATAACGGCGATATTCTATGGCGCTTATATGTTGTCTGTTCCACTTTTGGTTACGCTTACCGATCGATTAGATCCCAAATCTGTATATCTTTTTGGTGTTGGTGCCACTATCGCTGGCCACCTTGCTTTTGGTCTGTACGCCGAAGGATTTTGGTCAGCCATGGCCGCACGAGCACTGGCTGGTTTTGGCTGGGCTGGCACTTATATGACTGGGCTAAAACTTTTATCAGACCTTGTCGATGCCCGAACCATGTCCCGTGCGACGGCTGGACATGCTGCTAGCATTGGAGTATCTGGTGCATTGTCTTTTGCCACTGGTGACCTCATTGCGTCTTATGCCGGTTGGGAAGTGGCATTCATTGCGGCTTCTATGTCCGCTATTATTGCTTGGGCTATTGTATTCCTCGGCGTGCCAATTCAAAGCGTACCCAAAACCAGTCTGCCTGAAACTAAAAGCCTTTATGATTTTCGACCAGTTCTGAAAAATCGTTCTGCTATGGCTTATTCAATTGCATACGGCATTCATACGCTTGAAATGAGTGCGGTTCGTGGTTGGGCAATAGCTTTTCTCAGCTATGTAGCAATCTCAACAGATGAAGTGGGTCACGTAATAGCTCCTGCAGTCGTTGCGACCACTCTCGGACTAATTGGCGCCGTTGCGAGCGTCACTGGTAATGAAATTTCTATTCGTTTTGGGAGACGCAAGCTGATTCAGACAGCGATAGCAACCTCGATATTACTGGGTGGTAGTATCGGTTTTATTGGTAGCCTTTCCTACTTAATAGCCATGATCTTGTTAGTAACTTATGGCATTACAATATGGTTGGATTCTTCCTCATTAACAGCCGGTTCGGTTGGCACTTCTGATCCAGCGAGGCGTGGACAAACGTTAGCTGTGCATTCGATGATGGGATATGCTGGTGGTTTCATTGGCCCCATTATAATCGGTTGGACGTTAGATTTGGCCGGTGGCATGTCCGGGAAAAGTTGGGGGTTTGCGTTTATGATGGTTGCCGCCCTAAACGCATTAGCTCTGATAATCTTTTGGCGACTTAATCCAAGAGAATTAGACGGTGATAGGATGCCTTAAAGTGGAAGTTTCCGACGATCAGGATTTTCCTCTCCATTTAACTGACAACATAGGCATTAAAGACGACCACCTATCCTTGAAGTCATGGGATTGGAATGGGTCGTGTATGGCGATTGATCCCGCTGGAGCAAGGAGTTTGATAGTGCTTGGTAAAATGCGACGCATTAATATTGGTATTTTGCGTATCGTTTTGTAAGATAACATTAGAGAGTTGGGACTTTAAGTTAAGCGACCGGTTTCATATTAAAAGGTCGACGGTCTGGGGATGACGTTCCTAGTTTCAGGCTTAAATTATGACTACTCCTTCGTCGCCCGTTGTGTGCTGTTGTGCCAAATGAAACTAAATAAATAATGCCCTCCTAAAAAAGAGGATTTGAGAAAAACAATGAACAATGCCCACAAACTTTCTGCCGTGGAAGCCGTCAAAAAAATAAAACAGGGTCAATTAACTGCTGAGTCTTTGATGCGCTCATGTGTCGAACAGGTCGCGGAACGTGATGACATGGTCAAGGCTTGGGCGCATATTGATCCAGAGCAAGCAATAGACCGGGCTCGAACAGCCGATAAACGGGGTAATAAAGGTCCGCTTGCTGGAATTCCTGTTGCCGTAAAGGATATAATAGATACGGCTGACATGCCCACACGTCACGGATCCACTATTTATGAATTTAACCAACCCACTATTGATGCTGCCGTGGTCAGTAAAACGCGCGCCATGGGCGGCGTTATCATGGGAAAAACTGTCACAACTGAATTTGCGTGGCGAAATCCAGGGGCCACATGCAATCCTCATAATTTAAATCACACACCCGGTGGCTCCTCGAGCGGTTCAGCAGCTGGTGTCGCAGACTATCAATTTCCCCTCGCTTTCGGCACCCAAACCGGCGGATCTGTTATTCGTCCAGCTGCTTATTGTGGGGTGGTCGGCTTCAAACCGACCTTTGGGACTTATGATCGCGACGGTGTTAAGGAGCTTTCTTCCTATCTCGATACAGTCGGCATAATGGCTAGATCTGTTCAGGATGCTGCTTTTTTTGATACTGTGTTGAGAGGGAATAGCTTAACAAACTCCCCAATTTTGGATAACACATCATTAAGGATTGGTGCCTTTGTTCCGTTTCGTGACAGTGCCGAGCAATGTGCGCTCTTGGCATTGGACGCCAGCGTTCGGATGGCTGAAAAAGCTGGGGCCACTGTTGTCGATATAGAATCATCGAAGAACTTTGAAATTCTTGCTGATATTCATAATGTAATAATGACTGGAGACGCCGGCAGGGCTCTTGCCTGGGAATATGATCATCAGCATGAACAGCTAACGCAGTTTTACACAGAAAATATAGCTCTCGGCAGAGCGGTCTCTGATGAGCTATTAGAGCAGGCAAAAAATGACGCTAACCGTGCTCGGCTAGAACAAACTGGCACACTCTTTGAACACGTTGATGTTTTGCTGACGTTGTCAGCGCCGGGGGAAGCTCCAAAAGGAACCTCATTGACAGGGGATCCGCTATTCAACAAAGTTTGGACTATGCTCGGTTTACCCTGTGTTACCATTCCTGTCCAGAAAGGGCCGTCAGGTCTTCCACTTGCGATTCAAATTGTTGCACCCATGAATAAGGACTCCCTCGCTCTTGCAGCATCGGCTTGGTTTGAAAAAGCCGTTTCTCAGGGGGATTAATTACAAGAGAGCTGCAAATAAATTCTGTTCACTTTTTGCGATACGGCGCGCTGTTCCAAGAGCTGTTGTGACTCGCTATCAGGACTGATCTGATTTTATGAAGGTCGTGTCACTGTTGATCAAAAAGATGGATGAACGAACAAATCACCTACCTATTATGCTTGGTATATCAATTTGTAAAGGCCACATAAGGTTCTATGAAAACCGCTCTTTAGAAAAACCGAGACCGTCAAACACTAATCAATCGTGTGCTTGAGAGTAGTAACATGCGCTCAGGGTGATGGCGTACGTTAAGTCCCAACACTCCGAGGCAAATATACGTCTGCTGGTTATCTATCGCGGAGCTTTGGATCCAGAAGGTCGCGGACTGCATCGCCAAAAAGGTTGAAGCCAAATACTGCAAGGCTGATGGCAATACCCGGGAAAATAGCAATCCAAGGCGCACTTTCTGCGTACTCCTCTGCACCGCCTTGAAGCATCAAGCCCCAGGCTGGGGTGGGCTCTTGGACGCCTAACCCAAGATAACTTAAAGATGCTTCTAGCAAGATTGCTTGACCAACAAATGCGGTGGCCAAAATCAGGAACGGAGCAACAACGTTAGGACCCATGTGGCGTAAAATGATCCTAGAATGGCTAAAGCCCAGAGCACGAGCTGCATCAACATAAGGTATTTCGCGAATCGCTAATGCGCTTGATCTAACAACGCGAGCGCACTGTGGAATAAATGGTATGGTGATAGCAATCATCACGTTTTGAATGCCCGGACCAAGAATTGAAACCACAGCCAGCGCCAGTATGACCAGTGGAAACGCCATAAAGACATCCATAATCCTCTGAAGGACCAAATCAAATACACCGCCAAAATATGCGCTAGCAACACCAAGCACCAAGCCGGCTCCCGCACCAATGCCTGCCGTCACAAAACCAACTAATAACGCTGTCCTCGCGCCATAGACAATTCGGGTAAAAATGTCTCTTCCAAACTGGTCGGTTCCAAGCCAAAACTCCGCACTAGGCGGCATATGCATTTTGTCAAATGCATTTACCAGTGGATCATAAGGGGTAATCACATCGGCCAGAGCCGCCATAAAAATCATAATTAAGACGATAAGTGCACCGAAAGCTCCCAGGGGCTTCCGGCGAATTGTATCAATAATTCGTGGGCCCCATGGTTTTTGAACGCTTAGTTCTTCGATTTCGGCGTCAGCCACTTCTTTTGAGATTGCAGACATGTTTTATTTTTCCTTAGCTGAAGCGGATGCGAGGGTCTAACCAAGCGTAGAGAAGGTCGACGAAAAAATTGGTCACAACAAAAATCAAGACAACTAGCATCACCAGAGCCTGGGTCATGGTGTAATCGTTGTTGGTTACCGATTCGACAAACAGTTTTCCTAAACCATTTAGGTTAAATACCTGTTCGGTAACTACCAGCCCACCCATGAGAAAGGCGAATTCGATGCCAATTACTGTTACGACTGGAAGCATTGCGTTCTTCAGGGCGTGACGATTTATAATAATTTTCTCGAGTAATCCTTTCGCCCGCGCTGTACGAACATAGTCTTCACGCAATACTTCAAGTAATGCGGAACGTGTCATACGCGTTGCAACGGCTGAATACCGATAGCCCGTAGCCAGGGCTGGCCATATTAACATGGCCAGATTTTCCATGGGGTCTTCCCATATTGGAACATATTGGATTGGGGGCATCCACGGCGTGCCAAACCAGGCCTGTGAACCGATGAGAAGCCCTAGAATGATAAGTATACCAAGCCAAAAAGACGGCATGGCGATACCTGCGATTGAAAACGCACGAACCAAGTAATCAACCCAGGTGTCCTGCTTAATCGCGGAAATGGTGCCCAGAGGGATGCTTACCAAAATCGACACTATTGTCGCCATAATTGCAACCTGAACAGATAGCTCAAAACGAAGCCCAATTTCATGGATGATAGGCTGCCCGGTCCACATTGAGGTCCCAAAATCAAATGTGAAGAAACCCCAAACAAATTCAAAAAATTGCATAAAAATTGGTTGGTTTAGGCCCAGAGACTCACGGCATGTCGCCAGCGTCGCTTCATCAACCAATCCACCCTCACCACCCATGCGCAGCTCGCAAATATCCCCGGGGATTGCGCGAAGCAATAAGAAGACTAGAACTGCAGCGCCAAATAGCGTTGGGATCATGAGTAAAAGTCGTTTGATTATATATTGGTACATAAGTCCGACCTGATAATTAAAATTGCACTGATTATATTACTTAAAAATTAAACTGCACGGCATCAGCCTGCCCAAAAGGGTTGGAAATGATGCTCCATTCTTCAGCCTTTCATGGCGGAGGGGATGGAGCATCATCTCTTAGGTTTTACTCCTCAAGCCAGATGTTCGAGAGATCTAGGTTGAGGTAGTGACTTGGTGACACTTTCCATCCCTTAACTTTTGAGCGATGCGGGATAATCCGGTACCACCACAGGGTTGGGAATGCCCACGCTTGCTCATCAAGCACCCGCTTTTCGTATGCACGCATGATTTTACGCTGTTCAGCGACATCGCCGGAGCGGTTCATCTGCTCAAACATTTTGTCCAATTCACGGTCTACATACTGGCCATTACTTGAGCCACTAACGTCTGAAGACAGATACTTGGACACGTCAAGCAGAGGGTTGACGATTGATTGGCAGTTGAAGTCCATAGAAACATCGAAGTCTTTTTTCTTGCGCAGAGTTGCGTAGAAAGGTCCACTAGGCTGCACCCGCTGGGTTACGTTCAACCCAATTTGACGCCATTGGTCAATCAACCATGTACCAACAATTTTATAGGGCTGGTCAACGCCACGATTGTGGAGTTCAAATGTGTACCCTTCAGGGATGCCAGCCTCTTTAAGAAGACGCTTCGCTTCAGCCCGGTTCTTTGCCATATCCTTGCCAAAACCAGCAAGTTTTACCAGCTCGTCCTCAGTTGCGGACAGTGGATGGCCTGGGAATCCAATACCACCAACGGTTTTAACAATGGCGATTTTTGACAAATATTCAGACCCTCCCCATCGGTCGATCCCGAGGGATAATGCCCGACGAACGCGTGCGTCATCGAAAGGCTTGACCTTGGTGTTAGGAGTAACCATCAAAACGCAGTTCCAATCGCTCTCTTGCACAGTGATTTTATCACCAAGTGCGGCAACAAGGTCATCTCGACTTTTCGGCGGAAATCCACGGAACTGGATGAAAGCCCTGTCACCACGAATAGCTTGGACATTGACAGACTGCTTACGAGCAAAAATGGCTTCCGTTCCATCTAGATAAGGCCGCCCCTTCACATAGTAATCAGGGTTGCGCTCTGACTTAATGAAGGCGCCCGGCTGCCACTCAACAAACTTGAACGGGCCTGAACCCATTACGTTCTTCTCGTACCACCGCTGGTCCTGATCCAACTTTGCCTTGGAGTAGATGAAGTTATAAGGCATCGCGGCAGCAGGAATAAACGCACCAGATGGGTACTTGAGGTCGAATACAATTGTTGTGTCATCCGGCGCAGAGACTTTATCAACCATCAAAAAATAGGCTTTTCGTGCACTCAAAATGCCTTCTGGTGGATTAATAATTCTATCAAAGCTTGCCTTGATGTCCTGTGCCGTTAGTTTTGAACCATCGTGGAACTTGACATCATCGCGAATTTTAAAAGTGTATTTTTTGCCGCCGTTTGTTGGCTCCGGCACATCACCAACGCAGAGATCACATTTGAAATCAGTGGTTGAGGACGGGTTATCCGGATTAATTCTTAATAGCACGCTATAGAACTGAGCAAACGGATGGATCGTCCCAAAAGTGGTTTCACGATGTCCGTCTGCACTGGGTGGATTACTGGGAATTACATATTTCAGAATGCCGCCAGATTTCTGCGCCATTGCACTTCCCGTCGAAAGGCCGATTGCCACGCTTGCCGCGATGACGAACGACCCTAATCGAGCTAGTCTACTCATAGTCGTCTCCTCTCTAGTTCATTGGGACATCCATGCATCCCATTTGACCGCCGATGCTTCATGCCTCGACAGGTTCTTTATTCAAGCCTTAAATTTCTGAGCAGGCAACCCAATGGTTTGGCCTGATTTCTCTAAATTTAGGCTTGTCTTTTTTGCAACTCTCTACCGCTTTTGGGCACCGGGTATGAAACACACACCCCGATGGGGGGTTCATAGGGCTTGGAATTTCGCCCTCAATAATGCGGTGTTCACGAGTTTTCTCGATTGTAGGATCAGGTATTGGAACCGCTGAAAGCAAGGCCTCAGTGTAGGGATGCAATGGATTGTCAAACAATTCATCACAGTCTGCCAACTCGACCATATTACCAAGATACATTACCGCGACACGATTACAGATATGGCGAACGACACTCAGGTCGTGCGCAATAAACAAGTAGGTCAGGTTAAATTCTTCACGTAAATCCTCAAGCAGATTTATCACTTGCGCTTGAATGGATACATCCAAAGCAGACACTGCTTCATCACAAACAATAAATTCTGGGTTGAGTGACAGGGCACGGGCGATCCCAACGCGTTGTCTCTGGCCGCCACTCATCTCGTGAGGATATCGGTCAGCCATTTTTGGGGACAGGCCGCAAACGGTGAGGAGTTCGCCCACACGTTTATCTCTCTTGGCGGGGTCTGGCTCAATTCCATGAACGGCCATGGGCTCCGCAATGATTTCCCCAATTTTCATGCGCGGGTTCAGGGAGCTGAAAGGATCTTGGAAAATTACCTGGATACGCTGGCGCAGGAGACTGAGCTCCTTTGGGTTTGCGTTCGCCATATCCACGCCGTCGTAGATGATTTGCCCGGCAGTAGGCTGCTCTAAACGCAGAATACACCGACCAGTTGTGGTCTTGCCACACCCAGACTCGCCAACTAGACCTAGCGTTTCCCCTTTGCGAATATCAAAACTAACGCCATCAATCGCCTTAACCTGCGCAACTGTCTTTTGAACTATAGCACCTTCATTAACTTGAAAGTATTTTTTCAAATCTCGAATTTCGATGAGCGGCGTACTATCGGCCGATGAATTTTTGTTTAACGCTTTAGGGCTCAAGACACTTTCCTCACTTCATTGCCAAGCTTGTCCTTGTGCCAACAAGCAGCGTGGTGCCCATCATTAATCGGTTCAAGTGATGGTATGGCGTTTTTGCACTTTTGCGTTGCAAAGCTGCAACGGGGGCGGAATGCACACCCCCCATCAAGCCGCGTTAAATCAGGCGGTTGTTTGGGGATTGGGACAAGTCTCTCAGTCCGCGGCAAATCAAGACGCGGCACTGATTTAAGCAGTCCTATCGTGTAGGGGTGCCTTGGGTTGTGATAAATATCTTCAGCGGTTCCGCTCTCTATTATTTTCCCCGCGTACATTACGTTAACCCGGTCAGCGTAACGCGCAACAACACCAAGGTTGTGAGTGATGACAATTAGAGCGACCCCGAGCTTTTTTGACAGCCCTTTCATCAATTCCAATATTTGCGCTTGGATAGTCACGTCCAATGCGGTTGTTGGTTCGTCAGCAATAATCAATTTTGGTTTACACATTAGTGACATAGCGATCATAACGCGTTGGCGCATGCCACCACTGAAATGGTGTGGATATTGTTTTAAACGTCTTTCAGCATCAGAAATGCCAACCAATTCTAGAATCTCTACAGCCCGATTTCGGGCCTCTTCGATAGTCACCCCGAGATGGTGCATCATTGTTTCTGTGAGCTGTTTTTCAATCGTAAGTACCGGATTAAGCGACGTCATCGGCTCCTGAAACACCATTGTAATGTCTCGGCCTCGGATCTCTCGGATTTCTGAATCACTTAGGCTGAGAAGGTCCTTTCCGTCAAAATTTATGCTTCCGTCTACAATTTTGCCTGGTGGATCGGGAATCAAGCGTAGAATGGACATCGCGCCAACAGATTTTCCACATCCCGATTCGCCAACGATTGCAACAGTTTCACCTTCGTTGACTGTGTAAGAAATTCCACCAACGGCCTGCACCGTTCCCGCGGATGTTTCAAATTCCGTGCGCAGGTTCTTGATATCAAGCAAAACGCCCACTTAGTTCTCTCCCGTATATTTTTTTTAATTCCAAATAACTTTGGAACGGTTTATCAGAGGCTAGGTACGAAAGAAATAGATGTCAAACGCCAGATGCGATTTATTCGAGAAAAGTTAACGAGTATTTTGCTTGAAGCCGTGTAATTTGGCAGATGCATAGAAACTGCCGGAAGTTGACGGAGCAAAGAATGGGTTTAGTTTGTTGTGACTGCATCGAATTCGGCTGGCAGGAACTTGTCGCAAACGAATCGGCCCCGGCGAAAAAAATCACGACTTGCTTGCCTCGTGTCTTAGGATGCGATGAGCAGCAGAAAGATATTTTGGCGGAGGCGCTGAAGATATCAAATGCATTCTTTGGACTGAGAACTGACCCATTTTACGCGGTGTTTTCCCAACGCTCCAGTGGAGATAGCCTATGAAAGTTAGCATTATCGATGACTGGTTCGACACGCTGCGCGAACTTCCTTGTTTCGAAAAGCTCGATGGTCATGATGTAACGATATGGAATGACCACGTGGAGGATACTGCAGTGCTTGTTGAGCGCTTGCAAGATACCGAATGTTTGGTTCTCTTTCGCGAACGTACCAGAATCACGGGTGAATTGTTAGACCGCCTACCTAATTTGGAACTCATAAGCCAAGTTAGCGTTTACCCTCATATCGATGTTGATGCTTGTACCCGAAATGGCGTGATGTTGTGCTCAAACATGCACGCCAACACACCATCTTATGCAACGGCGGAGCATACATGGGGCCTAATTCTTGCTGCCATGCGACAAATCCCGCAGCAGATGGCGTCCGTCAAAGCTGGTAAATGGCAATCAGGCGTCGGAAAAACCCTCCGCGGCCGTACCATTGGACTTTATGGATACGGTCGTATTGCACGCACCGTTGCAGAGTATGCAAATGCATTCGGAATGAATGTTGTTTGGTGGTCATCAGAAAGTGGTCGGGCTCGAGCGCTCGCGGATGGCCAACGAGTGGCCGAAAGCCGCAAAGCCTTTTTCGCTGGCAGCGATGTTGTGAGCGTTCATGTAAGACTGAAACCTTCAACAACAGGTCTAGTAACCCTGGATGATCTCCGTGACATGGGAACGGGGAGCCTGTTTGTGAACACCTCACGAGCAGGACTTGTGGAAGCCGGAGCGCTTCTAGCTGCTCTGAATGAGGGTAAGCCGGGGATGGCAGCTGTTGATGTATTTGATGTTGAGCCGTTGCTTGATGCAAATGACCCGTTACTGGCCCATCCCAACCTGATCGCCACACCTCATATTGGATACGTTACTGAAGACAATTACAACATTCAGTTTTCGGATATTTTCGATCAAGTAGTTGCGTACCACGAAGGCAACCCGATAAATGTTATCAACGCTCCACAAACCCTCTGATGAGGCAGCTCATTGGGGGACTGCATTAAAATCTGTCTCCAATATTGTTTCCAACCACTCTGAGCCTGCACCCGTTTCATCAATTTCCGAGATTGCCAAATGACAAATCATCTGTTCCGGGGCGGCGCCGTGCCAATGGCGTGACTTTGGTGAAACAACGACGAAACCACCCACCCGGATTTCCTGCAAAGTTTTCCCTTCCGATTGATATCTCCCAACGCGAGATAGGGCTTAAAGGACCTGTCTAACCGCATGCGTATACCAGTTGGTGCGGCCGTTTGGTAGAAAAATGATGTGGGTCATACGCAATCGGGACGGGTTTTCTGGGATAAAAATCTGATCCTGAAAAACTTGCCCGACGAAAATGTCATCTGGCGCAATCTTGGTGATGCCATCATTCAATCTGAACACTCTCAGTTTCATATTTACACCCTCTTTATCCGACTGTTTGTCTAGCCAACCACACCGCCGTTGATCTGCAACAGTTGACCATTGATAAACCCACCTTTATCCGAGCAAAGCAGCCCGACTGCTGCTGCAATGTCATCGGACCTTCCCAGCCGACCAGTAGGGTTTTGTTTCAGTAAGCCCAGAAACTGTTCGGACTGAGAAATGTTAATGTCTTGGTCTGGAAAGGTCCCCGGTGAAATTACGTTCGCGGTAATTCCCTTTGGCCCAAATTCCCTTGACAATGCCTTAGTGAGGCCCCACGCAGCATGTTTGGACATCGCTACATGCGGCCGCCCTGCAGTGCCCTGTAGTGAGTTCATACCGGTAAAGTTTATTATCCGCCCCCATCCGTTTTCCACCATGCCAGGCAGAAACGCTTGAGAGAACCAGACCGCGCTGTAGCAATTTACATTCATTACCCGCTCCAGGTCGCAGTCACTCATCTCCAGAAATTGAATTGCGGGACGGATAGCGGCA
>Ga0181563_10001501_pt1 | contig 22933 bp, 11 predicted proteins | sample 011ome_25_FD_133759 | JGI IMG/M metagenome (GOLD analysis project Ga0181563, IMG submission 133759) | Coastal salt marsh microbial communities from the Groves Creek Marsh, Skidaway Island, Georgia - 011512CT metaG (megahit assembly) | ecosystem: Environmental > Aquatic > Marine > Intertidal...
CGCGTCGTCGGCGGCGTCGGCGTCGGCGGCGACATCCGCGACGCGCGCCTCCGGGTTCGTTTTCCACAGCTCCTCCAGCTTGTTCACGCGCGACGCGGTGACGCGCTCGGCGCGCCGCGCGTTCGCCACATCAGGCACGTTCACTAGCCACGTCAAAAAACGCTTCTCGGCGACGAGCGGTTGCCACTGGTCGAGGTCCAGGTTCAGCTCCCGTAGCTGCGCGGCGAGTCGCTGGTCGAATCGATCGCGCTCCCGTCCCGACGCCGCGGCGGCGGACACGTTCCCCGGGTTCTTCGGGGCGGAGACGGCCATCGCCGCGTCTCGCGCGAGCAGCACCACCGCGTCGTCGTTCCTGCACGGCGCGAACCCCAACGTGAAGACGTTCCGGTTGCCGGTCAGGTAGCACTCCAGCACCATGTCCCCGAGCGGCGAGTCCTCGTGCAGCCGCACCTCGTGCGACCGCGTGCGCACCAGGTGGTACACCGCGCAGGACGCGGGCAGACCGTTGCGCTTAGAGTTGCAGAACCACTTGCCCGTCCCGACGCACTGCACGACGCACAGCGCGTCGTCGATGCCGCAGTACGAGCAGGCGTGCGGCTTAGACTCGAGGGCCTCGCGCGTCTCGTCCGCGTCGACGAGATCCAGGACCCGCAGCCCATCCGCGATGGTGGCGAGGCTCTCGGTGTCGTCGGCGGGCCCCGGAAGGTTCGCACGTGCGGGCGCCCTCGGGAACGTGGGGACCGCGTTGTACCCGATCTCGCTCTCGCCGTCGATGGCGTCGTACCCCGACATCGCGTCCGGGGCGTGGACCGAGCCGCGCCGCGCGGCGATGCAATTGGCGTCGTCCGTAACAATCGGGTTCTTGGGCACCCGAAAGACGTGCGCGAGATCGAAACCGTACGGCGGTGCGCAAAAAGTCGCGGCGGACTGTTTGCCCATACGGCACGTGCGGTAGCCTATGGGTCCTTTTTACCGCGCAAATTTTCGTCCGGGCAGCTGCATCCAGGCTGGATGCCGCTCGACGCGTTGACGTCCGCGCTCTCGGGTTCCACTCCCGCGCGCGCCCTCGACGCACGACGCGCGGCGATTTGCCCCTTCTTCCGACCACACGCGCCGCGACCGGGCGTCTTCATGGCCGAGGAATGCTAAGCCTGACGAGGCGACGGGCTTGGGAAACGAGTGTGCAGATGTTCGCGGGCGTCTCCCCCTGCTGGGCGGGCGCCGCAGCCTCGCGCGGGTTCCCCGCGGCGGGCACCCGGAGCGCGTCTCGGTCGGCGTCCGGGGTGGCGCGCGCCACCTCGTGGCGCCGCGATGCCACCTTCGGGGCGCGCGTGCTCGCCTCCTTCGACGGCGCCGGCCGAGGCACGCCGGGCGACCGCGTCCTCGGCGCGCCGCACCGGAAGATCACCAACCGCGCGTTGTCCGTACCGGAAGGCGCGACGGAGGAGGAGGAAGGGGACGACCGGGGGTACGCCGCCGGCGGACCCAAGATCCTGCGGTTCAACGGGGACAAGATTAGCTTGCACCAGAGCCCCGCGAACGGAAGCACCAACGCGCGCAGAGCCGCCGCGGCGGGTGCGTCTTTCCCTCCCGAGCGCGTCGCAATCCTTCTTGGAAATATCGCGCGGTCCGAGAATCCCGTCGAAGATCGCGCGAAAGAAGCGCGTCGGAGAACGCGCCGACGCTGACGGTCTTCCCTCTCCGACGTTCCCTCTTTTTCCCGGCACATCACGTGCACACACTAAACAGGCTTCGACTTCGACGCCGCGGCCGTCTCCGAGGACGACGGCGACGCGGCGGCCGGCGTCTCCTCGGACGGCGTCTCCTCGAACGCGAGCGAGAAAGCCTCCAACTTGACCGGCCTCATCGACGAGGTGGCGGTGGTGGAGACGGAGGCGGAGGCGCGGCGCGTGCTGTCCATTTTGATGGACAACGTGGGCGACGCGGACCGCCCGGTGTACCACGCCGTGGACACGGAGGTGAGCCACATCGACGTGGCGGACCAGACCCCGGTCGGGCACGGCAACGTCACGTGCTTCTCCGTGTACTGCGGCCCGGAGGTTGACTTCTCCGCCGCCCCGGGCGTTGGGAAGCCCAAGACGCTGCTCTGGGTGGACACCCTGCGCCTCGGCGACGCGGGGTGGGAGATCTTCCGCCCGTACTTCGAGAGCGAGGACGTGAAGAAGGCGTGGCACAACTACTCCTTCGACAGGCACGTCATCGAGAACCACGGAGTGACGCTTCGCGGCTTCGCCGCCGACACCATGCACATGGCGCGCCTGTGGAACTCGAACCGCAAGTTGGAGGGCGGGTACTCGCTGGAGGCGCTCTCCAGTGACCCGAAGGTGATGTCGGACGCGGGCGAGATGTTCTCGGACGCGGGCGAGGACCTGATCCGCCAAAAGCGGTCGATCAAGAAGATCTTCGGGAAGCCCAAGCTGAAGAAGGACGGCACCCCCGGGAAGACGATGATCTTGCCTCCGGTGGAGGAGATTCAGGAGGACGAGGCGCAGAGACAGACGTGGATCGAGTACAGCGCGCTCGACGCGCAAGCCACGTGGTTTTTGCGCGAATCGCTCGAGGCGAAACTGCGCGGCATCGACTGCGAGGCGTGCCCCGCGCTCGCCGCGAAGCCCTCGTTCCGCAAGTCCAACAACCTGTGGGAGTTCTACACGCACTACCTGCGCGAGTTCGCGGAGGTGCTCACGGACATGGAGAGCGCGGGCATGTTCGTGGACAAGGCGCACCTGGCGCGCGCGGAGACGCAGGCGCTGGCGGACAAGAAAAAGGCGGAGGAGACCTTCCGCGCGTGGGCGATCTCCAAGTGCCCCGCCGCCGAGCACATGAACGTGGGCTCGGGCATCCAGGTGCGGCAGCTTCTTTTCGCCGGCGCCGCGCACAAGAAGCGCGACAAGCCCGGCGTGGAGCAGAAGAAGGCGTTCGCGATGGTGAGCCCCGAGTGGATCGCGTGGGACGCGGGCGGGCGCGAGGGCAAGGCGCCCAAGAAGGGCGCCACCTTCGAGCTGTACGGCATCACCAAGCGCAACCTGCAGCCCCCCGCGTACACCACCACCGGGCTTCCCGCGGTTTCGGGCCTCGTGCTGCGGCAGTTGGCGGGGAAGCCCGGCGCGGCGCGCGCCGTCGTGGACGAGTGGGACACGCTCACTGACGCCGAGAAAACCGACGACGCGCTGAAGAAGCGGTGCGGCGGCGCGTTTCTGGCGTTCGGGGGCGGGAAGGAAGGCGCGGAGGCGTGCGCGGCGATCGACGCGCTCAACGACGTCGCCGCCATCGACACGCTCCTGTCCAACTTCATCGTCCCTTTGCAGAGCGACAATTTGCGCGGGCGAAACGGACGCGTGCACGCGGCGCTCAACATCAACACGGAAACCGGGCGGTTGTCCGCGCGGCGGCCGTCGCTGCAGAACCAGCCAGCTTTGGAGAAGGACCGCTACGGCATCCGCAAGGCGTTCACGTGCAAGCCCGGGAACGTGCTGGTGGTGGCGGATTACGGCCAGCTCGAGCTTAGACTGCTGGCGCACATGGCGGGGTGCGTCTCGATGCGCGAGGCGTTTGAGGCGGGGGGCGACTTCCACAGCCGCACGGCGATGGGCATGTACCAGGAGATCAAGGACGCGATGGAGCGCGGCGAGGTGCTCCTGGAGTACGGCAGCGAGGGGTACGACGAGGATGGCGAGGCGGGCTCCGACTCCGGCGCGCCCAAGCCGCAGCTCGTGAAGGACGCGTTCGCGAGCGAGCGGCGCAAGGCGAAGGTGCTCAACTTCTCCATCGCCTACGGCAAAACCGCGCACGGCTTGGCGAAGGACTTCGGCGTGAGCACCAAGGAGGCGGAGGAGACCGTGCAGCTGTGGTACAGCGACCGGCCGGAGGTGCGCGCGTGGCAGGAGGTGCAGCACCGCAAAGCCGCGGAGAAGGGCAAGGTGAGCACGCTTCTGGGGAGGCACAGGAACCTTCCCGAGGCGTCCTCCTCGGACGAAGCGCGGCGCCAACACGCGCTGCGCGCATCCATCAACACGCCCATCCAGGGCGGCGCGGCGGACATCGCCATGCTGGCGATGATCCAGATCCACCGGTGTCCGCGCCTGCGCGAGCTCGGGTACCGGATGCTGATGCAGATCCACGACGAGGTGATCCTGGAGGGGCCGGAGGAGCACAAGGACGAGGCGCTGGCGCTGGTCAAGCTGCACATGGAGAAGCCGTTCAACGACCACGAGAACCTGTGCGACGTCGACTTGAACGTGGACGGCGACTACGCCAAAACCTGGTTCGACGCCAAATGACGAAGCGGCGTCGCGCGACGGGGAGCGAAGCGAAACGCCGAGTCTCGCGAGAGAGGCGCGTTCTTCTTTGTAAAGACAGACGGACGGACGGATGACGTTTTCGAGACGCGCGCGGGTCGCTCGATGATCGCGCGGAACACAGCAACGTGGCTAGATAACTCGTACGTAGGCTGTACCGGTCCCTCTCCATCTTTTCTTCTTCGCGCGGCCATCCCCCACTATTTTTTGGCCCTATTTTTGGCTTTTTGGTGGGCGCCACCCGACGTCGAACTCTTCGCGTAAGGCAAACATGATGAGCGCGTCGATATCACCCCCTCTATCCTGCCATATGGATATTTTACGATCCAGGAGGGTCGCATATCCGCCCTCGGGGCAGCCGGGCCAGGTGGGTCCTCCAACGGTGGGTCCTCCACATACCCACTCGTTCCCAATAAGACTACCATGCCACGACTTCAGCCCGATGAAGTTTGCTCGGGGGTTGAAGGCTGTTTCAGAATAAAATCTATGCCCGGGTAATCCATTGTTTGCTGCCCAAGCCGCCACGTCGCCCCAAGCTGCCGGGGGGGCGCGGTGCTCTTTAGGGTCCGCGAAACAAGCTTGACGTTGCGCGAAGAGCGCAGTCGCCAGGTTCCAAGGGCACCCGTTGGCGCGCAAATACTTCAACGTTTCGAGATTCCCGCTTGCCGCCGCCAGCGCGCACGCGCTGGCGTTCCACTCGCACCCTCTCTCGCGCAACCACTTGAGATACTCGATTTTGCCATCCATAGCCGCGTACGCGGTCGCATAAAAGTCCATAGGGCAACCGTCCGCGTGCAACCAGCGCGTGATGTCCGCGTGTCCGTGCCACACGGCTAACGTTAACGATGTCTTGTAGTGCGGGCAGCCGCGCGCGCGTATCCACTTGACCACGCCGAGGCTCCCACCCTCGAGCGCGCTCCTATACAATTGCCTGTCATTCATCCAGAAGCCGAGCACATTGTCTTTGGAGGTTTTGCCGTGCACTTCTAGAGCCCGCGCGAGAAACCAGTCCAGCATCTCGACGTTGCCGTCGACAGCCACCATGGCCAACATTTCATTGAAATCTTCGACAGGCCACTTCTTCATCTCAAGGCGGCCTGTCCGGTCCAGGCTTTGCAGCGTGCTCAGACATCCGTCTCTCAGCAAGTCTCTGAAAAATCCCGATACCAAAGGTGCATTGATGACGCCAGGGTGTAGTTTGCACGTCATCATGTCCCTGAAGTTATCAGTCAGGCCTCGCTGCCCCTCGAGATAATCCGAGTTTCTGTCGACTTGCGCGTAGTCGAGAGGCAGGCCTGGAGCGGCATCGAGCGCCTCGGCGTGGGGAGGGGCGACCGTCTCGCTTACTCCTTCAGACGCGCGACTCCCGGGAGCATCGCGGGTCCGTTTTCCGGCGCCCAGGGGCGGGAAAACGGATCCCAGGGCCGGAAAACCCATCGCGGATCGCGGAATGAGGCTTCTGTCTCGCGAGAGGAGCGAAAGAAATTGTAAAACTGCGACGTGCGACGTGTCTGACAACATGCAAGCTGTCAAAAAAAAGGTCATGATCACGCTTTGAACGAAGACTGTTTTCTGTCACGCGTCGCGAACGCGCCGCCGCGGCCACCGGAACGATACCATCGCCACGCGCCCCTCAAGCTTCGCGATCTCAGCCTGGAGACCGCACACGCCGCCTTCTTTCGCGGCGACGCTCGATGCGTCGTTCACCACAGACAGACAGACAGTCTCTTCGTCGTCGCGAGCGACGCCGTCCTTCTCCGGCGTCGACGCCAACACCGGCGTCTTCCCGAGCGCCAACGCCTCGCCCCCCGCGACGCGCCACGCCTCGGCGCCCGGCGTTTCCTCGCGCGCGATGTGCCCCCCCTGCTGCTGCGCCAAGACGAGCCGCTCCTCCTCGAACACGTCCAGCGCGCGCACTTCGAAACGCAGCCCCCAACTTGTGTGTGCGCGCGCGCACAGCTCGGCGATGAGCGCGCCGCGGCGCACGGCGAGCACCACGTGCGCGCGCGCCGCCTCCGCCTTCTCCAGCCGACGCGCTAAGCACGCCGCGAGCGGCGCGCAGTGCGCCTCGTCGTAAAGGAGGTCCGAGCCGATGATCACGTCGAAGGTTTCATCCTCGCCGAGCCGAGGCAAGGACGCGAGCGTTTGCGCGCCGCCGCGCAGCTTGTGCACCCAGTTGCGAGACACGCGACCGTTTCGTTCGCTCGAAGGCGGGCACGTTTCCGTCTCCGTCTCGACTTTTCCCTCCTTCCCCGAGGGCGCCGCGCCAATCTCCAGCACGGACGTCCCCGACTCGACGCGCGGAAGGGCGCCGTCGTCGGTTTGTTTTCGTCCGACGTCCGCGTCGATGCATTCCGTCGATGCATTCCGCGTCTCCGCCTCCAGCGCCGCCTGGTCGTCCCTCCAGTCCAAAAACGCGACGCGCGGCGCGACGCCGCCGACGCCGATCGCCGCCGTTTTTCGTTTTTCGTTTTTCGCGCAGACTGTTTCGCCAGCCGCCTCCGCGCTCCGCGCGAGCGCGGCGAGCGCGCCCGGCGCGCCCTCGGTGAGCACAACCTCTGCCGCGCCGACGGCGGCGGCCGCGAGCCCGCCGAGCCCGCAGCCGGCGCCGAGCTCGAGGACGCGCGCGCCGCGCACGCGCATGAAAGGCGGGTCCGGGTCCGTTTTTCCGCGATCGAGCGCGTCGCGAAACGCCCGCGACGCGAAACGCGTTTCGGGAAATCCCGGTGCCGGTTTCGTGTCCGCGTCGCGTCCGCGCGTCGCGTTCGACCGCTCGGCGTGCGCGGCGGCGTCCAAGGCGTGCGCCATGATGCGCGAGGCGCCCCAGATGCGCCACGCCAGGCCCGCATCCGACCAGGCGGACTCGTGCACGTGCACGTCCGCCTCGGCCTTGTGCAGGCGCACCACCTCGACGCCCGGCGGGCGCTGAGACGCCGCCCCCACCTGCGAGCCGCCCACCGCCAAGAGCTCCGTCGCGTCGGTGGCATCGGCGCACCGGCTGCGCGCGGCGACCGCGGCGCCGACGGCGTCCATGAGCTCCTCGTCACCGACGCGCATCGCACCGTCCATGCTCTTCAGAAGGAGGTCGCGGCCGCCGTGCGCGTCCGCGAAATCCGCCGCGCGCGCGTCCGCGGTGACCGCGGCCGCCAGCTCCAGGAGAAGCGCGCGCCTCGCCTCGCCAGGCGGAGTCACTTTCACGCGGTCGATGAGCTCTTCCAGTTTCTCCATCTCCGCCGTGTCCGCGTCGTCCGCATCCTCGCCAGTACTCGCGAACACCTCGCGTTCTGTCATCCCGCGCGTAACGACACCCGCGGCGTCGAATGCGCTCGCAGCGCGTCCCGCTGTGGGTGCCGCGCGCGCGAAACGCGTCGAGAAATCATCAAGAAAGGCCCGAGGCGGAACGAATGGACGGCTGAGAGCGTTCCGATGCTTTCGCGAAAGCACGCGAAAAGGCTCGCGAAAAAGTGCAGGCAGGCGCGGCTCCCCATTCGCCCGCGCGCGCTGATTGACCGCAGCCGGCGAGCGCATCGAGATACGCTCCCGCGAGCGCGACCGCGTTTGTAGTGCCGAGATGTCTTACCCCACGATCGGCGACGGCCACAAGACCGGCGGCCGCGTCGTGTTACCCGGCACGACCCGCTTCGGATGCCCCGAGGGCTACGACCCCGCCATCTGGCAGGCGCGCGTGGACCTCGCCGCGTGCTACCACCTGTGCAACGCGTTCGATTTCAACGAGGGCATCTGCAACCACCTGACGGTGATGGTTCCGGGCACTACGGACCGCTTCCTGTGCATCCCGTACGGGCTGATGTGGGACGAGGTCACCGCGTCCAACCTGCTTCTGCTGGACGAGAGCGGCACCATCCTCGAGGGCGAGGGCGCGATCGACGCCACGGCGTTTTTCATTCACAAGCACATCCACGCGGCGGGCGCGGTTTGCGTGCTGCACACGCACCAGCCCTACGCCAGCGCGATTTGCTGCTTGCGGGGCGACGACTTCAGACTGCACATGACCCACCAGAACTGTTTGCGGTTCCACGACGAGATCGCGTACGACCCCGTGTTCAACGGGCTGGTGCTTGATGAAAACGAGGGCGCGCGGCTGGCGTCGCTCATGAACGGCAAGCGCGTGCTGCTGCACCAGAACCACGGCGTGATTATCTGCGGGAACTCCGTCGCCGAGGCGTTCGACGACGTGTACTACCTGGAACGCGCGTGCCAGGTGCAGATCCTGGCGCAGAGCACTGGCAAACCGCTCGCGATCGTGGACGACGCGACGGCGCTCAAGTTCAAGCGGGACTGCGCGGCGGACAACGGCATGGCCAACTGGGCCAACCTGCACTGGGCGGCGCTCAAGCGGAGGCTCATGCGCGGGCCGGGGAGCATATTCTGCACGTAGCGGCGTTCGCGAAGACTCGCCAGGCGCGGCGTCGGAGAGCGACGCGTCGTAGCTACGAGTGAAGCCGCGCCCTCCGCTGCGGCGCGCGTGAACGCCGAATGCGTTACCGAAAGAAGAAAAAGAAGAAGGGTCTACTCTCAGGCGGACCCATACGCCCGCGCGCGGGTACGGTTGTATTCTAATGAATAGGCTATCGCGATTCCGCCGCGCGACGGAAACCTTCGCGTTTTGAACGTTTTCACTAAAAAAAAAAACGCGTCACGAGACGACGCATCCCGTCAAGGACGACGCGTTTCCGCGCGATGCGGGCACATCCCCCGCGCGTCCCGGGGATATCGCAGCACCCACCTCTCCCGCTTCTTCAAAACTGCCGCCGCGACGCGCCGCCTTTCTCGAGCCGCCGCCGAGCAAAACCGCGAGCCCGGCGCCGAACGCTTTCCGTTTCCGACCGCCGTCGTCTCTCCGCCTCTCCGCCGTTTTCCGCGTCGCGGCGGCGAGCGTCTCGATGTCCACCCCCGCGCCGTGCGCGCGCTCGAGCGCCTCGGCCGCGCGCGCCGCCGCCTTCTCGGCCGCCTCCCGGCGCCGCCACGTCGCCAGGTCCACCGCCTGCACGCGCGTGCCCAGCGCGAGCAGCCTGCGCGCGACGTCCTTCGCGAAGCGCGCGCCGGCGTCGTCGCGTCCGGAGGCGTCAGCGTCGCCCCCGCGGAAGGTGACCCGCAACGTGTTTTTCCCGATCCACGCAACCTGCCACGGCGCGCCCAAGCCGGCGGCGACGAACCGCGGCGTCAGCGCGCTTATGGACAGGTCATCCGCGACGCCGGTGAAGACGACGACGCCCGCGCGCGTCGGCGTGAGCGGCTGCGCGCCGCGAAGCCGCAAGACGCCGGCGTCTGACATCTGCAAGGGAATCGCGCCGTCGGCGTTGGCGAACGGACACGCGCCCAGGCGACCCACGAAGCCGCGCGGCGGTAACGCGCCGCCGTCGTTCGTCATCGCGACGAACGCGTCACTGCGGTTGGTTCTCGGCGAACACGCGCCGGTCGTTTCGGTTTCGGCGAACACGCGCACGACCCCGTCGCCGTCCACCGGGACGACCGACCGCGCGTGCAGCGTCATCGCCAGGAAACACGCGCCCGTCATGAACGCGTCGTACCCGGCTTCGTGCGCGAACGACGGCGCCGACGCGCGCGACGCCGAACCGACGTATGGGCTTTTAGGCTCTGCCCCCTTTGGCTCCAGCGCGAAGGCGTAGCGCTCGAAGCCCTCGGGGAACTCGAACCAATCGAGAAGGCGGTCGCCCGCGCCGCGCGCCGGACGCGGCGCGGACGTTCCTGGACGTTCATGGACGTCTCGAGAGGCGCCGCGACCACCCGAACGACGCCTGCGCGCGGGCGACGGGCCCGGCGCCGCCGCCTCCGCCGCCTCATGGACGCCGGCGCCGGCGGCCTCGTTCTCCTTGGCCATCATGCGGGGCAGCGCGCACTCCGTGAGCGTCTCGTACAGCGGCCCCAGCGCCGTGTCCAGCGGCGGTACGGTGTGTGCGAGTTTGTCCTCCGCGCGGGCGCTCCCCGGCGCGCGCAGCGACCCCGCGGCGGCGTAGGCGTCCAGGAACGTCTGCGCGAGGAGCTTTGTGTCGTAGTAGGGGCCGGCGAAGCGCTCGTCGAAGGCGGCGCGCGCGGCGTCGAGCGAGCCGTCCGTCTCGTGCAGGAACTTCTCGAGCGTGTAGCACGCGTCGAACATGCCGTTGTGGCCGACCGCGGGGACGCCGCTGCCCGCCAGCTTCTGGATCGCGACCGCGAACCCCCGCGCGGCGAGGTCCGTGGCGGCGCGCGCCGCCGCCTCCGCCGCGCGCGCCCGGTTTACTTCGGCGGGCGTCGCGCGCGACAGCCGTATGCGCGGCGGGTCGCCGTTCTCGCGCACCGTCGCCGCCACGAACCCCGGTCTGGACCCAGGCGGGAGCCCGAAATCCGTGCTCTCCAGGGTCTGGTACGTCAGCGCCCGGAGGAACCCGTTCACGGGCGCGAGCGTCAGCGTCTCCGGGGCGGATGCGGATGCGTTTCCCAGCCAGAGCCCGACGTCCTCCTTGAGCTGATTCACGAAATCGACGTCCCGCTCGTTGGAGGGGACGATCGGCGGTCTCTGCTCGTCCCGGGCGCGCCGCGCCTCCGCCCGGCGCGCCGCGGAGGGGGACGTGAACGGCACGCCCTCGCGGACGCACTTGTTGAAGTCGAAGTCGCAGCTCGACAGAAACCCCAGGGAGGAGGCCTGGCACGAAAACGTCTCCGTCGACCCCCGGGACGCGTCGGGGAAGAGCCAGAAGTTGAACGGCCTGACCGTCCACCTCCTGGACCTCGGGTCGAACGCGAAGCAGCACACGCCGTACTGGAGCACGGTGAACTGCGAGACGCACGCGTGCACCTTGCGCCACCGCTCGGGAATGGTATCGAACAGGTCGAACTTGGTCGACCGGTCCGCCGAGAGCCCCGTGAACTCGAGGTCGAAGCTCCAAAACGCGAAATGTGGATCCTCGATCGCGGCGTCCAACGCCTCGAGGCTCGCCGCGAACGTCTCTCGGGTCACGTCCATGTTTAGGGAGAGAAGCCGCGCGACGTCGCCGCGGGAAGTGCACGGCACGTGTTGGCGCGGGGCGATCTGGCGGGTCTCAGGGGGTCTGATGTTAAATGTATCTCTCATCAGACTCACGAGTCGACGCTTTTTTCCGTCCAAACTCTTGCCCGAATCTTCAGGGCGAGTCGTGCCTTCGAGCACGACGTGTCGCCACTCCGCCAGACGCGAGGCGGTCGAGGACGGCGGGAGGAGGCGTCACCGCGTCTTCCGTGGGTGTCGGAAAAGCTCGACGAGGTGATTTCGTGGTCCGCACCGTAACTCGGGGTTCCAGGGTGGGTCTTCGCCGTCATGACGTTCGAAGGCGACCGCGAGGCGCGCTTCGAGGATCCCGATTTCGACCCGGACGCCTACCTCGCCTCCGTCGTGGACCTTGGCTCGAAGCCGCCCCCGGAATCCGCCCCCTTCGCGTTCGCCGCCTCGGCGCGCGACGCGTTCGCGGCCGCGCGCGACCGGCTCGGGTCGCACGCCGCTGCCGCCGCGCGCCGCGCGGCCGATCTCGCGGCGGTCGCGTCGGCCGAGAACGACGTTTTCCTGTCGCGCGTCGGCGACGTCGCGACGGACGCCGTGACCCTCGAGGCGACCCTGGACGCGCTCCACGAGCGCGTGGACCGCGTCGCCGTGGTGGCTCGCGACGCGGGGGAGGCGCTCCGGCGCGCGGAGAGCAGGCGCGTCGCCGCGGACGACGCCGTGCGCCTCGCGCGCCACCTCGTCGCTTTCGACGCGTGCCGCAACCGCGAGCGCCTGCGCTTCGCGGTGGACCCCGTGTTTTTCGACGAGGCGCGCGCCGCGGAAGCCGCGCCGCTCGCGCGGCGGCTGCTGGCGCTCGCGACGGACACGCGAGAGGCGGTCGTCGGGGCGGTCGCGAACCGTTCGCGCGTGCGTCGGCGAAACCCAGCGCACGAACCACCGGACGCGACCGCCGGACGCGTCTCTCGAGACGGCGTTTTGGACAAAAACAAAAACAAAAACGCGTTTTTGGCAAACGCGCGCGACGCGCTCGAGTGGTACTGCGACGCGCTCGAGGCGCGGCTGTTGCGGACGTTCGAGGATGCCGAGCGCGGCGGCGACGACGCCGCGGCGACGGACGCGGCGGCGGCGCTGGAGACGTTCGGGCGCGGCGGCTCGCTGGCGCGCAGGTTCGTCGCGACCAGGCCGATGTTCACGCGCGCCGCGAGTTTGGCGCCGACGGATTCGCCCGTCGCGGCGGACGGGGAGGATCCATCCTCCGGGCGCGAGAGTTACGCATTCGCCGCCGTCGTCGGCGCGCGCGGCGCGCGCGACGCGGCGGCGCGCGCCGTGAGCGCGCTTCGCGACGCATTCGAGTCCATCAAGGACGACACCGTCGCCGAGACGCGACGCGCGCGCGCGCTGTTCCCGGAAGGGCCCGCGTTTGAGCGGGCCGTCGCGGCGCTGACGCACCGCGTCGTCGAGCAGAGCGTCGGCGACGCGCTGGACGCCGCGCTGGGCGCCGCGCCGCCGCCGGCGCCCGCGTTTGAACCTGGAAAAGATGAAACGACGTCTAAAGAAAAAGAAAGAAAAGAACGCGCTGTCGGGTCGCAGGAGGCGCCGCTCCGGAACGCGGGCGCTCAGTCCGCGCCGGTGTCCCCGCTGAAACCGAGCGCGCCGCGGACGCGGCACAGACGCGCGGCGAGCGTCTCGGTGGCGACGATGTCCCGGATGGGCGCCGCCGCCGACGCGCGGACGAACGGTCTCGTGTCGTTCGCGACGACAGACGACACGGAAGACACAGAAGACACGGAACGTGTCACCGACACCGACGCGCTTCACAGCTCGCTCTCCCGCGATCATGTTCGCTCGGAGTCGGACGGCGAAACGTCCGACGAGACTCGGTCCGACGAGGACGCGTCTCGTCCGCGTCTCGTCCGCGACGCGCCTCGCGCGTTTGCGCTCGCGGCGTACCTCGCCGCGCTCGCCGAGGCGCACGCGCTCGCGCGGCGCCTGGCGTCCGACCTGCGCGCGGGGACGCGCGGGGCCGTGCGCGTCGCCGACGCGCTGGACGCGCTCCTCGCGGCCAGGCGCGCGGGGTACGACGAGATGGAGACGGCGTGTCTCCGCGGGCTCGTCGCCGCTCGCGCGGATTCCGCGGCGACGGATGGCGACGACGGGTTTTTGTTTTTCGACGAGGAGGAGACGGAAACCGCGGACCGAAAACGAGACCATTCGCCGGACGAGAAACACGTCGTCGCGGAGGCGCGGCTGGCGGCTCGGGAGCGCGCCGTGCTTCTGGACATCGCGAGATGGTTCGACGCCGCCGCGAAGCGCGTGGACGCGGTGTTCGCGCCGCCGATCGCGTCGCGCGACGAGGAAAGCCTTTCGCGCGAAGGAACAGACGCCGTCGTCGACGCCATCGTCGACGCGTCAGACGCGTCTTCGGAGTCTTCGGGAAAGAAGGCCATTTCGGCGCGCGCCATCGCGACGGCGACGTCCTTAGCCTCCGCCGCCGCCGCCGAACACCGCATCGCGGAAATCGCGTTCACGGAGATGGCGCGCGTCGCGTCGGCGACGACGAAACGCGCCTCCGCGCTCTGCGCGCTTCGCGCGCGACGTCTGCCGCCCGCGACGACTCATCCGTCGGAGGCGGCGGACGACGCGACCCGGCGAGCCGCCGCCGCCGCGGACGCGTGCCTCGGCGCGGCGTGCGCCGCCGCGGACGCCGTCGCCGAGGCGGCGTCCGCAGCTCGCGACGTGGCGCAGTCCCGCGCGGCGGCGGCGGCGGATCGCGTGGCATCCGCGTCGGGGGCGATGGTCGGCGGCGGGGACGTCGCCGCCTCCGCCGCCGCCGCCGCGCGCGCCACGGCGGACGCGGCGGCGCGCGCGACAGCCTCTGCGGCGGCCAAGTTCGAGTCGCGCGCCGGCGCGGCGGCGTCTCGGTGCGTGAGCGCCGCGCTTGACGTGTTTTTCGGCGTCTTCGGCGCCGAGATAAAGGCGAAGATGTGCGGCAAGAAGATCCGGGAGCGGTACGCGTTCGATTTCGCCGACGCCGCGGCGGCCGCCGCGGATCCCTCGTTTTTCCCGGGGCAGCACGCCTCAGACGCGTGCGCGTCCGCGCTGGCGCGCTTGCGCCGCGCCGCGGAGGCGCTGGACAGCCTCGCGTGGTCTCGAGGCGCGGGTCGAGGCGCGGAGGAGACGCGCGCGGCGCTGATGCGCGAGCTCTCGTCGCGCGCGCTGGTCGCGATAAAGGGTCACTTCTTCGAGCTCGGCCGGTTCGCGTACAGCGCGGCGGGCGCGCTGCAGCTCAAGCGCGACCTCGGCGAGTTCGAAGCCTGGGCCGTCTCCGTCTCTTCGACTGTTTCCGACGTACGCGGAAGAGACGCGCGAGAATCGGAGAAGCTTCAAGACGCGAATGACGGTTCCGCCTTCGCCGCGGCGCTCAGAGACGAGATACAAAAGCAGTGGCGCGACACGTTGGAGGCGTGCGACGTGTTGCTCGTCTCCCCGGACGCGCTTCCCGGTCTCCTGAAGCAGAGAACCGCCGAGTCCGCGAACGCGTTTTCGGGCGGCGACGAAAACGCCGCCGAAAACGTCGCGCTCTCGCCGCGAAGAATCGTCTCGCTTCGCGTGGATTTCCACCCCTCCATGGTGGAGGGCCTGGGACCTGCCCTCGCCGAGAAGCACGACTCGGGCGCGGCGCGGCACGCGCGCTCCGGGAGCCTGTCCAGCGCGTTCTTCGCCTCCTTCGGACGGACGCATTCGCCGCCGCCGACGCGGTAATCGCGCGACTTCGGGGCGGGTCGTTTCTTTTACTTTTAGTACTTTTACGAAAGTAATACGGTAGTACGCGTACGCGCGAAAGTATTACTTTCGTAGTTAGCAACCCCTTCGTCTACTGTTGTCGGTCGTCCACGCTCGCGAGTCGCTTCAGGAACTCGTACGCGGTGACCATCGTGGTGCCCCAGATGGAGACGCTGGTCATCCTCGGCCGGACGCCGCGCAGAAAGCCGGCGGCGCCGTGCTCGGCGTACAGCGCGCGCGCCGTGCCTCCGAAGGTGTGCGCCTCGCCGCCCGGCTGCCCGCTCAGCACCTGCAGCCGCGTCTTGACGATGTCCAGCGGCGTGGTCAGGAACCCAGAGGTCATGCCCGCGCACACCCCGGACGCGATCTGCACGCCGATCACCGTCGACTCCGCCGGTACGCGTACGTTTTCGCGTACCGGATGAACGTTTTCGCTTTCGCTTTCGCCGGACTTCTCGGTCGCGTACTCCCCCCCCATGTGACTCGGCACGGCGGCCCATATGGCGCGCTGGTACGTCCCGTACGCGCCCCACCACAGCGCGCTGCTGGGCACGAGCGTCATCACGGACGCGCCGAAGCCGCGGTACAAACCGCGCACGCCCTCTTTTCGCAACGTCTCGCGTAGCGCGTGCGCGCCGTTCCGGTACCCAATCAACTCGCGCGTCCCGCCGGTGCCGTCCCCGGCGCGCACCGAGACGCCCTGCACCATCTGCCGCTGCGAGAGGACGTCCACCGGGACCCCCAGTATTTGCGAGCAGCTCGACGCCACCGCGCCCCCCGCGGCGTCCGCGAGGCCGTGCGCCATAGGCGGCAGGTCCAGCGCGACGCACGCGTCGCGGGCGCGCGCCTTGGTGATCTCCAACGTGGAGAGGTACACGGCGCGGATGGGCACGGTGCCGACGACGACGGTGCCGAACCCGCGGTACAGACCCGCGACGCCCTTGGTTTTAATCACGTCCTTGGCTATCGCGAAAACCCCGTTCGCTTTTACACCCGCGACGGTTCCGTCGCCCACCATCTGCCGCGTCTTGATCACGGTGAGCGGGTACAAACACGTCGTCACGCCGGAGAAGAGCGCGGCGCCGCCGAAAAAGAATTTGGTTTTATCCAGGTTGTCGAAGTCCACGTCGCCGGGCGGGCGCGGATGCGAGCCCCCGCCTCGCGCGCCGCCGCTCGTCGAGGGCGCCTCCACCGCGGACGCGGCGAACGCGAATCGGCTCGGCGCGTTGAGCGGCCTTCGCGGCCACGCGACGCGCGGGGGCCACGACGCCGGCGGCGCGTCTCCGGACGACGCCGCGAAGCGCGCAGAGGGCGTTCCCGACGTCGACATCGAACGACGCGGCGTGCCTTTCCGCGCGGGGCGGTTCCGTTCCAAACGCGAGGGTTCGACCGCACGCCGCGCGCGCCTCCGCGGTCTCCGCGCGCGCCCCGCCGGCTCGTGTACGAAACGCTGTCACCGACTACCGCGAGCGCATGTTCAGACCTCGCGCCGGGGGTTGTGCGTTGCGCAGACGCGTCACGCGGTTCGCTCGTGGCTCAGGTTTCAGCTGCAGGATGACGCGATCGACGCGCGGAGTCTGATCGCGGGACACAGATGGAGGTCCTTTCGGGCATTCGGGGTTTCGGCACCGAAGCGACGAACCCGGGACGAGGAAAACGGCCCCAATCAGTCAACGCGGTGGGCACACTCGAATCTCGCTTCACTACGAGGTGGCGCGTGTGTCGTCCGCGGCGTCGCTCAGCGAGCGAACGCGGGACGTCTGCGCGGGAAACGGTTTTCGCGACCAGGGTCGCGAAGCGCGTCCCGTCTCGCGGCCGAGGCGGACGACCGGCGCGATGCGCCTCGAGGTGAAGCGCTGCGGAAACGTCCACTCGGAACTCGTCGCCGCGGTCGGATGGAACGCGGAGAACGAGCTGTACTCGTGCGGCGACGACAAGCAGATCGCGCGATGGAACGCCAACGGAGACGCGGGAGGGAAGGTACGCCGACACGCGGCGTCTGGTCTCGCGCGAGCGCGCGTCGTTCAGCCCCTCGACCCCCGCATCCGCCCGCCCCCGATCTGACGCGCGGTCGTCGGCGTTTCCCGAAACTCGGCGCCTCCAACGGTCGCGGACGACGTCCGTCGGTCCGTCACCCCGCGGGCTCGAAGCGCGCGCGCGCTCGCCGCGCGACGCGCGACGCCGACGCGCCATCCCCGCCCGCCCGCGCCGACCCGACGCGCGCTGACTCCTCTCCTCCCTCCCCTTCCCCAACCCCGCGCGCGCGTCCGTCCGTCCTGCGCTTCTCCCGCAGGTGTGCGACCTGGACGCGTTCGTCACGGCGATGCACTTCTCCCCCGCGCCCGCCGACGGGCCGGCGGGCGCGGCGGCGGCGTGCGCGTTCGCGGCGGCGTGCTCCGACGGCACCCTGCGCTTCTTCCTGCGCAACGGCCGCGTCGAGCGGACCGTCGAGGCGCACGCGGGCGCGGTGACGAGCGTCCGCTGGACGAAGGATGGCGCGTGCGCGCTCACCGCCGGCGAGGACGGCGCGGTGAAGTCGTGGTCGCCGAGCGGGCGACTGCGCGGCGTCGTCGCCGCCGGCGAAACCGCAGTGTACGCCGCGGCGTGGTCGCCGGAGGCACACGCGAGCGGCGGCGAGGCTGGCTGTGTGGTGGTCGCGCGGGGCAAGAACCTGCGCATGCACGCGTCGAACGCCTTCGCGCGTGAGGGCGACGCCCGCGCGGGGGCGGGACCCGCCGAGACCCAAAAGCTAACGGAACGCCCCGGCGAAGGCGACGCGGGCCGACTCCCGGCGTGGCGCGCGCACGACGGCGTCGTGCTCGCGGTGGACTGGTGCGCGGTCTCCGGCCGGCTCGTCTCCGGGGGCGAGGACCGCAAGTACAAGGTGTGGGACGCGCACGGGCGCGCGCTGTTTTCGTGCGCCGAGCGGGACCACGCCATCACCAGCGTCGCCTGGTCGCCCTCGGGCGAGCACTTCGCCGCCGGCGCCTACGACGCCGTCTGGCTGTGCGACGGCGCGGGGTGGTCGCGCGCGACCACCTCCAACACCGCGCTCGGCTCGACGCTGGGCTTGTCGTGGTCGGGCGACGGGCGAACCGTCGCCGGCGCGTGCGCGAAGGCGCCCGGCGTGTTCGTGGGGACGGTGGTTGACGTCGAGCGCGCGTGCGACGAGTGCGTCGCGCGCCTCGCGAAACCGCGCGCGATTACGATTCGCGACGCGAAAGCGAAGAGCGCGTCGCGCGACGCGACGATCGAGACGCGCGACCGCGTCGGGGCGTTCTCGTTCGAGCACGGGCACTTGTTGCTCGGTATGGGGACGAAAGTGCTGGTGTACGAGCGCGGGAAGTGGGGCGCCCCGAAAGCCTCCGCGGAGCTCGGCGGCGTCGCGACGTTCCTCGCGCAGAGCCGCGACGGGTTCGCCGCCGCCGCCGCCGGCGTCTCCGGATTCGTCGCGCGGTGCTTCTCGTACGACGGGCGGAAGACGTGCGACGTTCCCTTCGCCGCCGCGCGCACGAGCGCCTCGCTGCTGAGCCCGACGCACGGGACGTTCTCGCTGGCGCCCGAGTGCGCGTGCCTGGTGCGCCGCGCGGACGCGACGCGCGTCGTCTTCCTGGACCTCGACAAGGCAGGCGCGGCGTTTGCGACGCTGCGCCACGCGATGCCCGTGGCGGCGGCGCGGCTGAGCCGCGACGGCGCGTTCGAGCACCGCGCGGTTGCGTTTTTGGACGAAAACAGGGACCTGTTCGTGGCGCGCGTCGCCGCCGTGAAAGGCACGGCGTTTCGAGACGAGGAGAAGGACGACGGAAAGACCGGAAAGACTTCCGGTCTTACCGAAAAAAAAATGCAAAACGGAGCGGTGAAAATCGCCGGCGGCGTCGACGCGTTCGCTTGGAGCGCCTCCGGCGACGGGCTCGTCGCCGCGTCGCGCGGCGGAGAGGTCACCGCGTGGCACTGCGCGTCCGCTTTTTTCGTGGACCCCGACTTGGTGCCGTACACGCGCTCGGTCACGGAGACACCCGCGCGCGGGCAGGGTGTCGTGGTCGAGCGCTTCGACGGCAACCGCGCGACGATCCGCGGCGGCGACGGCGCCGTCGCGACGACGTCCGTTTCGGCTTCGACGTCGGCTTTTTTCCCGGCGCTTCACGCGCACTGCGCGGAAAAACAATGGGACCGCGCTATTCGGCTGTGCCGCTTCGTGCGCGACGACGCGCTGTGGGCGACGCTGGCGACGCGCGCCATGGCAGTGGATGAGCTGGAGAGCGCATCCATCGCCTACGCCGCGCTCGAGGCGATCGAGAAGGTGCAGTTCGTAGAGAAGGCGCGCGCTATGCCCTCCGTCGCGAGGCGGAGCGCCGAACTCCGCGCGTTCCGCCGCGAGCACGAAGAGGCGGAGCGCATCCTGCTCGGCGCGGGGCTGGTGTTCCGCGCGGTGGAACTGAACCTGCGCCTTCTCGACTGGGACCGCGCGCTCGCGCTCGCGCTCGAGCACAGGACGCACATAGACACCGTGCTGCACGTCCGCGCCGCGCACCTGCGGCGCGGCGGCCGCCGCGAGGACAAGCCCGCCTTCGCCGCCGCCGCGCGCGAGGTGGAGGTTTCCGAGGAGCAGGTTCGGGCGAAGATTGCGCGGGAGCGCGAGCGCGAGAAAGCGCTTCCGGCGCGAGAAGAGACCGCGCGCGCCGGCGCGAAGGACCGAAACCGCGCGGCGCCCAAGGCGAAGCCGAGCGCCGCGAAGGCGCCTACGGGGGCGCGGACGGGGTCGACGCGGCGGTGAGCGCGTCCGAATGAAAACGCGCGAGGAATACATCACCGAAAACGCGAACACCGAGTAGACGCATCACAACATTCCGGCGGTTTCTCGTTTCCCTTCGTCCTCCACCGGCCACGGGCGTATGACCCATTCCCTGGCCGGGTCGATGGACCCGTCCGCGTCCCGGTCGAACACCCGGAACAGCAGGTCCAGCGCGGCGTCGTCGAGGCCCGCCACGCGCTTCGCCAGGCGTCCGGCGGCGCCGGCGGCGCCTCGGTCGTCACCCGCGCTCGCGGAGAGCGCGCGCAGCAGTGACGCCTTGTCCTTCTTGAGCTCCGTCAGAGCCGCCCCGCGCATCGCGTCGTCCAGCTCGTCCATGCTCTGCAGCACGAAGCGCAGCGCTCGCAAGTCGTCCACGCGCGCGCCCGCGAGGCCCTTCCGTGCGCTCGAGCTGTGGCGCATGAAGGACCAAAAGGTCGCCGCCGAGGCGGCGCCCAGGGCGGCGGCGACGGACCAAAACAGCGCCGGGGACGCCTCCTCGAACCCGTTCGGCACGTTCATGCCCGCCAGCGACGCGGGCACCGCCGCCACGGTGAGCGCCAGCGTCGCGACGGTGGCTTGCAGATTCAGACGCACCGTGCGGTTGCGCATGCCGTCCAGATACAGCTCCCACACCTCCCGGGTCGCCTCGACCTGCCGCGACATCTCGCTCAGCTGCCCACCCGCGGCGCGCACGCGCCACAGGTGCGTCTGCAGCAAAGAAGTCACCGCGGCTCGGCGCGCGACGCGCGCGGGGTCGGCGTCGGCGTCGGCGTCGGCGGCGTCGGCGGCGTCGGCGTCGGCGGCGTCGGCGGCGTCGGCGCCGGGCAGGAGCCCGTCGATTCGCGCGTCGCTGCGCATCGCGTCCGAGATGGCGTGGTGCGCCTCCCTGATGTCGCTCTCGAGCTCGGTCATGGCGCGCCGCAGCGGGAGCAGACGCTGGAACCCGGCCTCGCCCGTGCCCGGTCCCCAGCCCGGCGTCTTGAGCTCCTCGGTGATTGTCTCGAGGCAGTAGTCGGTGAGGAGACTGATGCGCCGCATCTTCTGGTGGTAGTACCCGGTGGCTTCCTCCAGCACAGCCTCTAGCGCTCGTAACGGGAAGTCGCGCGGCGCCTCCCCGCCGTCGCCGCCGCCGGCCGCCGCGAGCGCGACGCCGGGAGGCAACGCTATGCCCGCGTGCGAGCGGCTGTCGAGGTCGGCGGAGACGGACGCGCCGACGGCGCGGACAAACGCCTCGGCGTCGCTTTTCCCGTCGCCGTTCGTCTCGGCGTCGGCCCCCGCGGACGCCGCGATCGCCCCCGCGGCCGCCTTGGAGGACGACCTGTGCGCGTCCATGAGCAACGCGCACGACTCGCCGATCACCGCGGTGAAGGGCTGGAACCTGACCAGCAACAGGCCGGGTCGTGTGGACATCGTCGCCGGCGTGTCTCCGAACGACCCGGTCCTCTCGAGCAGCGGCCGGTCGCGCACGTGCAGATGTTTCAGAAGCTCGCCCGAACCCACCCGAACCCCCACCCGCCGCACGCCCCCGCGGTCATCCACCTTGATCGCCTGGAGCTCAGGCGTCGCGACAGCCGCCGACGGCGCCCTCGTGCCGGCCGCGGCCGCGCCGCTCAACAAGCGGCGGAACACGGAGCGCGACGCCATCTGATGAACGAGTCAAACGATTGCTTGCTTGTTAACTTTTGGTACATCCCTGATAGCGCGTTCCTCACTCCGCGCCGCGCCATGGCGTCGCACCCGGCGTCCGCGTCGGCGCCTCGGCGGACGGCGCCGGCGCCCGTCGGGCGCTCGGGCGATCGAGGACGTCGATCCGCTCCAGCCCCGCGGCGCGCACCGGACCCACCGCGGGCGCGCCCGGCCGGCCACGACCACGTGCCCGGTCACCGCCTGTTCGGGGACGCCATCCCCGAGCCGAGTTTTCGCGAGCGGGGCTCGCGGGGCTCGCGGGGACGGCGCCGGCTCGTGCGCGTCCGCTCGGGATCGAACGAGCGGGAACCCGAACCGGAGACCACGAGGGAGACGCGCTCGCGTCTCCCCCCCGTGGGCCTCGACGCGCCCCCCCGGTGGGACCTGGTGCACGCGCGCGCGGTGTCCGCCGCGGCGGAGATCTTGATGCACCGCCGCGACGCGCAGAAGGTGCTGCGCAAGGCGCTGCGGCCCGAGTGGCCCGGGTTCGACGAGGCACCCGGGTGGGCGGGCGACGCGCGCGGCGGCGGCGTCAATAACGCCGAGAGGGCCGCCATCGCGGAGGCTGTGCTCGGTCTGGAGGTGAAGCGCCTGACCCTCGCGTGGCTCGTCGTCGAGCGCGCGCGCTCGGCGTACGCCGAGTCGCTCGGCGCCGCCGGCGGGATCGACGCCTTCGGCGTCGACGCTCTCGAGGAAGCGCTGCGCGGCGAGCGACTCGACGCAGTGGGTGACTCAGAACACGACGCCACCCCTCCGTTCGCGCCACGTGTCTTGCCGCGCGCGCGGTACGTCGCCGCGGCGGGCGCCATGCTCGACCTGCACTGGATGCGCGAGCGCGTGGTGAGCAACGAGTTCCGGCGCGACCGCCTCGCCGTGCTCCGCGGCGGCGCCACGATCGCGGGCGACGCGTGGCCCGCCGAGCCGGCCGCGAGGATCGCCGCGAAACACTCCGTGCCTCGTTGGTTCGCGGAGCGGCTGATCGAGGAGCGCGGCGAGGCGAACGCGGCGGCGCTCGCGTCCGCGCTCTCGGAGAAGGCGCCTCTGACGGTGCGCCGCAACGCGCTCAAGTGCGACTCCAGCGAAAAACTGGCGCGGGCGTTGGCGGCGGAGGACGTCGCCGCGCGCGTCTCGGCCGGGAAAGAAACGCGGAGGGGCGCGCCCGACGCGCTTGCGTTCGAAGGCGGGCGCCCACGAGCGGGGATCTTCGGGCTCGAGACCTACCGCCTCGGGTGGTTCGAGGTCCAGGACGCGGGGTCGCAGTGCATCGTCTCGGCGGTGACGCAAGGCGTCGAGGAGACAATCGCCGCGAAAAAAAAAATCCACGCCGAGGGTCTCGAGGGTCTCGAGGGTCTCGAG
>Ga0181563_10001506_pt1 | contig 22845 bp, 24 predicted proteins | sample 011ome_25_FD_133759 | JGI IMG/M metagenome (GOLD analysis project Ga0181563, IMG submission 133759) | Coastal salt marsh microbial communities from the Groves Creek Marsh, Skidaway Island, Georgia - 011512CT metaG (megahit assembly) | ecosystem: Environmental > Aquatic > Marine > Intertidal...
CAAAAGTGTTTTCACCATTAACGTGATAGGCTGCACATTCCACATCTTTGGTGCTAGCAATTATTTCAAAATCAGAAGGCAATTTGGTAATTGTATCACCATGACTCATCCACACTTGTGAATTGTCCCGAACACCAGCCATTAAAGGGGCAGATTTATCAACGTATGAAAGATTGGCACGTCCGTATTCTCTAATTTTTGATGGCAATACCTCACCTCCAAAATGACTAGCCATGAACTGAGCTCCGAAGCAAACACCTAACAAAGGAATTTTACCTTTGTACAATTCTACTTCTGGTTTTGGTGAATTTTCATCACGAACGGAAAATGGGCTACCTGAATAGATAACGCCTTTAATATGTGACTCGAGTGCCTTTGGCTTATTCCACGGAACGATTTCACAATAAACATTCAGTTCTCGTAATCTTCGGGCAATCAACTGCGTGTATTGCGACCCGAAATCCAAAATTAAAATTGTCTCTTGCATCCCGCAAAGATAAAACAAGAATGGTTTTTGAGTTCATTTTTCAGCTGAAAATAATTATTCGCCGAAATGAATCCAGTATTCGGTAGAAAACAGGTGAGATTGGATGATTTATGGTTTTAAATCAAAAGATTCAGCTAACCAATTTCCAAGATTTTCATTATTGGGCTTACCGTAGAACTCAGAAAGATAAGCCGTAATCTCCTAAATTTTCTGGGCATCATCCTTATCAGAAAATTCATCTAGTATTATTTGAACTTCATCTTTTAACTCCTCTAATTCTGGAAAAACGGGCGTAAATGTGTTGATTTTTTCAGAACCATCTCCTTTACGATAATACAAAGTCATTTCTTTTTCCTCAAGAGGAATAGGCTCCCCATCAATTTTAAATAAATCGGTCTTACTGATGACTAATTTATTTCCTTCGGTATAAGCCAGTTTTTTACGGATGGTCTCTTCGTCATGCGCATAACTCACATAAAAAAAGTTTTTATCGTCCATCTTAAAATTTTGATCCCCAATTTCTAATGCCATTTCCTCAATAATCAGATAATTTCCGTCAAAGTGTTTTTGAAGGTCTAATAAATTGATTAACGCTCCAGAACGGGAAGAAATATTATTCGCCGCCGGTAAAATTTTTGTTTGTCCTTTTTCAGAAGCCGAAAGTACAAAGCGTCCTTTTAAGCTGCTAATGACTGCTGCACGAGATTGCTGTGTTTTAAACGACAGCTCGGTTCCTGGCAAAAAGATATCACCTTTTTTCATGTCCTAATTAGTACGCTGAAAGATAATACGTCCATCAAGACGAATCACTATATACTTGTCGTTATTGGCTAATTTTTCCGCTCGATCCATATCCATATATGAAAAGAGCCCGCCTGCTAAAAATGCAAATCATAAACCTAATATTAACCGCTTGCTCATTTGTTTATTCTTTTTACTGCTCGACTCCATATTAACAAGTTTTATACCATTTTCATGATAAGTTGTCCTGAATAAGTTTTAATTCCTTTTTCACCGCTTTTAAGCGGTCAATAATTTCCTCATGCGGCTCGGCCGTGGCTTTCTTATTTTTCAATTTTAATTGCTGTCGTGCACCGTCAAGTGTAAATCCTTGCACCTTCACTAATTCATAAATTTCCTCGAATTTCGCGATATCCACTTGCGTAAAAAGTCTATTCCCCTTTTTATTCTTTTTAGGCTGAATTCCCTTAAACTCCTTCTCCCAATAACGAATCAATGAAGCCTTCACTTCAAACATATTAGCCACTTCCCCGATGGTATAATATAATTTTGTCAGGTCTTTTTTCACGTTCAGGTTTAAGTTGTAAGGTGCTAATTCAAAGGTAATGTGCCTTCTAGACTATAAGGGCGTTTACCTCCTTAGCATACAAATGTAATACTTTTGTAAAATCAGTCGGAACTAGTCCATGTCATTACTAAAGATAAAGAAAAATAAGGAATGTACCTCAACAAACATTTCATGGTTGATGAATTGAGGTGTGATTTGTGCAAATTTATATGAAGCTATAATTATCTTTGCGTAAAAAAAAGAAGGACATGTCTTCCTATAAATTTCGAGTTTTATTGGATAACGAAGGTGATAGCGATATTTTTCGAGATATTGTTATAGGGCCGCATAATGATTTTGAGGTGCTCTATCATGCCATTATCGCATCGTTTGGATTTCGTGGTGACCAATTGGGGTCCTTCTATGTCAGTAATGACAGTTGGGATAAAGGTCACGAGATTGCCCTCATGGATATGGGACTCGGCAATGACTTGAATGCTCCTTTTTTAATGAAAGACACACCAATTGCCACTGTCGTTCGCGGAGAAGGTCAAAAACTAATTCTAGTGTATGACTTCTTGAAGATGTGGTGCTTCTTGATTGAAATGGTAGAGGTCCTTCCAATGGAAAGTGAAGAACCTGAATTATTTTTCGCAGTAGGTGAGGCACCCGATGAAGATGACCGCGAGGTTGATTTAGGCGGACCGACAGGTTTGCCGGATTTAGGAGATGATATCGATGATATTTTCTCTGATTTTGATTCGGATGATGATGAAGGTTTTGGTAGCTTCGAAAATATTGACGATTTCGATATTTAGTCATGTTTAAAGACGATCCCATCGGTTATGCCATCCATGACTTTGCTAAAGATGGAAACGCAGATTCAATTATTGTAAAAGCGGATTTATGCGAGGATGATGTCATGCCCGTCGAATATTTATTTAGATCTTTTGAGGAAATGCCTGAGCTGGAGCAACTGGCATTAAAAAAGGCAACCGGAAAGGTCCTCGATATTGGGGCTGGAACAGGTTGTCATTCCAAGTGGTTAATGAAAAAAAACGCTGACGTTACAGCTATTGACATTTCTCAAGGTGCGGTGGATTATATGCAAGCAAATGGGATCAAAGCTGAAAAAAAGGATCTTTGGGAGATTGATGAAACTTACGACACTATTCTCTTATTGATGAATGGAATTGGTCTGGCCGGTAAGCTTAATCGACTAGAGTCTTTCTTAAAACACCTTCAGTCAAAACTTAATCCCGGTGGACAAATTCTCTTTGACTCAACGGATATCTCCTATCTCTATGAAGAGGAGGATGGATCTTTATGGGTTGACTTGAACAGCACATATCCAGGCGAAATGCAATTTAAAATGTGCTATAAGGATGTTTCAACACCATGGTTTGATTGGTTGTATTTGGATTATCAAACGTTAGAAAAACATGCAAAAGCCGTTGGTTTAGACTGTTCTTGTATCTTAGAGGGAGAAAGTAATAATTACTTGGCTCAATTAAAATAATGATGATGAGATCGCTTCTTTTTATTCAAACACTTGTTTTTCTGCTTGTTTTTTCCTGCGCGTCCAATAAGAGTGATGCCAGTTCTGATGTGCTTGAACAAGATAGCCTCGACCAAATTGTTAAAAATGGTAATTCTTTGTTGTGGCGGGTAGATGGACCGGATATCAAAACCTCCTACCTCTATGGCACCATGCACATGATCAACAAGGAATATTTTAGTTTTCCAGATTTTTTGCAATCAAAAATCAAAGCAAGTGAAACGATTATCATGGAGGTAGACGGCATACCAAATCCCTTAACCACTTTTCAAATGCTTGCTTTAGATACTGGAACGGTACATTCTTACTTTACCAAAGAGCAACATATTGAACTCTTACGATTTATGGATGAAAAAATGGGATTATCCCCTGAGGTTTTTGATATGACGTATGGTAAAATGAAACCGTTTCTCATCATGCAAACCATTACCCAGAAGTATTTCGAGGCAGATGCACAATCTTACGACTTGATGATCATGGCCTTGGCAGCCGAAAATAAAATTCCTATTGTTGGACTGGAGACTACTGAGGAGCAGCTGGGTTTCTTTGATCAAATATCGCGTAAAGCCATGGCTGACTTGGTAATGGAAAGCGTCTATTCATTTGAACAAGAGCAAAAGGAAATGGATAAATTAATGCAACTCTATGCCAAACAAAAAGTTGATAAATTGATTCCGTTATTACAGAAACAATCACCCGAATTTATGGAGTTTGCTGATCTCTTTTTATATGATCGAAACAAACGTTGGATTCCAAAGCTGATTGCTGAAATGCAAAAAAAGAAATCTTTTGTAGCCGTAGGTGCTGGCCATCTATTTGGTGAACAAGGAATTATTGATCTATTAAAAAAAGAGGGGTATGAAATTACGGCGATCAATATGAATCCCGTCGAGTAAAATCTATACCTTTGTGTAAAATTTGAAATTATGAAAAGAGTATTTAGTATAGCATTAGCAATTCCTTTCTTCGCGTTCGTTGGATGTGGAGAGCAAACAGAAGACACGAATAACGAAGAGGTAGTTACCGACGTTGTTGAAGAAGTGATTGAAGAGGTTGAGCCAGAATTGACAAAAGAAGAAGAAATTCAAGCTTATTTAGAAGAAAAAGGTTGGGAAGCAGAAAAGCATGCTAGCGGTTTATATTATGTTATCGACGAACCAGGTGAAGGTGATGAGCACCCAAGTTTAATGGATGAAGTAACGATATTCTATCAAGGATATTTATTAGACGGAACCCGTTTTGACGGAACAGGTGAAGCGCCTGCAACTTTCGGACTATACCAATTAATCTCAGGATGGCAAATTGGAATTCCTTTGTTCGCAAAAGGTGGAAAAGGAAAATTGATTATTCCTTCAGAACTAGCATACGGTGATCGCGACAACGGAGAAATCCCAGGTGGATCAACCTTAATGTTTGAAATCGAATTAATCGACTGGGCACCAGTTGAAGGGATGTAATCCAAAAAAATAATTTTGAAAAGCATCCGCATCTGACGGATGCTTTTTTTTTATCCTTAGTTTTATTATCGATTAAATCAATCAACCATGAAATGGAAGAAAAAGCCAACCCAAGAAATTAAAAAAACGGTTTTTGAAGCCTTGGGCAAAAACCTAAACTATCGCGAAACGAATATCTTAGGTCTACCAGCAACTTAATGTTGCTCCTGGAGGAACTGAAGCCAACATTCAAGCGCAATGGGTCTACCGCAATTATTTTCAGAAAGAGCATAAGGCCAAACTAGAAGAGATTGGTTTACTTTTTTCAAGTGATGCCCACTACTCTGCTCATAAAGGATGCAATTTATTGGGACTTACACCTATTTCAGTAGCAATAGATGAAAACAGAGCATGGGACTTGGCAGAATTGGAAAAAGCCTTGATTAATGCCAAAGAAAATGGAATTCGTTATTTGGTCGTTCATATGACCATGGGCACAACCATGTATGGTAGTGTAGATGATCCGAATCTAATTCTTCCAATTGTCAAAAAGCATTTTAACTATTTCTTCTCTCATATTGACGGCGCATTTGGTGGATTCATTTATCCATTCACTTCTGAAAATAATGACTTTAATTTGAGCAATCCAGATATACATTCAGTGACTATCGACGGCCATAAAATGCTTCAAGCACCCTATGGAACCGGTATATTTATTTGTAAAAAAGGATTGATTGAATATGCACAAACAGCTGAAGCTTCTTATGTGCAAGGCACAGATTTCACCTTATGTGGAAGTCGATCCGGGGCCAATGCCATAGCGGTTTAGATGATTTTAATGACCCATGGCCATTCCGGTTGGCAATACCTCATGGAAAAGCTTGTTGACCGCACTGATCATATCTGTGAAACACTGGATCAAATGGGAATTCGCTACTTCCGAAATCCTAAAATGAATATCGTTGCTATCAATGCGGAGGACATGGATGATGACCTTGCTCGAAAATATCATTTAGTAGCAGACAATTTTAATGACCCAAAATGGTGGAAATCGTCGTAATGACCCATGCCGAAAAGCACATCATTGACGAATTTTTGATAGATTTGCAAAAGAAAGTAAAATCGACCACAATTTGAATTTACGCGTAACGAAAATATTTGATTTTGAAACAGCTCATGCTCTTTGGGGTTATGATGGGAAATGCCGTAATATTCATGGGCATTCGTACAAATTGACTGTTTCAATAACGGGTGACATTATTGATGATGTCAACGAGGTGAAAAACGGAATGATTATTGATTTTGGCGATCTTAAAAAAATCATCAAATCTGCGGTGGTTGAAGATTTTGATCACGCTTTGCTCGTGAACGGAAAAACGCCACATGCAAAATATGCAGAAGTCGAATCTGGCTTTTCCAAGATTATGCTTTGTGATTATCAACCAACTTGCGAGAATATGCTTGTTGATATGGTAGATCGCATTCTAAAGGTACTGCCTGCTGATATTTCATTAAAGTATGCGCGTTTACAGGAAACAGACAATAGTTTTGCCGAGTGGTTTTTATCTGACAATACACCTTAGATGTCTGAACGACTGATACAGAAGTACAATATTCCTGGATCAAGATACACGAGTTACCCCACTGTTCCTTATTGGGATAAGTAAGGCATTCGCATGGAAGATTGGAAAAGAACATTCATTCAGGCATTTGAAGAAAGTAATCAAGCGGAAGGTATCAGTATTTATATTCACCTCCCATACTGTGAAAACCTTTGCACATTTTGCGGATGCCATAAGCGCATTACAAAACGTCATGAGGTTGAGGAACCATACATCGACACTTTATTAAGAGAATGGGACTTATACTGCGCATTATTACCAGAACGCCCCCAAATAAAAGAATTGCATTTAGGTGGAGGAACACCCACCTTTTTCAGTCCAGAAAACCTAAAGAAAATGATGGACGGTATTTTTGCGAAAGCAGACCGTTGTGAATCATTTGAATTTAGTTATGAAGGACATCCAAACAAAACGACAGAAGCCCATTTAAAGACACTTTATGATCTTGGTTACCATCGCAACAGCTACGGTGTTCAAGACTATGACAAAAAGGTTCAGAAGACGATAAATCGTATTCAACCATTTGAGAGTGTCGAAAAAGTGACGCGTTTATCGCGCGAAGTAGGATACCGATCGGTTAGTCATGATTTGGTTTTTGGATTACCGCATCAGACCTTAGAGAGTATTAAGGATACAATCGAAAAGAGCCGGCAATTAAAACCAGACCGTATTGCATTTTATAGCTATGCTCATGTACCTTGGATTAAAGGGGTGGGGCAACGTGGTTATGATGAAAATGATTTGCCTTCAGCACAGGAAAAGCGGGTTATGTAAGAAGAAGGTAAACGTCTACTTGGTGAAATAGGATATATTGAGATTGGCATGGATCATTTTGCGCTTAAAACGGACAATTTGCATGATGCAATGGTGAACAAGACCTTACACCGAAATTTCATGGGGTATACCGCCGGTAAATCTAAATTAATGATTGGACTTGGTATGAGTTCGATTAGCGATTCATGGTATAGCTTTGCTCGAAATGTAAAAACGGTCGAAGAGTATCAAACCTTGGTCAATCAGGGAGAGATTCCGCTGCTAAGAGGTCATTTATTGACACCTGAAGACTTGGTCATTCGCGAGCACATCCTAAACATCATGTGTCATTTTGAAACGGACTGGTCTGAAGAGCGCCTGCAATTCACTGAATTACCAGACTGCATTCAACTTCTCAAAGAAATGGAAGCGGACGGCCTAATCGAAATGACTGAAACTGGTTTGTGTTTACCAGAAAAGGCTCGTCCATTTGTGCGAAACGTTTGTATGGCATTTGACCTTCGTCTTTTGCGCAACAAACCAACTACGCGTGTCTTTTCGATGACGATCTAGGTTCGTCGTTCTACTGCATTACTCCATTAACAAACAAGGCATACTTGGCATGATAATATGGTGCATTTATTCTGCAACCCCTATTAGTTCCCCAGGATTACCATCTAGGCAAAGTAAGTGCAACAAATAATCAAATTTGTTTATCGATAAAACGTGGGTAATTTAAATGGACACGAGGTTCAGAGACTTATACACAACTCCCCTTATCTGGAGACTGAGCATTTGCCTTAAATAGTGCTAATCCTGATCTTTACCTTTTCAGTCCTGGCAAAAAATGAGCGCATAAAAAAACTGCTTGCCCGTCAGAGACGAACAAGCAGTTCATAATTTATTTATACTTATTGTTATTGCTTCACAACTGAGATAGTTGATGCAGCACCTTCAACAGCAATCTTAATTAAATAGTTACCAGCTTCGAAAGCGTTCATTGAAATTTCTTCAATTCCGTTTCCTTGTCCAGCTGCAACGATTTTACCAGAAGCATCATACAACAACCAGTTGTACTGTCCTTCAAAGTTAACCGTTAAGATGTCAACTACTGGGTTAGGATAAACAGAAATGTTATCTAACTCATTCAATTCAACACCTGCTTGTGAGTCAACGATGAATGTAACATCTGAATCACACATTCCGTCAGAGACAGTTACTGTGTAAGATCCCACTGTTAAGGCATCAATATCCTCAGTAGTTGCTCCATTTGACCAAGAGTAAGTATATGGTCCACCAGTTCCACCTTCAGGTGTAAAGTCGATTGATCCATCATATCCATCACCAGTCATCATTGTTACAACACCCGTTCCAGTTGGAGCTTCCATTGAAGTTACCGCAATTGAACTAGTAGATTCACATCCACCTGCATTTGTAGCAGTAACAGTGTATATTACATCTCCTACATCTTGCATCATTGGTTCACCATCAACAGCTCCGTTATCCCAAGCATAATCCGCTTCGTCACCAACTGCCTCTAATGTAAACATATCATCTTCACAAACGCTCATATCATCTCCAGCATATACGTAAGGAATATCGTGTACGAAAACACTAACCATATCCGTAGATACACAACCTGTTGCTAAATCAGTACCTGCAACGATAAAGAAGTTTTCTCCGATTGTCTCAGGAGCAAATGCTACCCCGTCTTCGATAGAAACACCCCAATCATATTCATCAGCAGTACCAGTAGCTGTTACTGTCACTTCTTCTCCTAAACAGATTTCTTCAGCGTCAATTGCTCCTGAAACGTTCGGTCCAGAAACAACTTCAACGTCAAATGAACCTGTACACCCAACATTCGGGCAGAATCCAATCGCGAAGTTAGATGCGGTCCATCCAGTTCGGTTCTTACCAGGTGCTGCATATGCTTCAGTTTGATCGGCATTTTGAATTCCTAAAGTGTGGAAACCTGAAGTCTCATTCTGTGTTTGAACGTGCACTTCGATGCAGTTAGTAGTCTCGAATAATTTGATTTGCCCAGTAACAAAGTCTGGACCGGAATAATAGTGAGGAATCGCGTTGAATTCAACTACCAATACTCTGTTAGGAGCAGTACCAATTGTTTGATAACGAATTGACCCTCCACTCGGTGGACGAAGGTCATCCCAACAAAGAGCGATTAACTCGCCGGGTTCAGACGCCGAAGACCAAGGAATCAATTCTCCACCACAACAACCGTTGTCCGATTCAGGTGAGAATGTTACAAAACCATTTGAGCTGATTCTGAAAGTTGTCTTGTCATTTCCGAAGAAATTGAATGTAAAACCGATCGATAAATCAGTTGAAACTTGATCATCTCCAAGAAAAACTGAAGACCCACCAATTGCGTCCATTGAGAATGGAACCGCTTCATCAATTGAGTACCCCTCACCAGGAGCTTCAACATTGATTGTGTGAGTTCCGATACCTGCTACAGATGGCGTAAATACATTACCTTCAACACCAGGACCAGTATAAACCGCACCTGGTGATTCAACTGACATTGCTGCAGGTGCATCCTCGAAACACATGGTTGGAGAAATACCTGAAATGTCACATTGCCCGAAACCTACAGAAGTAAGTCCTAAGGCAAGTCCAAATAGTAAAATTCTTTTCATAACTAGTTCTTTTAGTAAAGCTGCTTTTTTTATATAAATCAATTAATCCCGCAATGTAGTTATATTTTCTCAAATAACAAATTTTTAATCGCGTGAATCAGACCGATTCTCAATCGATTAAATGAACTGAAAGCATAAGGGATACCGGAAGAGTGCTAGCATTAGAATTGTGAAGAACTTGTTTAAAAAGAAAATGGGGTCACCACATGACTGCGATGACCCCAATTTTGTAGAGATTAAATTCCTTTTTAATCTTCTTTTACCTCTTCGAAATCTACATCTTCTGCACTAACATCATCTGAATCGTCAGATGAGCCTTCCGCTCCTGTTGCTTCTCCTTCTCCGCCTGCGTTTTCCTGATTTGCATACATCTCTTGAGATGCTGCTTGGAATACTGTATTTAGCTTTTCCATAGCCGTGTCAATCGAACTTAAATCCTTTGACTCATGAGCTGCTTTAAGTTCTGCTAATGCAGACTCGATTGGCTCTTTTTTATCAGCTGGTAATTTATCACCGTATTCGCTGAGTTGTTTCTCCGTTTGGAAAATCAAGGCGTCAGCCGCGTTCAATTTCTCTACTTCTTCTTTTCGCTTTTTATCAGCTTCTGCGTTTTGCTCTGCGTCTGCTTTCATTCTTGCGATTTCATCATCTGACAATCCTGAAGAAGATTCAATTTTAATTGACTGCTCTTTTCCAGTTGCTTTATCTTTTGCAGAAATATTCATGATACCGTTTGCGTCAATATCAAACGTAACCTCAATTTGAGGAACACCTCTCGGTGCTGGTGGAATATCAGATAATTGGAAACGTCCTAAAGTCTTATTATCGTTTGCCATTGGTCTTTCTCCTTGCAATACGTGAATATCGACCGCTGGTTGATTATCCGAAGCTGTTGAGAAAGTCTCTGATTTCTTTGTTGGAATGGTCGTGTTAGACTCGATCAATTTCGTCATTACACCACCCATTGTTTCAATTCCTAAAGAAAGAGGTGTTACATCTAATAATAAAACGTCTTTAACTTCTCCTGTCAAAACACCACCTTGAATTGCAGCACCTAGTGCCACTACCTCATCTGGATTTACTCCTTTAGAAGGGTCTTTTCCAAAGAAACTCTTAACAGCTTCTTGAATGGCAGGGATACGTGTTGACCCACCCACTAAAATTACCTCATCAATATCACTTGTAGATAAACCTGCATTTTTTAATGCGGTTCTGCAAGGCTCGATTGTTCTTTTAATCAAATCATCAATTAATTGCTCGAATTTTGAGCGAGACAATGAACGTACCAAGTGTTTTGGGACACCATCAACTGGCATAATATAAGGCAAGTTGATTTCGGTTGACGTTGTCGATGACAACTCAATTTTAGCTTTTTCAGCCGCCTCTTTCAAACGTTGCAGAGCCATAGGATCTTTACGCAGATCAATACCTTCATCATTCTTAAATTCTTCTGCTAACCATTTAATGATTTTATCATCAACATCATCACCACCTAAGTGCGTGTCTCCATCTGTTGACAATACTTCAAATACCCCATCTCCTAATTCAAGTACAGAAACATCATGTGTTCCTCCACCAAAATCAAAAACGATAATTTTCTGATCCTCTGTTTTCTTATCTAATCCGTATGCCAAAGCTGCTGCTGTTGGCTCGTTAATGATTCGTTTTACTGTTAAGCCTGCAATCTCACCCGCCTCTTTTGTTGCTTGACGTTGAGAATCATTAAAATAGGCAGGAACTGTAATCACCGCTTCAGTTACTTCTTGTCCTAAATAATCTTCAGCTGTTTTCTTCATTTTTTGAAGAATCATCGCCGAGATTTCTTGCGGTGTATATAAACGCTCATCAATTTTAACACGCGGCGTATCATTATCTCCTTTTACGACATTGTATGGTACACGATCTACTTCAGCTGAAACATTGCTAAAGCTTGTACCCATAAATCGCTTAATGGAGAATATTGTTTTCTGTGGATTCGTAATTGCCTGACGCTTCGCCGGGTCTCCTACTTTACGTTCGCCTCCATCCACAAAAGCCACCACTGAAGGAGTTGTTCTTTTTCCTTCGGCATTCGTGATTACAACTGGCTCATTACCTTCCATTACAGATACGCAAGAGTTGGTTGTTCCAAGGTCAATTCCGATAATCTTACTCATATTGTTATTTTAAATTGTTCAAAATATAAATTCAATTCCCATAGGTCAATGATTATGCCATGGCCCTTTTCTGACATCTTAATCAACATTTTGTCAGCCTGCGACTTTATATGAAATAATTTTATGACAGATCGTCAGATTTTCATGTCAAAAAAATGTTGATAAAAAAGAAAAACTTACCTGCTAGGCTTATCGATTTCAGCTATATTTGTCATGCTAAATTTAAACGAAGAGTCATATGAATTTCATTATTTCCAGTTCGGCGTTACTAAAGAACTTACAACGAATTGGCGGAGTGCTCAACAGCAGCAACTCATTGCCTATCCTTGACAATTTCCTTTTTGAACTGGAGAATGGCACCTTGACAATCTCAGCTTCTGATCTAGAAAACACAATGAAAACCAGTGTTCAGCCAGACGAAGCAAGAGAAGAAGGTCGTATTGCTATTCCAGCAAAACTCCTTTTAGATACGCTGAAGAACTTTTCTGACCAGCCACTTTCATTTTCAATCGATGGTAGTCATTTTGGAATTGAGATTTCATCAGACTATGGTAAATATAAACTGGTTGGACAGAATCCGGATGATTTTCCAAAATCACCTGAATTAGAAAATACCGAAACATTAGCTGTAAATGGAGAGATCATCGCCAGCGCTATTGACAAAACATTATTTGCAACAGGTAATGACGAGTTAAGACCGGTTATGAGCGGTGTTTTCTGTCAGTTTTCACCTGAGAAATTGATTTTTGTAGCTACGGATGCACACAAATTGGTGCGCTATGGTCGCAATGATTCAAACGCAAGCAAAGCTTCTGATTTTATTCTCCCAAAGAAACCATTAAATCTACTCAAGCAGAATTTGACGGGTGAAGAAGAGGTCAAAATTAACTATAATGAAACAACAGCTCGTTTTTCATTCGGATCTATTGAATTAACCTGTCGACTGATTGACGGGAAGTATCCAAATTACGAAGCTGTTATTCCAGTGGAGAATCCTAATGTATTGACAGTAGATCGTCTTTCATTTTTGAATTCAATCAAAAGGGTTTCGATTTTCTCGAACAAAACAACACACCAGGTTAAATTAAAGGTAGCAGGTAGCGAATTAACTTTATCTGCTGAAGATCTTGACTTCTCGAATGAGGCAAAAGAGCGATTAACGTGTAATTATGCCGGTGATGATATGGAGATTGGTTTCAACGCACGTTTCCTCTTAGAGATGCTAAATCACATCAGCACAACAGAGGTGATCCTTGAAATGAGCGAGCCGAATAAGGCGGGTATCCTTTTACCTTCTGGAAACGAAAACGAGCAGGAAGACATCCTTATGCTTGTCATGCCAGTTATGATTCGATAGGTAAAGTCTCCCTTTGCAAACTTCGTAAAGCCTGACTAGTAAAGGGCTATAGGAATAGGTATAATTATTGATGTTTATTAGCCATCAACGCCTTTTAGATGAACCCACTGATTCGAAATGTAGTTTTACTTTTTATAACCTTCCTTTTTTTTGGATGCTTAGTCGCTGATGAAATCTTTCTTGCACCCCAAGAACCGGAAGTGTCATTACAGACAAGAGCAGAACAATCGATCCAAGAGTATATCTTAAAAAGAAGCGAAACTGAAACTTATAACAGTTACGGATTCAGTGAACTGGTTGTAAAAAAACCTGTTTTGATTCACAAACTCGATTCATTAGATCGGGTGGTCCAAATGAATCCTAAAAACGAAATAGCGCGTCAAAACCGGGACACATTGCAAGCACTCGTTCGAGCTAATAAGATTCAGCGCACTGCGGTTTTAGAACACTTCTTCACATTAAAAAGTGACAGTACTGACTTTGTGAATGTTTTCGAAATTAAATACACGCTTGATGATACCTTAGGTGTTTTGCAAACAGATCCTAAAATAATCCTAACCATACCGGCCTCCTATAAAACCTTGTTAGATTATTATTTCTATGAGTACACTTTATTCATCGCTCCCACCTATGCAGAAGCCCGTCAGATGAGTCGAAAATTCTACCAATATTTCAAAGCCCAGCAAGAAGAGCTCAGTTTAACGACACGAAAATCTGACTTTTTAAAACATACACTCGAAATCTGTAAACTCGTAAAAGTCAATGGAAAATTCGAACAAGATCGGATTGTTCAAGGTTTATTCAAGCTTTATATGAAAGAACGTCGAAAGGACATTAAATTATATGAGCCTATCGCCTTCTCATCACTCTTTGAAACAATTGAAGAAAATAATGACTCTCTAATTGGGTATTACTTTTTTCATAAATTTACAGGTGAGTATGCTGGTGCCATTGACACAAATGCCGTCTTAATTGAAATGTCACCTTATTACGAAATCGATCAGGTATTTCAGCTTGACCAACCTTATGAGAACTATGTAAATTAATACCATGATAAAATTATTTCCCCTTACAATTTTGCTCTTAATTTCTTTGAGTCCATCAGTGTCTTTAGCCCAGGACAATAAATTAGATGCAGAAGAACAAGTTAAAAATCATGTAATCCAATGGGCTGACCAAGTATTTCTAGCCCACTCCTCATATAAATTTGAAGAATTCCATTCAGAGGAAACAGACGACTATTTTATTCAATCTTCACGCATTGAAATGTATGAAGAGAAAATTGCCTCACTCAAAAGAGACAAGGCTAAAGGAAAGTATTCGGGCACTGCTGAACAATATGAAAAAGATGCCAAAAAATATCAAGCAGCCGTTGATGACGCCAAGAAAAAACTGAGTTCAATCAGTGCGGTTGAATATTATACAATCAACTTCTGGACAAATATTATGACCTCAGATGGTGTTACCGTGTATTATGAAATAAAAGTACGACTTGACGCTCAGTTCGTCATTTTAAGCGCAATTGAAAACAGCTCCGTTGGCAAGAAAAGTGCTGATACCAAAATTTCATATAAAAAAGGAGCTACTGGACTTAAAGTAGCAGAAAAGTAAGCCTTAATTCCACGATTGCTGAAAAGCGCCATCCTCTCTTAAATCATGTAATTGATTGGGCAGTAATTTTGAAGATAAAAAATCACTTAACCTGCTTGAGATGGAAGGACCGATTAGTAAGATCGTCCCAAGCTCTTTCCATGCCAATATCATTTCGTCGGGAACAAAGTTCAGATGGTGCAAAAGGACATATTTTGTTAACGGCATCGAATCTGGAAAATGCTGAGTTACCCAAATCTTTTCTTGCCCAATTGGAATTATATGTGAACTGTCTTTTAATAAATATTGTTCTGTAGGGCTCGCTTGTCCTGTCCGATAAAACCAATTGTTTTTAATATTAAACTGCAAGGCATCTTCGTCATACATTAGTTCAGATGTCGCATAAAAAACATTCTTTTGTCCATAAAAAACATCTAAAGCTAAGTTTTTAGGTGTATTGTAGACCACAAACACCTTTTCATTAGCGAGCTCGTTTTTCTCTTTAATATTAATCACCATCAATATGATTGCTAATGTTAATGTATAGAAAAGGGCCGTTTTTTTTCTTTTAACCAATGTGACAAGACCTGTGATTATGATGTCATAAATCAAAAATACCTCGTACCAATGGATCGAAACACCATAGTAAATCGAATAAGGCAATTGCTCAATAAAGGCAACTCCTTTGTTCATAATCGAGAGCAAAGCATCGAAGACATAAGTAATAACCTGATTCACGATTGGAATCCAATGTGTCAAAAAATAAATAAAAGCGACCAACAGAATGGAAAAGGTCAGTGGAATAACAATCAGATTGGACAAAAGGAAAAAGTTTGGGAATTGATGGAAATAGAATAAGCCTAGAGGAAATGTAGCTAATTGAGCAGCAATTGACACAGTTGTAATTTGCCATATCTTATCTATAAACAACCAACGAAAGTAAAACAGTTTATAGATTTTAGGCTGAATATATACAATACCAATAACCGCAAGATAACTAAGCTGAAAACCAACTTGAAAAATAACGAGAGGTTCTATAAGTACCATCAAAAATGCCGAGACCATAATAGATTGATAAACACTAGTCTCGCGCTCCAACTCCAACCCTATTGCTACAAAAGAAAACATGATAGCAGACCTCAAAACGGATGAAGATAAACCGGTCAATAGCGCATAAAACCAAATCCCAATCAAAACAACGATAAGAAATACTAACTTGCCTCTAGGAAAGCGTTTGAGTGGTTTGAGAAAAAAAGAGAGTATCAGCATCACAATTCCTACATGTAAACCGGAAACCGCCAAAACATGCATCGCTCCTGCGCTAGAATAAGATCTTAACGTTTCTTTATCTAAACTATTTTTATCCCCTAAAATTAGCGCTTTGGCCACCATTAGGTTAGAAGGCGAGATAGTAGAATCCTCTAGCAAACATTCTAAATAACTCCTCACTTTATGCAACTTTTTAATCCAGTCAACTCCCGAGTTTCCAATATTTATCCATTGATTAGAAGGGACATAAGCTTGAGTTCTAATATGCTGTAATTTCAAATAGCGGGCATAATCAAACGCCTTTGGATTACCACTTGATCTAATCTCTTGGAATTGTGCTGAAATAAGCAATTCATCACCATATACTAACCTCATAGCCGCACTATCCTTTTCAAGATACAGTAGTGTTTTTCCTATAGCTTTATTTTGATTTAATGCTAAAACCTCGGCAAATACCTTAACAGAATTCTCCTTTACTTCGGGTATTTCAAGAATTCTCAATTGTACGACATCTCCTAAATCGACGCTATTTTTACAGAAATAAGTCGAATAACGTTCTTCCTGATGATAACCGTTTAAAAAAGCTCCAAGAACAAAAAAGAATAGCATGGCAAAAAAGCCAAATAGAACAGTCCGCCTTCTCATCTCTTCAAAAGAAAATAAATGAAGACCTACTACACTAAAAAAAAGAATGAGGACCTCAATAAAAGACGGATAGAACGCTGAATAAAATGAACATATAACCCCAAGAACCAAGGGGAGAAACAATCGCCAGATTACAGGTATTACAAGTCTTTGCTCAAGCATACTTCAATGTGAAGCACAAATCAATTTCATCAAAGATGAATTGAGATTGTTCAGGGAGCTAAATGCAATCGATTTGGGCCAATTTTTTCCGAATATAGGGAAAAATAAACATCCGAAAAAAACAAGCACTTTTGAGCGTATCTCAAAATCATTTCATATTTTAGCCGTAGATAAATGAAATCCCGCGCATATATGAAAACAAAGAATTATTGGCTAGCAACAGCTTTTGTAGGAACCGCTCTTTTGCTAACATCCTGTAATGGAGATGGTGAACACAACGAAAGCAATGAGCTAAACACTGTTGATACGACCGAGGCAACATCTGATGAGGATTTTGAGGCACTTTTTGATTCTCCAGAAGTGGATTATCACTTACCTTCCCCATTGCAAGTTGCTAGTATTTTTAAAAAATCTGGGCTCAGTTATAATTCGGGAGCAACTAGTGACCCAAGTAAATCTGATCTTTATACAAGTGATTTAAAGCAGATGCTCAACTTTGGCGTTTACTCTGCAGACATGGCTTATTGTGTCTTAAACGAGCAGTCAAACGAAGCACGTAAATATTTAGAGCAGATTACATTCTTGGCAGAGAAGATTGGCATGGAGGCTGTTTTCGAAAACAAAGATTTGATAGATCGATTTGATGCCAATATCGAAAACAAAGATTCTATTGAAATTTTAATGGTTGACATTCAGGAACGAACTGGGATTTACATGGATGATAACGAGATGCAACACCAACAAGCAGTTCATTTCGCTGGCGCGTGGACGGAAGGAATGCAATTGGGTGTATATGATTTCGAAAATAATCCAAACAAAGAAGGCGTTGGCAGTCAAATTGCTGAGCAAATGTCAATTTTGTCAAGCATCATCAAGGGTTTGAAAGACCCTAGAAACGATGGCATGGATATTGGATGGTTAATATCAGACTTGGAAGCCATTCAGGCAAGATTCGACGGGTTCGATTCCGTTACCGCCTATTTTGAGGATCCAGACGCACTTGAGTTAACGCTCACAGATGCTGAATATGATGAGCTTGGTGAGATGATCAAGACATTACGTACAAAAATTGTTAACGGTTAATGCACTACTGATATGAAAAGAATACTGACTTTATTAGCGCTGTTTGGTATTGCGATATTATTCGCTCAGACAGCCTCAAACCTAACTGAATTCAAGGAAAATATTGCTGCTCAAAAAGCAGAAGCAAAAACGCAATTAAATCCATATCGATTTGATGGATCAAAGATTACTTATTTCAACTTCAAGACATACAAGCAAGTGAAAGAAGTCGAGATCTATCTTTTTAACAATACAGATTATCGTTTTTCATTCAATGGAAAATCACTTCCAAACGATATCACAATCGAATTTTATGATAAAAATAAAACAGAAAGTGATCGTGTATTATTAAAATCGTTTAGTGAAATTCAGGGCAAAAATATTCTCGTTGAATCCGCGGAATTGAACAAGACTTATCAATCAAAGAAAAATACAAATGGGCGTTTGAAGCGTGTTTTTGTGAATTATGTGATAACAGCAGTAGCTGGAGCGCAAAACAAACAACCAACCATGAAAGAACGTGGTGCTGTTGTGCTGGTGATGGGTTACAAGAATTAACTATTTGATTACAAAAAATTAGAAGCCCGTCAGTCTAAGACTAACGGGTTTTTTTATTTTTGCAAAATGAGTCAGCGTTGTATGCTGAACAAAACAGAATATTACAGACAATGATAGAAGTTAAATTGCCTGACGGCAGTATTCGCGAATATGATAAAGGAGTAACGTCTCTAGACGTTGCTAGAAGCATCAGCGAAGGTCTAGCGCGTAATGTGCTTGCCGCAGAAGTAAATGGTGAGATTATTGATTCAATGCGCCCACTAAACGAGGATGTAGAATTGAAATTGCTGACTTGGAATGATGACGGTGGTAAAAGCACCATGTGGCATTCTTCGGCTCACTTAATGGCCGAGGCAATTGAAGCATTGTACCCTGGTGTAAAGCTAGCGATTGGACCGCCGATTGAGAATGGTTTTTATTATGATATCGATTTAGGTGAACATCATATAACAGATGCTGATCTTCCTAAGATCGAGCAAAAAATGAAAGAGCTAGCGAAACAGAAAAACGAATACATTCGGCAGGAAATTTCGAAAGCTAATGCCATTTCTTATTTTAAGGACAAAGGAGATGAATATAAATTGGAATTGATTGATGGGCTTGAAGATGGTGAAATCACATTCTATACGCAAGGTGAGTTTACTGATCTTTGTCGTGGGCCACATATTCCGCATACAGGTTATATCAAGGCTATAAAATTAATGTCGATAGCCGGCGCCTATTGGAGAGGAGACGAAAACCGTCAACAATTAACACGGATTTACGGAATTACTTTCCCGAAATCGAAAGAGCTGACGGAATACTTGGAAATGCTTGAGGAAGCAAAGAAAAGAGATCACCGTAAACTCGGAAAAGAACTTGAACTATTTACTTTTTCTCAAAAAGTAGGACAAGGGCTTCCGTTATGGTTGCCAAAAGGGGCAGCCCTGCGAGAGCGTTTAGAAAACTTCTTGAAAAAAGCGCAGAAAAAAGCTGGTTACGACCCTGTCATTTCTCCTCATATTGGACATAAAGATCTTTATGTCACATCTGGACACTATGCTAAATATGGTGAAGATAGTTTTAGACCGATTACTACACCGCACGAGGGGGAAGAGTTCCTGTTAAAGCCCATGAACTGTCCTCATCACTGCGAGATTTACAAGTCCTCACCAAAATCATATAAAGATCTACCCGTTCGATATGCAGAATTTGGTACCGTTTATCGCTATGAGCAAAGTGGAGAGCTTCACGGCTTAACTCGTGTTAGAGGTTTTACGCAAGACGACGCCCACCTATTCTGTACACCGGAACAAGTAAAAGATGAGTTCAAAAATGTCATCGACCTTGTATTGTATATTTTCAAAACTCTAAAGTTCGAAAACTTCCGAGCACAAATCTCTTTACGCGATCCGAAGGATCCGGAAAAGTACATTGGTTCCGACGAGAATTGGGAAAAAGCAGAACAAGCAATTATCGAAGCAACCGAAGAAAAAGGACTCGATACTGTTATTGAATATGGAGAAGCGGCATTCTACGGACCGAAGCTTGACTTCATGGTAAGAGACGCCTTAAATCGTGAATGGCAATTAGGTACTATTCAGGTTGATTATAATTTACCGGAACGATTTGAGCTGGAATACACAGGGGCTGATAATGAAAAGCATAGACCTGTTATGATTCATCGCGCGCCGTTCGGATCTATGGAACGTTTCGTGGCTGTTCTCATCGAGCATTGTGGAGGCAAGTTTCCACTTTGGTTAACAACCGAGCAGGTCGCAATATTGCCAATCAGCGAAAAACACAATGAATACGCGAAAAAAGTTTTGAATATTCTAAATAATTCCGATATTCGCGGCTTCGTTGATGACCGCAACGAAAAAATTGGTAAAAAAATCAGGGACAATGAGTTAAACAAAATCCCTTTTATGCTAATTGTAGGAGAGCAGGAAGAAAAAGAAGGAGCAGTTGCGGTGCGGAAACAAGGAGACGGTGATACGGGTAAAATGAATATCGCAGAATTTGTCTCTTTCATTAACGAAGCAATTGACGAAGAATTAAATTAAGTTTAACTAAACTATTAGGAGGACAGAGCTATAGCAATTAAGAGAAGAAATAACCGGAGAAATTATAGAAGGCGTGAAGAGCCCTATAAAATTAACGATAAAATTACAGCGCGTGAAGTACGTTTAGTATGGGAAGATGGTGCTGAAATATTATCCGTTCGCGATGCGCTTGCAAAAGCCAATGAAGCGGATTTGGATTTAGTTGAGATTTCACCGAATGCAAAACCACCAGTTTGTAAGATAATTGACTATAAGAAATTCTTGTTTGAACAAAAGAAAAGACAAAAAGAACTTAAAGCCAAGCAAACAAAAGTTGTTGTAAAAGAGATCCGAATGGGTCCTAACACAGAAGAGCATGACTTTAATTTCAAACTTAATCACGCCAAATCCTTCTTAGAAGATGGCGCCAAGGTAAAAGCATACGTATTCTTTAAAGGTAGAACAATTGTCTTTAAAGACCGTGGTGAGATCTTATTACTAAAGTTTGCGCAAGAGTTGGAAGATTATGGTTCGGTTGAACAACTTCCAAGGTTAGAAGGGAAGAAAATGATCATGATGATCAACCCGAAAAAAAAATAAGTACACGAATAAGCATTTAGCCTAACGGTTGAATGACAAACAATATAAGAAGATGCCTAAAATGAAAACAAAAGCTAGTGCTAAGAAACGTTTCAAGACGACTGGCACTGGTAAAATCAAAAGAAAGCATGCGTTCAAAAGTCACATCTTAACAAAGAAGTCGAAAAAACGTAAAGCTAAATTAACAAAAACAGGCTTGGTTCATAAATCAGATGAAACAAGTATTAAAAAACAATTGTGCATCTAATTCGTCTTTGACGAATGGAGATAGCATTGGTTAAATTTACACACCCGGTGTCGAGTTCATAAAGCCTCTTTTAAGAGAGCACTTTCCACCAAAAAAATTTAAACATTATGCCTAGATCGGTAAACGCAGTGGCCGCAAGAGCCCGCAGAAAAAAAACAATGAAACTTGCCAAAGGTTACTTTGGCAGAAGAAAAAACGTTTGGACAGTCGCTAAAAACGCTGTCGAAAAAGGTTTGGTTTACGCCTATGAAGGACGTAAGCAAAAGAAAAGAAATTTTAGAGCACTTTGGATTCAGCGTATCAATGCTGGCGCGAGAGAGCACGGGATGAGTTATTCTCAATTCATGGGTAAATTAAATGCAAAAGGTTTAGAGCTAAATCGTAAGGTTTTAGCTGACTTAGCAATGAACCACCCTGAAGCTTTTAAAGCGGTAGTAGACGCTGTAAAATAATTTTTAACAATACTTATTCGTGTAATGAAAACCCTGCTACCTCTGTGTAGCGGGGTTTCTTTTTTATAGCTCCCCTATTTGTCAAATCATAAATTTACACATGAACCCAAAAGCAGTTGAACACTTAAAGCGGGCCAAAGCGGCAATGGCAGAAAGTAAAAAAAGAGAAGAAGAACGATCACTCCAATTTTACAATCGTATTACTTCTGGTCGACCTTGGCTTCTCTTTAAACTTGGAGCCATTTTTTGTGCGATTCTGTCCGTATTACTGACCTATGATACTTTAGCAACCAAAGAGATTGTGCAATTAACTTCGGATAACTATGAATACAACAGGGATATCTATTCTACCGCTGGAGCCATCATTTGGATTGGGGATGAGATATATACCGCTGGCTCTAAAGATTTTATTAGCGTCGATTACGAAAGCTTTAGAATCGCCAAATCAGGTATTTTAAATCAATCAAAATATTTAGTCTTTACGGCTCATAAAGAAAGTAATCCAACCGATTTTTACGGATATCAGCGTCATTCAGTCTATGAATGGTTTCCACTACTACAAATTGGGTTACTAATTCCACTTTTTGTATTTTTATTTAAGCGAGAACAAGCGTGGTTTACTTTCATGCGCATGACATCAATAATTATCATTATGCCTGCAGCCGTTGTTATCTTGTTATTTTTGCTCGTATAATAAACTATGAAAAGTCGGCAAACATATTTTAGCATTTTAGGCATCGAGCCGACGACGGATCAGCAAAAGATTAAACGTGCTTACCGTAAAAAAGCCATGGCGAGTCACCCTGACCGCAACCCTTCTCCCGATGCTGAAGCGCGATTTATCGAAATAACCGAGGCCTACGAGATATTAAGTGGTCAGGTTTCTACTCCCAATCAAGGACCTGTAGTTAAAACA
>Ga0181563_10001510_pt1 | contig 22823 bp, 17 predicted proteins | sample 011ome_25_FD_133759 | JGI IMG/M metagenome (GOLD analysis project Ga0181563, IMG submission 133759) | Coastal salt marsh microbial communities from the Groves Creek Marsh, Skidaway Island, Georgia - 011512CT metaG (megahit assembly) | ecosystem: Environmental > Aquatic > Marine > Intertidal...
ATTCCCATCTGAGTCTTGACCAAGCTCGTTCAGATCCATCGCAAAGATCAGACGTGCCGTGTGTGTAGCCTCGTCGTAGATAACGGTCTCTGGGTGATAGAGCGCGTCATCACTGTTTCTCACCGTCCCCTGCGTTAGGAATAATTGATAGAAACGAGGATGCTCAACCGATCGAATCGTCGGATTACCACTCTCATCATTTTCAACAAACATTGGGTCTTCGTTGAAATAGACCACGATTTCGTTGCGATTCTGATGAAGGGTTCCGTTCGGTTGCCGAATGACTGGTTGCGGCACCACCGCCTCGATGAGCGCACCGAGCTTCAGATTGAATCGAGTCGTATCGATACGCTGCCCCGACACACGTGGCTGCAGCAACTCGCCCAAATTGTTACGAAGTCCGACGATGCCCTTGGAGGGATCGTCGTATCCGAATACTTCCACTTGATATTGATCGTCAGGTAACGCCTCCGCAAATCGCACCAACACTTCGTTATCGGCGTTGTCCGCAAGAGTGACCAAGCCAGGTTGAATGACAAGATCGTCGGACGTTCCCAACTCACCATCATCACCGGCCCTCGAAATCTTGATGCCGTCAAACGTCCCGGCGTCAATGATTTGATTCTGATCGAAACGGAGGGTTAGAACCCGCGGCGCAGTCTCGATCGTGGAGCCCTCGACGATGAGTTCGCCGACGTTTGGCTGGATACCAATCAATTGTGGACCAGCCAGCAGTTGTCTCGACTCAAGCGTCTCTAAAATATGTCGGCGCCGCTTGCTGCGATTTAGCTTGCGACCGTCAGAACGACCCTTACTAAAATTGCGCGCGTCAGTGATGTTTGAAGAGACCGTCGAACTGTTTTTTCGCTTACGCGAGGTCATAGACCGAACCTTCCAGGCGATGTGATCCTTGTTGATGCATCAACGAGTCTCACAGTGAAATGGTGGTAGTAGGACAGCAGGCCACAGGCATTTTGACGTTTGGAAGTGCCCAGAGCTGCGCCTAACGACTTGGTCTGACAACGCGCACCGGTAGTTGCAACGTTGCAGAAACAGTCGCCAAGTATAGTTGCAGCCCAAGAACCCGCAAACATTTGCTGTTTTTGCTAATCCTCACTTGAACAAAATCGATGAGTTAAAGACGAGTGAAATGTGCCTAGGCTGACCCTACCACTCGCTTTGAATCCTGCCGGATCGCATTTAATACGATCTAGCTGCGCCCGACCTTCCGTGCTCGGACCGAAGTTGTGTGACGACTAAGGACGCCAAAAAGTTCCAACGATGGCTCCCAACGCGTCGAATTCAAACAGCTGAGCTGACCCATTCGAGCGCATTTCGTCCGCTAAACCTCGGTGTGAAAACGGTTGGACAGGGAAAATATTGCTGACATTTCCGATTTTGCCTATGCCAACCTGCTCGCTTTCTTTTGATGTAAGCCAACTGCAAGCCGGAAGAACCACCCCAATTCATCCAGCAAGCACAAGAAAACCACCCAAATTAACACCAAACCACTCTAAAGAGCTATACTTCGCCCGCCTGCTTGATTTCTCACTCCGCCGTCCAACAAGCTGCATCGGCGAAGGAATGAGCGAGTGTCCACAGGCTCGGGCGCCCGCTGTAGAAGGGGTCGCGAGACAAGAATCGCTGTCCAGCGAACCGAGATGACCACTCTCAACCCAAGCTACGCAGCAGCGGCCGAGCGATCCCCATCGCTGCTCGATGCTGTAATTAGGTAATCGGGCACTTGGGTGACCGGGCACTTGGGAGTTTCAGCCAGCGTTGCGGAAAGGCGTTCGCGCAAAGCATTGAGAAAGGCCGTCGCTATCGAGCAATGATTGGTTTCCGCGAATCGGAGCCTGCGTCCGGATCAGAGAAATTCGGCCGATTCAATGGGGATCAAGTTATCAGGCATCCTCGTCGTCATATTCACCATCGTATTCGTCATCCTCATCACGATCTGGATGCATCGGATCGTCGGCGTCAAAAAAGAGGTCAGCCAATCCAAGGGGCACTGCCTCCCCGCCGAGCGCACGCTTTTGTCGTCGAGCGAGCTCCTCGAGATCGCTTGCTTCTTCACCAAGGCAACGCTCCAAGGCTTCACGCCATGCCTGATCACGACTCAAAGGATGATTGGAGTCCTGCTGTAACCGCTTGATTGCGTAACGCAATAAGTTGATTCCATCTCGGGGTGAGAAATCCAACTTCAGTCGATGCGATGCCTGCAAGAACTCCACCGTCATCGCCAACATTTCATTTTCAGCATACGGCAGGTGGTACTGCAGAATGGCCATTTCATCCTGCTTGTTGGGGAAACCAACTTTGAGAGTTGGTTGCAATCGACTGAGAATGTAATCGGGTATTTCAAACGTTGATTCATCATCGTTCATCGTTACCGCGGCACGAAAATCCTTTGACGCGGGGATTTGGATCCCGGCAACGATCGACTCGACCATTCGCCGTCCATCAAACAACGGCGCGAGCGATGCCCAAGACTTTTCATTCATTCGATTACCTTCATCCAGAAGGCAGATTCCGCCACAAACCATTGCGGAAACGAGCGGGGAAGCGTGGTAAGAAATGGTCCCGCTTTGACCGAGCACCGGAGTGACCAACAGATCTTCTGGTCGTGTATCAGCAGTGCATTGGTAAATGTAAAGAGGCAGTCCTTGCTCCTTGGCTGCCGCGATGACCAGTTGTGTTTTCCCCATTCCCGGAGATCCAACCAACCGGGGCGTCAGTGGCAAATCGGACTCGTCCACCGTGATCCAGCAAGCTAAAAGCTGCATGAGGATTTCACGCTGTCCAATCCATGGTGCCGAACCGGTGTAAGGCTGAGATAGTTTCAATCGAACGCCATCGATTTCGACGTAGCCGTCAACGGGTGTGTTCGTTCGTCTGCCGGAATCTCCGTGATCATCGGATCTGCTACTTTGAGCATTCATTTCTTCATGTCACCGTTGAGGTTATTTTCCGTTTCTGACTTCAAGGTTTTCAAGTGAAAGATCAATGATCGATCGCTCTCCAATCAGATCACTTCGCCCACCAGTCCGGAGCCGCAGATGACCCGTGGCCACACGCGAACGGCATAAGCAAACTTCACGATCGACGACCAAACCTTGGATCTTGATGGATCGCCGTGCACATCATGAACCAATTCTTGGTGCTTGAATAGCAAGCGGCGCTGAGGCAGGAAGCGGGCCACCGAAAACGATTTCCGGAAGCCCTCATCTTTTCAGGAGCCACCAATCCCAGAGATCCCCAATCGAAAACCGCCAGTCGACATGCCAGTCGACGCATTAACTCGATGGAACCAGCGGCTGTATTGGCTGAGACAACTGTGGATGGCCGCCCGCGACGTCCATCTGAATTGTCAAATGCTTTCTCCAGTTTTGATCATCAGGATTCGGGTAATCGCTGCGAAAATGAACACCGCGGGATTCAGTTCTCGCCAACGCCGAACTAACGATACATGAGGATAAAAGCAGCATATTCTGAAGCTCCCAACCTTCAATCGTTTCGAACTGGTGAGGCATCACATAAGCGGCTAGGGATCGGATGGAATCAATTGCCTCCTGCAATCCCTCGGAGTTCCGTTCTACACCCACCAGTCGTCCCATGAGACTTTTTAAAGAGACACGAACATCGGCAACATCAAACGCTTCGGTTGGCCGATGAACAGGATGCTCAAGTGGCAGAGAAATCATCCGCTGAGAGCCTTCGGCAGCGGCTCGTGACGCAGATTCACCGGCATGGGCACCGTAGACCAATCCTTCAAGCAAGCTGTTACTGGCCAATCGATTCGCACCGTGCAGTCCGCTACTGGTTACTTCACCCGCGGCCCACAAGCCGGGTAGCGAGGTTCTTCCCTGACGATCAATGGAAACTCCACCGATCATGTAATGGGCTCCGGGACGAACAGGGATTCGATCGCAAGCAATATCGAGTCCGAATTTTGCACATGCTTTGGCAATCCCAGGAAACCGTCGATGAACATGCTTGGAATCAAGATGGTTTAAATCAAGATAAACATTCGAATGCTTGGTCTTTTCCATCTGACGAATAATCGACTGACTAACAATATCTCGAGGGGCCAGTTCACCGCGTTCGTCATAAGCAGGCATGAATCGGTCTCCATGGCAATCAACTAATCGTGCCCCTTCACCCCGTAATGCTTCGGTGATCAAAGAACGTGAAGCACCTGCGATGTAAAGCACCGTCGGGTGAAACTGCATGAACTCCATATCACGCAGCTGAACGCCTGCTCGGTAGGCAAGAGCTTGCCCGTCACCTGTCGCTACTAACGGATTGGTTGACTCGCGATAAACTTGCCCAGCCCCACCCGAACACAAGATCGTCTCTTTGGCCCATACGATTACCGGCTGCTTCCCCTGCTGTACGATCAATGCTCCACGACATCGACCTTCGTGCGTCAGTAAATCGACCGTGAACGCTTTCTCCCAGATATCGATGTTCGACTGACCTCGAGTTCTTGTGATGATGGCACGCATCACTTCTTGACCCGTCGCATCACCTCGAGCGTGAACGATCCGTTCGCGACTATGGCCACCCTCGCGCCCAAGCGAAAGTGTGCCCTCAAGTTGATCGAATTGGGTTCCCCAGCTCACAAGCTCTTCGATCCGCCGTGGTCCTTCGCGAATCACCATGTCGACAATCTCGGAATCACATAGATTCCCTCCTGCTCCAAGCGTATCTTCAACGTGAGACTCAAAGCAATCTTCGGGATCCAGAACACCGGCTATCCCGCCCTGTGCATACGAACTATTGGACTCTGCGAGATGATCCTTGGTGACGATTAAAACACTCTGGTTGGACGCGACCGCGTTTGCAGCCCTCAACCCTGCAAGGCCTCCGCCAATGATTAAGATGTCAGAGAAGCGGTGCAATGCCCTTCGCGAATCAAACGGCAATAAATAACGCGGTGTCAACATTGAGAGTCGTTTCTTGATCCAGAAAAACAATCGTGGCCAACGCTACAGCCGAACCAAAGGCTCGATCCGTGTGGATGATCCAGTGACTAGGAATAGAGACAAATAAGTGCAAGACCTTCTCGCACGAAAACGGCAGCGATATGGCCAAGTTGCGGCGATACCATTGATCGAACAACGTCACCGACCGAACGGACGAACCATCAATCGGAGGCTCCATCAATCCGACGCCCCGACGCTCCGTGTCTACCCTACCGCGCGATCAAGCCATGGCAACAGGATATCCCAAACCATCATCTCTCGGGGAATCACACAACGAACTGTCGCACAGATCTACCCACCCGGACAAGACGCTTAGCCTGATGACCCGGAGGACCTTACCCAAGAAGGGGGCGGTGGGCAGGGTACTGAAGCCGGCAAACCTGACCCCCAAGGCTGCCGAATTGACTTCCGAAGCCTCGGGCGGGGTGCACTTAGGATTTTGCCCCCTGCGTTGGCCCTGCGTCAGCCCTGCGTTGGCCCACATCAAGGGTAGGGGGGGTAGCCCATATTAAAGGTAGGCCCAGTGAATCAAGAAACGATTCCCAACTGAATGCTGCCGTGAATATGTCAGCACGCGACCCATCAACCGTCATGATCCACATAGCGCGCAATTCTCCTTTCCCATCCCAACTGCGTAGCGACAATCCCCTTTCGGGTGAGGAAATCGAGGTAAAAACTACTGGTCATGACATCAAAAATGCTGACGATTCATGATTCAAAATGCCTTTGGCATCACCAGCGTCCTCGACATCCATTCGCCTTACCGGATACGCTTTGCTATCTCGCAGAAAAGGTCGACCTTGGACGTCAATCTGTTTTTCTTTTTAGAAGTCGTCTCATTATCGATCCTTCCAATCATTCAGGCTAGGAAAATTATTCATGCAACCATCCAGCAGCATGGACCAAGACACCGACATGGATCCACAACTGACGACCATTCAGCCGGGCGGTGGTGTCGTGATGTCGATCGAGCTTGCATGGGGAAAAGTGCGCCGCACCCTGCTTCGGCTATTTCGTCGCGGCTATGTGCGTAAGATGGCGGTAACAAGGCAAGGAACTCGGGGAACACTGCCATTTGAACCGGTTGATCCGCGAGACCTCAAGTTTTATCGCAACCAAAACACCTACTGGTGGTCTGAATCTGACGATCCGTTTACTTGGCGTGATGGCCTCCCATTTGTTCGAGTCGGTCTTGCCGAACTAATCATTCTCGGAGGCGGTTTCTTAGTGCTTGCCGTCTTAGCGTCTCTCTGGTGGCTGCCGGCGGGTTTACCACCACTGGTGTTGTCGATTCTGATTGCTTGGTTTTTCCGAGATCCCAATCGAGAAGTCCCCACGCAACTCGGCACCGTGGTTTCGCCAGCTGATGGAAAATTGGTTCAAATAGAAACCATCGAAGACCCTGAACTGGGAACCTGCGTGCAATTCGGAATTTTCTTGTCCATCTTTAACGTGCACGCGAATCGCTCCTCACTCCCAGGTCGGGTGGTTGCAGTTCGATATCGTCCCGGAAAGTTTCTCAATGCACTTCGTCCTGAATCGGCGAGAGAAAATGAAAACCTCGACATCGTGCTTATTGACAACGAGGAAATTCAACCGGATGGAACGCCGAGAAAGTTTCGAATCCGCCAAATCACGGGTCAGTTTGCTAGAAGAATTGTCTGTTGGGTCCGACCCGGCGATGTTCTCAACCGCGGTGAGATGTACGGCATGATCAAACTGGGATCCAGAACCGAATTGATCATCCCAGCCGAAGACTCATTGGAAATCGTCGCAAAAATTGGTGACAAAATATGCGCTGGAAGCACCACATTGGCGAGGTATCGAACCATCGCGAACACGACTCCATCCTCAAGCGATCCAGTGATGGATACAACCGAAACTTAGGGTAGTGTGAACCAATTGTACGGCTCAACTCGATCCCAAATCGTTGATGCTTCGTTATTGCATTTCGCGTCCTACGCCTTACCGACGCCAAATCACCAACGCCAGATCGATTGTTCCCTCAGCGAGCAACTGGATTTAAACTGTCCGACGAGACACTGAACACCGAGACAACAAACACAAGTGCAAGCGATTGCGAAACATCATGTTTTCCATACAGGTTGAACCGAACCATCTTGGTGAAGATGAGTCAGCGATCAATGCCACGACCACTACCGTCCCTCTCCAGAAATTGGCGGCAATGCGCTGATGAGCGAATTGAAGCGAGAACTACATACCAGCCATAACTCGGCTGACGAAACACAAGCTGATCGATCGCCTGCGATTGAATCAGCTGATGACAATGCCTCGCAAGGTCGATCATGGACAGGTCGACCCAAAAAAATTCGTCGTAAACGGCGTCTTACACTCGCCGTCCTGCCAACGATGCTAACACTGGGCAACGGGATCTGCGGACTTGCCGCAATCGCTGTTGCAATGAGTGACAACCCCGATTGGGAGATTGAAACCAAATTACTGATCGCCGGATCCTTAATCTTTGGCGGCATGTTATTCGACGCGTTAGATGGCTCGGCAGCGAGAATGACAGGCCAAGAGAGTCAATTTGGTGCAGAACTTGACAGTCTCTGCGATGCAATCACCTTCGGCACCGCTCCAGCAGTGATTGTCTGGGAATATTCCTACGGGTTGGCGTTACCGCAAAAAATCAGCTGGGGAATCGGCGTACTCTTCACCCTCTGTGTCCTAATCCGGCTGGCGAGATTCAACGTTGAAACCGATGAAGATGATTCACACGAAGGCTTTGACGGACTGCCAAGTCCGGCGGCCGCTGGCACCATTGCCTCGTTTGCAATCGCAGTCCCTGAACTGGCGGAATATGCCAATGACCCCGAGTACCCCGAACGAGTTCAGCTGATTGCAAAGCAACTATTGCATGTTTCGCAGTACTTCATGGCAGCGCTCACGCTCGTGTTGGCTTACCTCATGGTATCTCGGTTTCGATACAAACATGTTTTCCAGCAGCTAGTACAAGGGCGACGAGCACCGCATCAAATCGGACAAGCTCTATTTGTCTTGATTGGCGCCTCGGTTTTACACTGGTTAGCATTACCGATCGCCTTTTGTTATTACGCATTCTCGCCACCCATTCGCAGCCTGCTTGGGAAAGCATCGACCTCACAGCAAACAAGCTCCGAGTCAAATTAAAATGACCGATTGGTAACGGATCTCATTTGCTGTTCCTCATCGAAGGATTCAATGAGGAACAGATCGAGTCATTTGCGACCGTCAAACGATCAATTGGTTAACGAATCAATCACTTCATTGAAAGTTGGGCTAGGACGCATCGCTTTCTGAACCAGAGTAACATCTGGGTGGTAATAACCGCCGATGTCCGTTGCAACACCTTGAGCGGCATTGAGTTCTCCCACAATGACTTCTTCTTGCTCGGTCAGCCGGTTAGCAATTGGCTCGAAACGTGATTGAAGCTCAATATCATCTTGTTGAGCAGCAAGAGCCCTGGCCCAATACAGACATAGATAAAAATGACTCCCGCGATTATCCAACTCGTGAACTCGTCGACTGGGGGATTTGTCTTCGTTGAGAATTGTACCGATGGCGGCGTCGAGTGCTGAGGCTAAAACCGCAATCTTGGTATGATTGAGCTTGCCGGCAAGATCTTCTAACGAAACTCCAAGAGCCAAGAACTCACCCAAAGAATCCCAACGAAGATGCCCTTCCTCAAGAAACTGTTGAACGTGTTTGGGAGCAGATCCGCCGGCTCCTGTCTCAAAAAGACCGCCGCCAGCAAGCAGAGGAACGATCGAAAGCATTTTCGCGCTGGTACCTAGCTCTAAAATTGGAAACAGGTCGGTGAGATAATCGCGAAGAACGTTCCCTGTTACAGCGATAGAATCTTTACCATCTTTTGCACGCTGGCAGGCATGAAGCGTCGCCTCAATGGGCGACATGATCTGAATATCTAAGCCTTCGGTGTCATGATCGGGCAAATACTTTTCGACCTTTTTGATCAGGTTGGCATCGTGCGCTCGATTTGAGTCCAACCAAAACACGGTCGCTGATCCCGTTGCCCTTGCACGCACCACGGCCAGCCGAACCCAATCCTGAATCGGAATATCCTTGGTCTGACACATCCGCCATAAATCACCGGTTTCCACATCGTGCTGCATCAGCACCGTTCCATCACTGGAGACGACACGAACGATGCCCGATTCAGCAATCTGAAAAGTCTTGTCATGGGAACCATACTCTTCGGCCTTTTGAGCCATCAAGCCGATATTGGAAACGTTACCCATTGTGGCAACGTCGAATGCACCATTTTGTTTACAAAAATCAATCGTTGCTTGATAAACACCGGCGTAACTGCGATCAGGAATCAACGCCTTCGTATCGTGTAGTTGTCCATCGGGACCCCACATCTGTCCGGATGAACGAATCGCAGCAGGCATCGAAGCGTCGATGATAATGTCGCTCGGCACGTGTAGGTTGGTGATCCCTTTATCTGAATCCACCATTGCCAGCGAAGGGCCCTGTTCATAGATCGAATTGATCTCAGCAGTAATTGCGTCTTGCTGTTCTTGCGGCAACTGCTTGATCTTGGTGTAAAGATCTCCGATCCCATTGCTGACATCAACGCCAAGTGATGTGAGCGTGTCACCAAATTTTTCGAAGACGCTTGCGTAGTATGCGGATACCGCATGACCAAAGATGATCGGGTCCGAGACTTTCATCATCGTGGCTTTCATGTGTAACGATAACAGCATGGATTGCTGACGAGCATCTTTGATTTCTCGATCAAAGTAATCCCTCAGCGATTCACAACTCATTCGTGACGCATCAATGACTTCCCCCTCTAAAAGACGCAACTCGTCCTTCAAAACAGTGATTTCTCCACCCGCGTTCACATGCTCAATTCTCACGGAGTCGGCGGCAGTCATCACATGCGACTGTTCGCTTCCGTAAAAATCGCCTTCGGTCATCGAAGCTACATGACTCCGTGAATCAGATGACCACTCGCCCATTGAGTGAGGATGCTGCTGAGCATACTCCTTGACGGGTTTTGCAACACGACGATCCGAATTACCTTCCCGCAAAACCGGATTAACAGCGCTACCTAATACTTTGGCATATCTTGCCTTGATCGATTTTTCTTCGTCGGTTTTCGCTTCCTCTGGATAATTGGGTATCGCATAACCATGGCTCTGCAATTCGCTAATTGCTGCAGTCAATTGAGGAATCGATGCACTGATATTTGGAAGCTTGACGATGTTGGCCTCTGACGTTTTGGCCAGTTCACCCAAAAGTGCGAGCGCATCTTCTTGTTGTTGCTCAGCGGAAAGACTTTCGGGAAAAGCTGCAATGATGCGGCCCGCAAGAGAAATATCTTTCAGTTCCACTTCGACGCCCGCTACACCCACAAATGCTCGAAGAATCGGAAGTAACGACGCCGTTGCAAGGGCTGGTGCTTCGTCTGTTAGGGTGTAGGTAATTTTTGCGCTGGTATCGGTCACTCTAATCCTCAAATCCCCAGCAAGGGGCCACGGTGTCTAAAATTGATTCGGCTTAAAAGTCACTTGCCCTCAATCCAAACTCTCCATGCGACACGGTTGCATTTTCGGCAAAAAATAAGTGCCAATTCATCTCGAAGAGAACAATCAACTGAATTCAGTGGGTATTCCAGTCTTGCGTCAGTAGCCGCACTGAACAGCGGAAGCGGATCAAGGCTGAGATATCGTAACACCGATTTCCATCATGGGGTGAGGGGGGAGTTGCGGTCAAAAACCCAACAATCCCAAGCCAAGCTGATCTTGGAGCCAAGGCAGCGGTTGATCCGTTCAGAACTTGCTGAAATCTTTGAGCCATTTACTTGACGAACCTAGTGGCAACGAGAATCAATCTTTCAGCAGCAGGTGTTAGAATCTACGCCTGCGATGCTGATCGCAATCACCGATTCACTTGGGTGTGAAAAGGCCAGATTCGCAGCATTTCCTCCAAAGCACTCCCACAACAAATCCACGAAACTCTGATGAATCGATCTCTCCAAATTTGGTTTTCTCAAGCGATCACCTGCCTTGTTGTCCTCTTTTTTTCCAACAACTTCATCCACGCTCAGGATCTTCCAAATACTTCCAGCAGCACTCAATCGGAAAAGGAGCAACCATCCGGCACCTCACAAAGCATCAACCCTGGAATCAACTCCAATTTCCTTGACCCAGAACTCGATGTCGACCAGTGGGTTGCTCGATTCGAAGTGGAAAGTCGCGAGGTTTATCAAGCAAGAAAAGAGATTCTTGCGGCAATGAAACTTACCCCCGGCTTACGAGTCGCTGACGTTGGAGCCGGGACGGGTTTCTATTCCATTTTATTTTCACAGGAAGTCGGAGATAACGGGTGGGTTTACGCGATTGACCTATCGCCCAAGTTTGTGACTTATCTGAGCAAGCAGTTTGATCAGCGTCGCCTCGAGAACGTCACAACCGTCATGTGCGACCAGGACTCCGTTTGCCTTCCCCCAAACAGTATCGACGTGGCCTTCATTTGTGATGTCTACCACCACTTTGAATTCCCAAGTCAAACCATGCAATCGATTCAACGAGCGTTGACAGACGAAGGACGCGTGGTGGTAATCGATTTTGAAAGAATCCCTGGTGTAACCCGAGAATGGATGCTCAATCACGTTCGAGCAGACAAAACGACCTTCATCGACGAGATTCAAGCAGCAGGTTTTGAACTGGTCGCCGAACGAAAAATCCCTGGTTTTCGCGAGAATTACTTCATCGAATTTGTAAAGCAAGCCTCACCGAAATAATAACGCCTGCTGGTTCATGCCGCTTTAATCAGCCGCTACTTCAATCACCTCACACTACGAGCTGTGACTTGTCCGACCCGAAACCTTCGTTGGATCTTGCATCGACTACCACCATTGTGATCGCAAGCATGATTGGGGTAGGAGTCTATACAACAAGTGGTTTTACCCTGTCAGCTCTTCAGAATCCCATGCTTGTTGTAATAGCATGGGCGGTTGGCGGAATCATTGCGATCTGTGGAGCGATTGGTTATTCGAGGCTCGCCTATCAGTTTCATGAGTCGGGCGGGGAATATCTGTTTCTTTCAAAAACCGTCCATCCATCTGCGGGAATTATGGCAGGTTGGGTTTCAATGCTTGCAGGTTTTACGGGAGCGATTGCCGCTGCAGCTTTGGGGATCGAAGAATATACAGGTCCGCTGATCGAATCCGTTGTCAACACATCCTGGATTCCCAAACACTCGATTGCTATCTCCTGTGTTGCCATTGCCGGAGTTCTGCATTGCATCAAGGTGAACCTTGCCGCTCGTGTTCAAGATGCCATCGTCTTCGTCAAGCTTCTGATGCTCATCGGCTTTATCGGTTTTGCAATCCTCTCATTCAACGCTTGGTTCAATGACGGCGTTAAGATCGCTGAGGCCGGAGAACCTGCAGCGTTCAATCTTATTTTGTTCGCTAAACAACTTGTTTGGATTTCGTTCAGTTATGCCGGTTTCAACGCAGCAATTTACATCGCCGGAGAAGTGGTTGACGCAAAACGCAATGTCCCGCGTGCGATGATTCTCGGAACCTTCTTGGTGACGATCCTCTACGTCGTGCTTAACACGATTTTTGTCTACTCGACTGCTCCCGATGTCATCACCTCGGGCGACAACATCACAAAGATCGCTTCCGTCGCAGCCCAGTCTCTTGGTGGAGCGTCCATGAAGGTGTTTGTGAGCTTGGTCATCATTGTCTCACTATTCACCTCAGTATCGGCTCTCGTCATGACCGGACCTCGGGTTTACGCAAAGATGGCCGATGACGGGGTACTGCCATCTTGGTTCTCTTTCCGCAAGACGACACCCGCTGCTGCAATTATCTTCCAGTGTATTGCTGCGATTCTGGTCATAACGGTCAGTTCACTTGCTGAACTACTCGGCTATCTTGGCCTGACATTGTCCCTGTGTTCCGCTTTAACCGTGGCGTCCATTTACTTCATTCGTGAATCTTTGGATAACTCTCGTCAGACCAGTATTATCTCAAAGCTACCCGGTCTTGCTTCGATTTTTTATGTCGTTGCCACCTTGGTTCTTGCGATCCTTTATGTGGTCGGTGAAGTCGCCGACCAAGGTAAACCTTACTCGGCTATTTGTTCGGGAATCACATTAAGCCTAGGTTGGATTTGGTTTGCTGTGCTGAAGTATCGAGAGAAACGAATCAACCACTGATTTGCCAGAAAATCATTTTACACGCTTCTTTGCGTATTCCTTAATCAAACCAAGTTGATCCGACCCGCGCTGACGTGTTATTACTGCCGACCAAGCAGAAGCTCTAAGCCCAACATTAGTTTTCAACCGATCAAACAAAACAATTAGTCGATAATCTTCATTCGCAAAACGCGATGCTGACTACTATCGGCAACGTAAAGATAACCCTGATGAACGGTAACCCCGTGCGGGTTCAACAACCTCAGGCGTCGATCGCCAAAGCCTCGCCCCAAAACGGTCTTTACCTCGCCGGAACTTGGATCGTAACGTCGAATTGCACCATTGAGATCATCAGCGATATAAACACGGTCACGGTGATCAATACATAGATGCTTAGGGGACCCAAACTCTACCTCGACGCCCTTACCGTCCTGAAAACCACGCTTTCCCGACCCAGCAACGGTATTCACTAAACCATTTTGATCCACCATACGCAGTGAATGCCCACCTCGCTCAAGCACATAAAGCCTACCTGATGAATCAGAGGCAGCAGCCCTCGGATCGACGAGTGGACTCTGCGTTGCTGGCGCACCATCTACAGGCACACCTTTCTCGCCATTCCCTGCAACCGTGCTCACCACTCCGCTGCGCAAATCTATATTTCGAATTCGCCTATTTTTAAGATCGGTCAAGTGCATCAACTGGTCATCCGTACTCAGACTGACGCACATGACGTAATCAAAACTTGCCCCGGTCGCCTGCCCGCCATCGCCGCCAAATCCCGCTTGGCGCGTACCAGCGATGGTATCAATCTTTTCTGTTTTGAGATCAATTCTACGAACACAATGGTTCCAGCTATCAGAAATCAACAGCTGATCCTGTGTGGTAATCACGCAGTTGTGCATGCCGTTAAAAACGGCATGGTTAGCCAATCCGCCATCACCGCGATAGCCACTGGTTCCGTCACCAGCAATGACTTTTATCGTTCCATCTTGATCACGACGATGAACTCGGCCGCCCTCTAACTCAACCACGTACATGCGATCCAACGAGTCGAATGCGATGCCAAAAGGTCGATTCAGTGGACTTAGTTGAGGACTCCAACTTCCTCCCTCATCCGACAGGTAGTCACCGATCAAAAATTCGACACCGCTATCACTAGGCTCTTGAGAAAAGGAATCTTGTTTCGCCAGTATTATCCCGGTCGCCAAAAAGATGAAAAAGAATCGCATTGTGTTTTCCTGACCCTTGCAATCTCGATCGATTGCTTCGGATGCCGATGAATTGAAGGTGAAAGAGAAAATAAACAATCTCCGAACGCGATAACACTCTGACTGCTGGACGGTTGCTCGGAAAACTGATCAGTCGAATGAGTGGCTCTCAATTAGAAAGAAACTTTTTGGATGAATTGAGTCGAACCCTTCAAGTCACGAAGCTCTAATTCAACGATAGGCCCAGAGGAGTCCCAAGTAATATTGATCACCCCAAAATTTTCTTCATGGTAGGTTTTTGGCTGAGCGCGAAACCGATTTTCACTGGGTGTGCCGCGAGGATGCTTTTGGTTCAAACTACTCGAGGTGAGTTCATACAGCGAATAATCCAACTCGGACTCAAGCACGGACAACTCTGCCCAATGCCGATCACCACTCAGCAGAATGACGCCCTGTGCGGAGGTTGATCGCAGTAGGTTAAACAAGCGTTTTCGCTCACACGGCAGATTACTCCATGTTTCCTGCCCGGCAGACTCTGGAATGCACTGGATACTGGTCACGAGCAAGCGAACATCCGCAGGCTGAAGCAGTTGTTCCCGCAACCATTTCCACTGCGTCTCGCCGAGCATGGTTTTTTGAGGATCATCATCGGCGACGTAGGGACCAGCAATTCGTCGCTCTAAACCCTTCTTCAATTCCGATCGAAAAAATCGCGTATCAAGCAAGATGACCTGCAAACGACGACCCGCAGGACCAAAAATTTCGGAGTGATAAACGCCCTCTCGAGTCCAGCGATTGGATTCGCGGGGAATTCTCCAAAACCGCATGAATTCGATTTGCGAATCACTTCTTTTCGCAAAATCTGCTCCACCATCATTCAAACCATAATCGTGATCGTCCCATGTCGCCAAAATTGGAACCGAATTCTCAAACTCAGCATAGTCATGATTACCACGAAGCTTTTCGTATTTGCGTCGCAGAACCGCCATGTCGTCCGAGTCACCGTAGATATTATCGCCAATCAAGAGAGCTAGGTCGGGATCTGCTTGCAGCATTTCGGAAAAGATTGGCATCGGCTGATCTTGCTTGATGCAGGACCCAAAAACGACTCTTTCAACCGGTACCTCGTTGGGTAGCTTCGCCGAAACTTGGCTCGACGAGTCCGATGCAATGTCCTTGAAATGACTAATTGCCTGTCCAAGAGATTGCTGGCTAGCTACTAAATTCAACCAAGCAATGAATAGCAGAATTACCCTAGCAACAGAGGGCAACGAGTGATGCAAATGCGCGACGCAGTAGTGGTGATTGATGGATGCGAATCGACGAAAGATCGAGATCATCATAAGGCTATTGATTAAAGGTCGAACTGGGGGGGCGATAGCGATGCTCACCTCGCTTTGCAGCTTGGTGAGTTTCATGAGTATCTTGATCAACACCCGGATCGCCCTGTGATTTCATCCATCGATCAAGCTCACTTCGCAGCTGGTCAAGAATCACCTGATGCTCCGGTTGATCAACTAGATTACTCAACTCGAATGGATCTTTGGTGGTGTGATAAAGAGCCTCGGCGGGTCGATGCATGTAGCGTTGAACTAAGTCGTAAGTCTTAGAGGAGTTCCATGAATCCCAAATCCACGTTTGCCAATATGGATTATTCAGATCTCCACCTCCGTTGAGACCCATCAAGTGTTTTTCGATATAGAGTCGCTGGGGAGTAAGGTTTCGGACATACCGAAATTCTCCGTCGCTAACGGTCCTAATTGGATAAGGTGGACCCTCGGGAACATTATTGTGTGCACCGTAAACGTATTGCCGATGACGAGAAGCCTTACCACGCAGAACGCCCACGAAACTGCGTCCATCAATTTGGAGACTTGACGAATCGCCACCACCTGCTTCGATCAGTGTGGGGACAAGATCAGCGTAATGAACCATCGCATCCGTGCTGTCACCCCTTGGGGTAACATTGGGCCATCGAACCACTAACCCTGTGTGTAGCCCGGTATCCCAACTTGTCCATTTATTTCCGGGGAACTGAGAACCTTGCTCGGAGGTGAAAACAACCATGGTTTCGGCAGCCTGACCAGAAGCATCGAGCGCTGCCAAGATTTCCCCAACCTGCGAATCCATGTAAGTAATCTCAGCGAGATACCGAGAGTAAGCTTCGCGGGTACGCGGCGTATCTGCTAAATTCGGTGGCAGCTCTAATTGACTCGGTGGGTAAGCAGAAGGATCGCCCATGACCCACGGAACATGCGGCTCGACGAGAGCAACCACCAGACAAAAAGGCTGACCGGGATCACGGTTGATGAACTCGTTCACACCGCTGAGATCATGCGCCTTGGTAGGTGAGCGAACGCAATTGGGATCAAAACCAGACACCGACTCAAAAGGGAAAGCCGGTTTGGGTAAGACGTGAACCTTCCCAGCAATTCCAACTCGATACCCTAACTTTGTCAGATGATGCGGCAAACTCTGCGTCTCGGAAAAGCTCGCAGAGTGATTCCAAGCGCAACCATTCCCCATCGGAAACAAACCTGTGTACAGTTCGGCTCGACAAGGCTGACACATCGCAGACGCTAGATAGGCGTGTCGAAACAATAGTCCTTCACTCGCTAGTTGCTCCAAATTTGGAGTCTTTGCGTTTTTACCACCGTAAATTGGTAAATCGTTGTGAGTGCAATCATCCGCCATCACGATTAGCACATTCGGTGGTTGCGCCGCAAAAGCGTTTGCTGCGACCACACTACCAAGCGGCAACCAGATTGCTTCGCAAACCGCAACGAAAAGTGCAAATGCTAATATCTTGTAGTGAAGTGTCATGCGTTCCAATCTTGATCAAAGAATCAGAAAAAGCAGTCAGTTGATTTGAGTTGGATAATGTAACGCTTTGAAAGAGGGAACGATGCATCGATAGCATGCATCAAAAAAGAAAAACCGCCTCCACGTTAAAGAGCGATATCAACGAATGCAAAATTGACGAATCGCTGAGGGGCTAAAAGTGAAGGCTCGTTGTGGATCAACGCAAAATGGCTTGAAGACAAAAGGTCCTAGCGAATCGGACGCCAATCGTAAACCGATTCGAGTACTTGGCTAATCACGTCAGATAGATGCTGAATCCTCAATGGTTTACTGAGGACGCCAAACACTCGCATGCGTTTTGCCTCTTCACGCACCGCATCGTCAAGCTCCGCACTCATTAGAACACAAGGCGGACTTTTCGGTCGTTGTGATAATTGACGAATCACTTCCAGCCCCGTTATTCGAGGCATGTGAAGATCAACCAGAGCGACATGAATCTCATCACGCTGCATCACCGCGAGCGCCTCGGCTCCGTCAGCCGCCTGGGTAACGCGAAAACCTCGTCTAAGTAATCCTTCGGAAACGACTTGCCTGAATGCAACATCGTCATCGGTTACGAGTAGGTTGGGCGTTTCTAACATTTTGGCAAACCAGGGGGCTGGCGACATCATGTCGACAAATCGTAGTTTTTATCCACAGCGGTCAGATTCATTGACAGCTTTCAGGATAACCCGCCGTTAGCGGGCAGTGCAAACCAATCTTACGTTATCATAATAATTGCCGTAATGATCCTACGCGACGAGGTTCCCCTTCCTTTTCTTTGGGGTGAATACCGACCGTCTTTCAAAACTCATTACCGACATAACTCCTCCGCCACCCAAGTCAAGAACTGCGATGAATGCACCCGATCCAAACCCATCGCAGGCTGCAAAGCGAGCGACTCCTCCAATCTCGACGCCTCAAGATGTTGGAAATCTTTCCAAAAAGATCATCGCAAACGTCGAACTAGCAATCGTTGGCAAGCGAAAACAGTTGATTCTTTCACTCGTCACTTGGTTCAGCGGAGGTCACCTTTTGCTGGAAGATGTCCCCGGTGTCGCCAAAACAATGCTAGCAAGAGCGCTTGCTCGCAGCGTCGGTTGCAAATTCAAGAGGGTTCAATGCACCCCTGACCTCCTACCCACGGATGTGACCGGCACTTCTATTTTTAACCAAAAGAGTGGTGAGTTCGAATTTCGCCCCGGACCAGTCTTCACGCAAATTCTTTTGGCGGACGAGATCAACCGCGCCACCCCAAGGACTCAGGCTTCATTACTTGAAGCCATGGCGGAATCTCGTGTCACTGCCGACGGGGTGACCCATACGCTTGAATCTCCGTTTGTTGTCATCGCGACTCAGAACCCGGTGGATCACGAAGGAACCTTCCCATTACCCGAGGCGCAGTTGGACCGCTTCATGATGAAATTTTCACTTGGTTATCCGTCGATGGAAGAAGAGCTGCGGATGCTCGAACTACTACAGCACGAGCACCCCGTTGACACATTGGGAGCGGTCGCGACTGCCGACGAAATCAAAGCGGCGCAAAGCGTCATTCGTGGAATTCACGTTGACCCCCGTGTACGTCAGTACTTACTGCAAATCGTCTCGGAAACACGTCGCCATTCCGACATCGTGTTGGGGGGAAGCCCACGAGCGACCATTGCGTTATTTCGCTGCGCGCAAGCCATGGCTGCGGTTCTTGGGCGTTCGTACGTTCTACCTGACGACGTGAAAAAAATTGTTGCGCCGGTTATGAATCATCGCGTGATTGTGCGTCCTGAAAGTCGTCTCAGAAAGGTCACTGCCGAAAAAGTCATCGAAGAGATCGTCGGTGAAATTGCCGTTCCCACCATTCAGCCGTCAGCCTGAATCAACAATGGATCGAATAGCAAGATGATTCATTCTCTGTAGGTGAAGACTTGATCATGCCGAGTGGTACAACGATCACGGAAGCCCCAAGCCAGACGCGATTACGCGCCGCGGCAATCATCAGTGCGTTATTACTCGCGGGCATGGTATTTGGATCAGCTCTCTGGATTATCGCCGGAGTCGTCGCATTGCTTTTGACAAGCATCAATGCTTGGCTAACCAAAACATGGGCTTCATCAGTCAACGCCAAGCGTGAGGAAGGTGACTTGGAGCTAAAAATTGGTTCACGTATTTCTAGCTCCGTTGAAATTCAAAACCAAAGCAAGCTTCCCATCCTTTGGGTTCTGATCGAAGACTTAATCCCCAGATCAGCCTTGATGTTTCACCCCGCGGCGTTGGAGGTAATGGGACCGCGCATCCAAGTCATGCGAATATGGGGCGGAGAAACAAAGTCAATTGAGTACCAAATTCGCTGCAACCGTCGCGGCTACTTTCAAATTGGTCCAACAATTCTTGAGACGGGCGACCTGATGGGCTTTTATCGTCGATATCGAACCGGTGCTTCGCCAAGGTTTCTTACCGTCCTGCCAGAAGTCGTTCCGCTGAGAAGCTATGAGATTGGATCTCGGCGTCCGATTGGTGAGATTCGGATGCGTGAAAATGTGATGAGTGATCCAACTCGCCTTCGCGGTATTCGGCAGTGGCAACCGGGAGACCCGATGAGAAGCGTTCACTGGTCGGCAACTGCTCGCACCGGAACGCTCCACAGCAAAATTTATGAACCATCCTCGATCATCGGTGCAACGCTTGTTCTTGATCTTCATTGCAAAAGCAATCCACAGATTCAAGAACCGGTACGAACCGACTTGGCCATCACTGCTGCCGCCTCGATCGCCAATGCGCTACACGAAGCCAATGAGCCTTTTGGACTCGCTACCAATGGACGTGACGCCGCAGATCGCATTCGAGATCAGGGCTGGGAAGGAGATCATCGGGTGCGAGGCGATGCGACGGTTGCAAGTGAGATGAGCTCAAGTAGCGATCGATTACGCCCCGTTCTTCTTAAACCGAATCGCGGCGCCGTGCATTTTGCTGAACTACTACGTTCTCTCGCGCGACTAGAACGCACTGACGGCCTGACGCTTTGCGAACTGCTGGTCGAGTGTGAATCTGAATTGTCTTCCGAGACAACGCTGCTGGTGATTTTGCAGCAGTGTGACGAAGCGACCTTAGCGGCACTGATCGGGCTTGCGCGACGAGGTCGAGAGGTAGCCGTGGTGATCAACACGCACGACATCAACGACTACTCCGCGATCGCAGGACCACTGATTGCCGAAAGAATCGCTGCATTACATCTGGCCGATGCGGAACATCTGCAAGACGTTTGCAGGAAAATGCTAGTTCGATAACCAGACGATCCGTTCCGCAGATCACATAGCAACCGACTCAGATCACATGTCAACAGACTCTGGTGAATCTCAAGAAAACGCCAGTGAGTTTTCATCGCGAAATGATCCACGGCTAAAAAGCCAAATCTCAAGCAAATCGCAGCAACGAATAATTGCGTTTACCTTTGCGAAAGATCATCACCGTCTCACTCGCCAGATTTTCAGCGGTTAATCGACACTGGTCATCAGTGACTCGCTCGTTATTAACATAGACTCCACCATCTTTGATCGCGCGTCTTGCTTCGCCACCGCTGCTGACGAGTCCCGAGGCTTGTAGAGCGTCGACAATCCAATAGCCCTCCCCCTCCAGCAGACTTTTGTCTGCCTGCGAACTGGGTACATCCGCAAATATCTCGCTCAGAGATTCATCTGTCTGAACACCCACTTCGCCTCCGAAGAGGATCCTCGAAGCTCTGGTGGCGGCATTCAATCCATCGGCACCATGCACAAAATCTGTCATCCACTCCGCGAGACGATTTTGGGCAGTTCGACGACCCGGATCATTTTCCGTTGCATCAGCGAGTGCCTGATATTCTTCGTGGTCAATTTCAGTCAAGTACGCTATGCATCGCATCACATCGGCATCATCGACATTTCGCCAGTACTGATAAAACTGATAGGGGCTGGTGCGTTTAGCATCCAACCACACCGCACCACTCTCGGTCTTGCCCATCTTGCGACCATCACTGGTTGTCAACAACGGCGCGGTGATACCGAATACTTGCTCTCCAAGCATGCGTCGGGCAAGGTCGATACCGGCTGTGATATTCCCCCACTGGTCACTTCCACCAGCCTGAATTCGACAACCATAAGTTTTACACAGTTGCACAAAATCAAAGGCTTGCAACAGCATGTAGCTGAATTCGGTATAGCTCAGACCTGCCTCACTCTCAAGGCGAGCACGAACGGACTCCTTGCCCAGCATTGCCCCAACGGGAAAGCTTTTACCGACGTCGCGAAGAAAATCTAAATAGGAATAGCTTTGCATCCAGTCGAAATTATTCAGGAGCACGGCGGCATGCTCACCGTCGAAATCGAGAAATTGACGCATCTGAGCAGCGACGCCATCAACGTTGGCTTGAAGCTGCTCGGACGACAAAAGGTTGCGTTCCTCGCTTTTACCACTCGGGTCACCAATCATGCCGGTCGCACCACCAACCAACGCGACCGGTCGATGCCCTGCTTTTTGAAATCGGCGCAGCATCATGAGCTGCATCATGCTGCCAACATGCAGACTCGAAGCGGTGGGGTCGAAGCCGATGTAGACCGTTTGAGGGCCTGAAGCGAGGAGCTCCGCAAGGCCGGTTTGATCGGTACATTGATGAATGAGGCCTCGCCATGACAGCTCGGCGAGTAGATCAGTTTGCGACATATCTATTGATTTCGGGAGAGAATCGCTTCTGCGATCGATAGGTCTTCGGGGAAAGTAATTTTCAAATTATCGGCTGACCCATGAACGAGCTGAACCTCATGACCGAGGCGTTCAACCAACTGAGCATCATCGGTTGCCGGACAACCATTGTGCTTCGAATAGGCTAGTTTCAACAACCCGAGGCGAAACACCTGCGGGGTCAAAGCAACCCAAATCCTTCGTCGATCCACGGTCTCAATCTGATTTCCCTCACCCATCTCTCTTTTCAAGGTGCCCGAAACCGGGGTTGCGAGTAGCGCGGCTCCGGTTTCCTGAACCGCCGAAAAGATCCGATCAAGGTCTTCGTCACTTACCAGCGGCCTTGCGGCATCGTGAACCGAAACCCATTGCACACCCGAGTCCTCTGACACCGAATCCAAGGCGATCTGAACGCTATCCATTCGCTCAGTGCCACCGATCACGAACTCTACCGCCAAGGAAATATTAGAAGCCGCAAGCTGATCACGAAAGTCAGATAAATCCCGAGCAGCAACCGCAACAATCACTCGGCCGACTTCGCGTCGTGATCCGATTCTTCGCAGAGAGTGGAGCCACAGAGGCTCACCAGCAAGCGAGGAAAATAATTTATTTTTTGCTGCACCAAAGCGTTGCCCGCTGCCTGCAGCAGGAAAAACAGCAACGACCGAGCCGTCTCCCAAGTGAGTCATTCAGACATCCTCCACTGAATCAACCGAGTTGACAAAGATCGCTGACCACCTTTCCGATCACGCCACATCGTCCACTCGTTCAATCAACGTCTTCATACTCATCTTCTCCATACTCTCCATCATCATCGCCGGCACCGTCTTCTCCGTACTCGTACTCTTCATCATCCTCTTCGTCGTACTCTTCGGCTTCTTCGCTCGCGTCAGACCGG
>Ga0181563_10001515_pt1 | contig 22778 bp, 36 predicted proteins | sample 011ome_25_FD_133759 | JGI IMG/M metagenome (GOLD analysis project Ga0181563, IMG submission 133759) | Coastal salt marsh microbial communities from the Groves Creek Marsh, Skidaway Island, Georgia - 011512CT metaG (megahit assembly) | ecosystem: Environmental > Aquatic > Marine > Intertidal...
GCAAATCATCCTATCAAGACCAGAGTGGAAAGAATATAACTTTAATGATAGAACATAATCATGTCAAACAGAATTAAAAAAAATGCTGGTATTGATGCAAATGCATCAAACATTGGAGGATGGTCAATCGCCTCAAAAGAAGGTATGGGTCCTTCATCTTCAACGGGATTCTTCAACGGTTTACAAATTCCTACGGGAGGTTATGCAATTTATTCTAGTAACATTGATGCTAGAATTGCATCAAACGATGATGAATTAATTGAAATCCTAAATAAAATGGGAGCTTCAATCGCAGTTGACGATTTAGCTCGAGGGTTAGAATGGGCTAAAAACAATGATGTTCTAATCATTAATAGTAACTACTCAAACGTGGTCACCGATGGATTGATTATGAACGTTGAATCTAAACACAATGAAGGCTATTATTATCAAGTTCCAACCACCAATCTTCTTTCTTCAGGTGATCCAAACGCTAGTATTGCGTGGACTAACAGTGGTGAATGGACGATTAATAACAATGCAACCGATATTGAAAAACCATTTACAAATCATGGTGGACCATCAAACGTATTGACAATTTTGAGAGGTCAGAGCGTGACAACAGGTAGTCAGCATTGGGGTTGTGCAGGTTTTAGCGGCTTGCCTTCAACGACGTACACTATTTCAGTTTGGTTTAGACAGTCAAGAGCTGGTTCAAACCAACCTTACTTTAGAACCAACGTTAATAACAATTCTTTAGGTAATTTTAATTGGAATGGAGACACTAATGCTGCAAACTGGCCCGTTAATCAATGGATCAGAATTTCATGTACTGCAACTCTTCAATCTAACGAAACTGGAGCATATTTGAGTAACTATATCGGAGGAGAAGTTAGAGATACTGTTTGGTACTATGCACCTATGGTTGAATTAGGAAGTATTATGTCGCCGTTTGTACACGGTTCTAGATCAGAGAATAACACCTGGATTGATTTAACTGGAAATGGAAACCATGCTTATAAAGGTCAAGGAGAATGGAATGCAGCTAAAAGATATTGGGATTCAAAATTTGATCCAGCATATTATGGTGGTAAAGACAGATTGCAATTTAGTGTTTCTCACTCAGCTTCTTTGAATGATGCTATGGCCAAAACATCAGGCGGTTGGGTAATTGAAGAACTTGTTAGAATCGACGATAACACATATCCAGAAGCTGCAGCAGGTGCTGTTATTTCAGGTGGTTATGGATCTGGATCAATCGGCTTCGATTGGAACCATGGTGTATATAACACTGCAATCAGAATGGGTCTAGCTGATGGCTCAGCGTCAAATTACACAATTGACGCTTCATGGCCTCTGCCTTCTAAGTTTCAAACTCTTGGAAAATGGTATCGTAGAAGCTTTTTCTGGAATAGAGATAACAACGCAATGGGTGTCTATTACAATGGTGAATTGATTGGAACTACGGACATTTCATTAACAGCTGGTAAAATATTATATGACGGTGGTGGCATTTCATTCGGTGAAATGTACGGATGGTGTCACGATGGAGCTAGAGCAGAAATAAAATTGTACAATAGAATTCTTTCTCAAGAAGAAGTTTCTCAAAACGTGCATGGTGGTCCTATTGTAACAGATGGTTTAACATTCGCAGCTGATGCAGGTAATTTAATATGTTATGAAAGCGGATCTACTTCTATGTACTCATTAGCAGATTCTCTTGAAGGAACTTTGGTAAATGGCACAGGATGGAATAGTTCAAATGGTGGTTTTTGGGAATTTGATAATTCGAATGATAAAATTATTATTCCAAATAACGCAGCATTTAATCATACTTCACAATTAACTATAGAATCATGGGTAAGGTTTGATGGTAACAGCGATGATTTTATATTTGAAAAAGGTGATGTAAATACCCAGTATAGTTTGTTTAGCCACAGTACAGATATAGTATTTAGAACTTACCACGTAGGTGATGGCGGATATGATACATTTGCTCCTAATAAAACCGAAGTTGGCATTGTTAATGGTCAGTGGCACCACATCGTGGGTTCTTGGGATGGTTCAACAAAGCGAATTTACGTCGATGGAGTTGAGAGAAGTAGCAAATCTAAAAGTGGAGCTCTTGTTACAACTTCTAAAGGGGCTGCTATTGGAGCATTTGGTGGTGATACATCAGGGTATTATTTTGGTGGAGATATTGCTATAGTAAGAATTTACAATAAAGGTTTATCTACTAGTGAAGTTCTTCAAAACTATAATGCACATGTAACAAGATTCAAATAAAGAAGAATAACTATGGAAAGAGAATTAAAGTATATGATTTTAAACGCTAATGAAGTTGATGCTATTAACTTTATGGACGTAATGGACCAATCGACTGAATCTTTAGTTAGATCTAAAGACGGTTCTAAAATTTATGTAAAGTGGGAAAGAGATGATGTTCCATCTAGCATTGCAGCTCTAACAACAAAAGAAGGTCCTTTCACTCATTCAGAGATGCAAATCATCCTATCAAGACCAGAGTGGAAAGAATAAAACTTTAATAATAGAACATAATCATGGCAAACAGTATAAAAAGGGGTTCATCTACACAACCTAACACCTTTAACATGGGTGATTGGGCGATTGGCCTTTCAAATGGAAAGGGACCTACTGGTTCTACGGGATTCAAAAAAGGAGTTGAAATACCAGCCGGCGGTTACGCAATCTATTCTGACGACATTAGAGCTAGAATAGCACATAACGATTCTGAATTAATTCAAACTATTAACAAATTAAGTCTTGCTAATCAACAATGGTACACCCTGTATGCTATCACTTATCCTGAAAGCAGCTATGCACCTGCAAACAGGGATGGTATAACACCGGGATATAACGATACTACCTCTTCTAAATTGTATAGTGCAAGCCGAGATTTGAATTATTACGTATTTGATGAGGATACAAATTCATGGGTTCCAGACTCGTATTTTAACGGAGAAAGAATTGAAGGACACTGCTATGACACATACGACGGTCAACCAGCACAGCATGCTACCTTTCAAGCAGACTTCGATAACATTAAAGCTACCTTTCCAAATGCAACTCACATTGTAATTGGATCTCACGCAGCTGAAAACAATGATAATGACGCTGGAACTCTTCAAAGGTTGCAGATGTTAGGACTACCTGATGATCACATTGGACAGCCAAGACCTGAATACATTCTAGTTGGTAAGATTGGCAAACCACAGTATCAATTTTATGCTAGAGAAAACGTAAACTGGGCAGTTGCAACCATGAATATCCAACTACCTATGGAAGGCATCGCTAGAACAAACGTGACAGATGCGATGTCTTGGGCCCGCAATAATGGCATTTTGGTTCTAAATGATTCTTTCAATAACATAGTAACTGATGGCCTAAAATTATATTTAGACGCAGGCAAGATTCAATCGTATCCTCTTGGAGGCAACACTCTATATGATTTATCCGGAAATGGAAACAATCACAATATTGTTAATAATCCTTCTCATTCTGGTTATGATTTTACTCTAAACGAAACACAGGGTTTTAACATAGGAAATGCTGCAACAAAAAGCACTAACAGCACGGTGGCTATATGGTATAAGACAACAGATACTCAAGAATTATGGGTAAGAGGCGATACCGGTTCTGAATATATTGCAGCTGCATACCCAAACGTAAATTACTATCACCAAGGTTCGGGTTCACCTACATATTATGCAGATCTAAACAACATTGTTAATCCAAATACACAGGGTGTTAGAAACGGTGAATATCACATGTGGGAAGCTAAGAACGTAGATTTTACTGCATGGGATTCCATGAACTGGTTCTTATATGGTTCTTCATGGAACATGAATGGCTCAGTTGCTAAGATAGCGGTATACGATAGAGCTCTAACTGCTGAGGAAAGTTTGCAAAACTATTATGGCGCTCCTATCATAACAAGAAATCTACAACAATACTATGATTTTGGAAATATAATTTGCTACACACCGGGTCTTGATTCAGTAAAGAACATGGCCAATACTTCTCAAAAAGCACCGATTGTAAATACTGGCAATGCCATTACGTATTCTAGTCACATTGGATACTTTGAATGGGATGGAGATAACGACGCTTACATCGATATTCCAGATACTGGCGAAATGTCTAAATTTACACTTTCAACATGGGCGTATAACACTGAAGGTGCCTCTAACGGAAGAAATTCTATTCTAAGAGATTATTGGGAAATCGTAGGTACTTCAATTCAATTTTGGAGTTATTCGTTTGATAATGATTATTGGAGAGCGAGTCCTAACGGAATGGTCCCTTATAACGAGTGGACACACATTACAACAACATGGGATGGTTCAGTAATCAGACACTACATTAATGGTCAGTTAATTTGGACAGATCCTAACACTTCAGGAGGTACTTCACAGAGTTTATTCTACATGGGAGGATACGGTGGTAGAATGCTTAATGGTAAATTCTCTACTCTATCAATATACAATGATGAATTGAGTCAGAACGAAATCTTCCAGAACTATAATTCTACAGTTTCAAGATATAAATAAAACCACATAACAAATGTCAATTATAACATCAACATATAATGGTTATCCAGTAGAGTTTGACGGACAGTGGATGAAAGTATTTAGCCACTATTCAGGCGGTGGTGAATTCTTTAGCACGGCTAATGACTGGGATGAAGCCAAATGGTCTAATCCTGGTAATCCAAGCGCGAATAAGTATTCAATCATGGCTTACATTAAGAACTTTAGGTTCGATGGTAAATACACTTTTAAACTAGTTTATCCTCAATACCCTGATAGAAACAATATCTGGTCTCAAGCTCAAAACCCACTAGACATCATGGAAGTAGTCGATAATGTGGTTAAAATTGAAACTGGATGGAACGATAACTATTGGAATGGTCTTACTAGATCTAACCAAACTGGAACTACATTTCTAGATGGTTCAAATCCACATGGTAACTGGTATTTTGCGATTGCGTCAGCTTCTTCATGGAGTGGAGCTACCAATTTCCCAGGACCTGGTGTTGCTGTTAATAGAGCTGAACTTTGGGTTAAAGCTACTGGCGATGACATGAAAGCAATCTATCATAAAGGAGATGCAGCTGTACCATCTAATGTTGAAGCTAAGGCACAACTTGGCGAATGGTCAGGTTACGGTTCTGAGCCGGTTGCAAGAACTTCAATGGTTGGTCTTCCAACCGGAGCGGGTAGAGATCTTCAAGTTTGGGCAAATGACGGCGTAACACCTAGATTTTATTCCGCAGCTTCAAATGCAGGACAGCTTAAGCACATTGCATCACAACTAGCGGGCTCAGTATTCACAACACCTGGAGAAGCAATCTCATGGTTGAACTCAAACTCTGGAACATATCACTTGCATAATGAAGACCTGTATCCTACGATGGATGGACTATGGGCTTCTTATGATTTTGCTAATCCAAATTCATTTAATAATAGTGGAACTCTCTATGATCTTTCAGGCCAAGGTCGCCATGCTTCAGGCGGTTCACACGATGTTGAAGACGTTCAAGGAGTAAAAGCTTATTATTTTAGAAGCTTTGAAAAGTTTGTTACGCCAGAGATTGGATACCTTGGAACAGGCAGCTGTACACTTGAATCTATGATTTATGCTGATGCAAATGAATTGTCATCGGGCGATAGAGGATGTATTATGAGAGCGCATATTTACATGTCATGGAACAAATCAAATCAAAGGCTAAGCTCGTATTGGTATTCAACTGATAACCAAGGTTACCACGAACCTTCACAGGTAATGAGTAGAAATCAGTGGTATCATTTAACAACCGTTTGGGATTACTCAACAGGTCAGTTAAAACAATACATTGATGGTACTCTAGTTAATACGGTTGCAACGAGAGTTTCAAGTAACAACGGTTATATTGGAGGACTTGATATTGGCCAAGAAGGAGATAGCAGGCAGTTCTCTGGTGCTATTTCATTCATTAACGTTTATAAGAAAGCTCTTACTGACGCTGAAGTTGCTAGAAACTACGAATACTACTCAAAAAGAATTAGATAATCATGAGAATAGAACAAGGAATTGATTTGAACGGAAATCCAATGTTTTTCGTTCTTAATGAGGCTGATCTACTTGCTTCATTCTCTTCACAGGAAGAAGCTCGAGATTATATCGCAAACAACTAATTAAAAGCCCGCTTTGCGGGCTTTTTTAGTTTATAGACGATTGAAACTGTAAACAAATCGATTAGAGTTAGATATAATTGTAAATCGATTTAACATGAAGATCCTCGTTTACGTAGGTTATCAAAACACTAACATAACTCCTCAGCGAATTGAAAGCTGCGATGGGGTTGGCGGTACTGAGATTGCAGCTCTAAAATTGGCTGAGGGCCTTGTGAAGAGGGGTCACACTGTTTGTTTTGGTGGACAAGTAGAAAGTACATTCCACAATGGAGTTACGTGGCTTAACATTGATCAGTGTCATCAACAACATTTTGATCTCCTGATCGCTGCATCATATCTTCACTATCTAAAGGAATTCAACAATTTCGATAAGTCACTATTCTGGTTCCATAACACAGATTGGTTTCCTTGGTGGAGAGGCGAGGCTGTGATTGATTCCTCATGGTTAGAAGATCCTCGAATCAATGGATTCATTGCCCTAACTGAGTGGCACAAGCAACAATTGATTAGAGATTACAGCCTGCAGAAACCAATCCACGTAATTGGTAACGGTATTGATCGAAATGATTTTCCATCTTGGAAAGTTGAAAAGATTCCAAATTCATTCATCTATTCTTCTGCCCGTGAAAGAGGATTGTATGATCTTCTAAAGATGTGGCCTAGAATACATCAGAATCTCATTGGAGCAACCCTAAGAGTGTTCGGGCCCGGGTACGATATAGATAATAGCCCATTGCCACAATTAGACGGTGTCACTTATATGGGCACTGTTGATCAAATGACTCTTCACAACTGGCAGATGAAATCAGAGTACTGGTTACACCCCACGCATTATGAAGAAACTTACGGCATCACTGCGTTGGAAGCGCAATATTGCGGAGCCATACCTATTACCACCAATCTCGCCGCCATGTCAGAGGTGGTGGGCAATCGAGGTTTTTTACTCGAAAGTGGTGAAACAGACACTGACATTCTAAATATAATCAAAGTACTTCACGGATCTCCAGAGGTTAAAGCTAAACTCAGACGTAGAGCTCACGAATGGGCAAAGCAGCAAACCTGGAACTTTCGAGTTGAACAATGGTTACACATCATAAACACAATATGAACTACGCAGAAATCTTAGACACTTCAAATTGGCAAGCATGGGTTGACAAATACATCAATCCGGCCATTGCTAGAGGCGAATACCAGCTGATGATTGATGAATTGGGACCTAGTGTAGCTGAGTTCCCATTGTTTACTCAACGGTTCTGTGAGGAACTAATCATCCTAGCTGAAACTCAAGGCGAATGGACTCTTGGCCGCCACGAATTCTATCCAACTAATGATATGTTGATGGATGCCGTTGGTATGAAAGAGATCTACACTCGAGTTATCAGAGAATTTGTTGCCCCACTTGCAACGTATTATTGGACTCTTGAAGGCCAGGGATGGGACACAGTTGAAGACGAAACATTCATAATTCGCTATCGTGCAGATAAACAGGGTCATCTCTCACTACATCACGATCATTCATCCTATACGATAGCAGTAAAATTGAACGATGAGTTTGAAGGCGGTGGAACCTATTTCCCAGCTTACAAGTTGAACGCTAATCCAAAGCGCGTGGGAAATGCAGTATTGCATCCAGGTATGATTAGTCACCGACATGGAGGTCGACCAGTTTATAGTGGTACCCGTTACATTACGGTATCATTTATTCGCAACACAGAAATCTTTAAGTAAATGAAGCAGGACCTTAACTTGCAATCCGCTTTTGGAGATGATGGCAATCTAATTAGCCCACATCTACCCGAAGGAATCAAGAATTACTTGATTGACATCGATGGTACTATTACCGATGACGTGCCAAACGAAGAACCAGAGAGAATGAAATACGTGCTTCCTTACCCAGAATCACGCGATATTCTGAATCAATGGTTTGACGAAGGTCACATCATTACGTTCTTCACATCTCGTACCGAGGAGCACCGTCAAATCACTGAAGAGTGGTTAAACAAACACGGTTTCAAATACCACGGTATGTTGATGAACAAACCTCGAGGTGGCAATTATCACTGGATTGACAATCATATCGTTAAAGCAACTCGCTATAATGGTGTGTGGTCAAACCTGGTCAAGCGCGAAAAGACTGTAGAGGTGTTCGAAGACAGGTGATTGATATATACTCTATGGAGTTAATCAAGAAGTATTCACAATTCGTTAACGAAAGGCAAGTTCAAGGCCAGCTGCAACAGCTGGCTTTGACCGTTGCCGTGGATATGCCTGATAACAAGTACATTTATGATCCAACTTTTAACACTGGTCGAATGTGGAAGTTGATTACAAAAGAAGAAAAACACATCGGTGAAATTACTCAACCCGTTCTAAACTATTCGAACTGGAACACCGATCGTTTAATCGACCAAGGATACGATTCATCACTCGTTTACAACTCAGTTATCGCTAAAGAAAAGGTTTCATCAAAGAAAGATTGGCACGTTTTGCACGAAGGTTCAGCTTACCTTCCAAAATCAGTGTACGCTCCTTCAGACATTAAGAACCTTTCATTTCCAGTTGTCGCAAAACCCGATAATAGATACGCCGGTCAAGGCATTGTGGTTTTTGATAGAGCTGAAGATACTAAAGGCGTACAGATGGAACAGTTCGCAGTCTTTTCAGAAAAGATTGACATTAAAGAAGAATTTAGAGTGTTCTGCTGGAGAGGCGAACCTCTAATGACTGTTTATCGAGTTCCAGCCAACGACGAAACTGAGAACCTTTCAAAAGATCCAAAAGACAAGCTTAAATTTAATTATGAGCTTGCAGATAATATACCGCAAGACGCATTTGAACCTATCAAAGAGTTCAATGCAAAACATTCTGACTTAGATTTCTATTCTGTTGACTTTGCAAGAGCAGGTAACAACAGATTATTCATAATCGAAATGTCATCTGAACCTGGACCAATCTTTGGAATTCTAGGTGAAGTGTACAAAAGAATGTACGTAGATCACCATGGTCAAGAATTACAACTTGCGATTTATGAACAAATTAACAAATGGATTCAACAGGACATTGATGCAACAATCGCATCAGAACCTGGAAGGTTTAAACGAAGATGATTATGGGCTATCCTGACATGAAATGTATGTACATTACGATTTGGGTTCATCACATGCAGATTGATGAACTGTTTGATTTTATGACTAGTAGAATCGATATGCCACCTCCGTTTTGGTACAATCACGAAGAGTGCCCTTACACGGTCACCGGCGGTTACACTGCAATCAATTTAACGTATGAAGCTTTTAGTCGATTAAGATCGATTAGAGATTGGGAGGATCCATTCTCCCAAGAGAGAAATCATTACGTTTCTTTCAGAGAAGAGATGGAAGAGACTGAATTTAGTGGATGGGACATCACTAGCTCTGATGGTCTAGATGGCGATTGGGAAGATTTCGTTGACGAACAATAAACTTTTTATTTTTTTATCATATAATTTTACCGGGTCGTAGGTTTTTGTTATATTAGCCCTATAACCCAGTAAAAGAATATGGCAAAGAAAGCAAAAGCTAAACCAAAGGCAACGGTCACCAAACCAAAAATTGGCAACTGGTACACCTTCACGTTCGCAGGTGGACCTCTTCTAGGTATTTTAGATCAGAAGAACGACAAACTCACAAACCTTTATGGAGTTGCTTGGTTCTGGATGCGAGTTCCAGCTAATAAGTCTTACAGTTCAGGAAGTCATACAGCACGTGACGTCAGATACCCCGTTTCAATCTATAACATAATAGCAGAACATAATGTACAGTAAAGATCAGATTAAAAATATGCTGTTTCTAGACATTGAGACAACATCAGCATGCGATACTATTGAAGAATACAACACCCAGTTTCCAGGTGTCCAGGGTCACTGGGAAAAGAAACTGGGCTATATCAGGAAGGATAAAGCAGAGTATGTTGACATGGAAGCCGGTGAGGTCTATCAATTAGATTCGGCCCTGTACCCGGAGTTTGGTAAAGTCATTGTGGTATCGATTGGTCAGGTTGTTTTCGATGACTTCGATAAGCCTCAATTCAAGGTTAAATCGTTCTATGGCGACAATGAGAAAGACGTTCTAGAGCAACTTATGGCTGCTCTATCGGCCTTATTCAGACGTGCTCCAGGGTTGAAGCTAGTTGGACATAATGTTAAAGGATTTGACGCTCCATTCTTGATTCGTCGATCTCTAATCAACAAGGTTACGGTTCCTCCTCAACTTCACCTTCAAAACGTTAAACCCTGGGAGAACTGTCTTCTCGATACAGCAGAGATTTGGAAGTTTGGTTCTTGGAACGGTGCTTCGTTGGCTCTGATCTGTGATTTGCTAGGTATCCCTTCACCTAAGGAGAACATGTATGGTGGTGAAGTTGCTCGAGCTTATTGGCAAGGTCGACTAGAAGAGATCAAGGACTACTGCGAAGGTGACGTTCGAGCCACTGCAAATGTCATTTTGTCAATGGGGCAATACGAATTGGTTTAATTATAGGTCATTTTGTCCACTTTTTATCATTGGCACATTTTTGTTAGGTATATTAGTGTTAAACCTTAAACAAACTTTTAATTATGTACTGGACAACAACCAAATTTCCATCAATGTTTCAAGACCTAATGTCTGATTTGTCTGACAGAACTTGGAACACAACAGACTTCATTAACACTCCATCTTCAAAGGTGGAAACACTAGACAACTCTTACGTTATCAAGATTGCCATCCCAGGCATCGATACTTCAGAAGTGTCAGTTGAGTTTGATAGAGCTGAAGACACGCTAGAAGTTTCGTACAATGGAGAAGGTAATGAGTTCGTAAGTAAATTTAAGAAGTCATACCAGGTTCCATCAACCGTTGACTACGATTCGATTGAGGCAGATTTCGACCGAGGGATTCTCACACTCACTCTTCCAAAGAAGAAAGATCAGTCAAAAATCAAGATCATGTAAGTTTTTTTAATCCGGGTTGAAAAAAGTTCAACCCGGATTTTTTTATCTCGGGTTTTTGTTGTATATTAGCCCTATAACTAAAAGAAGATCTATGAAAATGTTTAAGAAAGACGGTAAGACCGCAGTTTTAATAAGCCCACCATGGGGCGCTGGATTCTCTACTTGGAACTCTCCAGAAATGGCGATTGACTTTGATTTGATTGAAGCATTCCTTGCAGGCGATATTTCTCGATTTGAATACATTCTTAATGAGAAATACAATGAGAATGGTGGCTTATACTTTACAGGCTTTGAAAAACTTCGCGTTGAGTGGGTTGAAGAAGGACAAAGGTTTCGAATTAACGAATACGATGGTTCTGAAGATGTAGAAGTGTTTAACGAAGCCGATTGGTTTGTAGCATGATCGAGATTGTAGGTTATATTGCAACGTTCTTGGTGATGATGTCTTTCGTAATGAAGGATGTCACTCGCCTTCGAGTTATCAATGCACTTGGATGTATGGCTTGGATTGTGTATGGCTTTATGTTAGAGTCAAATCCAGTTATTATTACCAACGTTGGCATTTTGGCCATCAATGGCGGACATCTTTTAAGAACTTTTTTGAAAAACAGGGTATAATAAATTTAAAAACAATAAAATGGGAAAAGGAACAATTGGCCAAAGCCACACCGATCGAGCAGCTGACAAGATGGACAAGTTCATGAGCAAGAACAAAACCAAGGCACCGAAGATGCGCACCTTGCTCGAACAATTTCAAGACATGTATCCTAATACATGGCGTCAAGAACTTGAAAAGACTCGTAATGAGCCAAAACCATGGGACGCGAACTTCAAAAAGAAAGGTCCATGGACCTCTGAAAAATAAGTTGAAACTTTTTCAATAAAAGTTTTTCTAGGTCGTTGGAATTGGTTATATTTACCTTATAAAGTTAACCACTATGACAAAGCAAGAATTCATTAAAGCCCACGGAGAGTTTCTTCCAGCTCACTTGTTCACCACCAACGACGTGTTAATGCGAGTTGCGTCTAATCTCTCTGACTATCAGATCGAACGCCAGTTCATGACTGAAGAGCAGATCGCCGAAAAGTTCAACAACTTGAAACGTTACATCTTTGATTACATGGATGTTCTTCGATCTGAAGAACAAGCTAAGAAGTACGAAGAGCAGGAAATGGAAGAGTTTCGTTCTCACCTAGGAAAATTCAATATATAAGATATGTTTGAAGATCAAGACGATTTCGATTTTAACGAAGGTGGTCCACAGAATATTGACCACATCATTGAAAACTGGCAGCACATGATGATGCGTCGGCTGGTTGAAGAGAACTTTGAAAAGTTGTCAACTCAGGGTATTGATGGTGAGCAGGTGAAGATGTGGGACACGATTCAGATTGAAACCCTAATTGAAACTTTTAACTACATGATTTCCGAGTTTGAAGAAGAGGAAGAGTACGAAAAGTGTGCTGTTCTAACTCAAGCTCGTCAAGCACTAATTGATCGACGAGCCTTTCAACCTCAGAATATATAAGGTATGAAACATCAAGACCCTCGTTTAGAAAGAATCCGCCTTTATCAGGGCTCAATCAAAGATCTTACTGATTTCATTAAATCAAAGGAAGCTGAAACAAAGGCCGCACAGGGATCTATAAACCCAAATAGCAACCTAAAAGATCAGCAATGAATGATGAAATGTTAATGATTCTAGAGCGAATTGCTTCAGCGCTAGAACGTCAAAATCAGTTGATGGAAAATCAAGAGTTGCGCCAACGTAAGTTGGACCGTGCAACTTATGAGAACCTGAAAGTTGACGCCAAGAAAGTCATCAAGTCAAGTCCTATTATTAATAAAGAAGGATGACCCTGTATGACGTTTTAGGGGTCACTCAGCACGCTGATAAGGAAACAATCAAAAAAGCGTATCGGGACCTTGCTAAAAAGTATCATCCTGATGCGAATCAAGGGGATACTACGGCTGAAGAAAAGTTTAAAGAAATTTCAACAGCTTATTCAACTCTCAGCGATGATACCGAACGCATCAAATACGATGCCAGTCTGGTTAATCCATTCATGGGCCAAAATGGATTTGGCGCAGATGGTAATTTCTCTGACTTATTCAATCAATTCTTTGGAGGTGATCCTCGCCAACGTCGAGGACAGGACATTCGAGTTACAATGACTCTACCGTTTGAAGATGCGTTCAAAGGAGGAATGAGAACCATTAGCATTAATGGTCAAAACATTGACGTTCGATTGATTCCAGGTATTAAGACTGGCATGAAGTTCAAACTTCCTGGCAAAGGCCAAATCAATCCATATAACCCAACGGCTGGTCCTGGAGACCTGATTGTTGAGTTTGAAGTCTTAATGAATTCGCGCTTCATCCTACGAGGCGATGATATTTACATCGGTTATGACATACCATGGTGGGACCTTGTAGTTGGTACAAAAATTCAAGTTGACACCATGGATGGAAGATCTATCAAGATTTCCGTTCCAGTCAATAGTTTTCACGGTAAGACTTTAAGAATCAAAGATCATGGGTGGCCAATATATAATACAAATCAACGCGGTTCCATGATGATTCAATTAAATGCTTCTTACCCGAATCTGAATCAACAACAAATCGAAGAGGTTCAAAAAATGAAGGATAAAATCAGTGAATTGGAAGGACGGTGATAGTGCGGGTTTCTTTTCGTATTTGATGGACCTATCAACGGTCTCAAAAGATGCGATGTACCAAGCCCTATATAATACCCTGATTGAAAATCACGAGAAAATCCTAAATCAAAATAACGTTCCACGTCAAGAAGTTGAAAACGCTTTAGACAACTTAATCCAGTGGTTCGAACAAAAAGAAAGATACGAACAGTGTCAAAAAATAAAACAGATTAAAGAATGCTTAAGATAGACGTTAAAAACGGTAACATCGAACAAGCTCTTAAGAAATACAAGTCAAAGGTCATTAAGACCCGTCAGTTGAAAAGTCTTCGTGAAAAACAAGACTACATCAAGCCAACGACTGAAAGACGTATTAAGAAGCTTAAGATAAAGAAAACACAGCAGTGGTTAAAGAATAACGGACAATTGTAATATCTTATTTAAAGTTTGAATTTGGTAACCGGTATCAATTGGTACAAAATATATACCATAACACACAAATTCAAACATAGAGGAGAACACAATGTCATTCGAGATTTCAAACGAGGAGAAAGACTCTCTGATGAGAGCAGCATATTATACCTTGACTCGTAATTTCACCAAGACAGTCAACAGGTTTGTTGTATTTAAGGACGGAGAGAATGTCGTTGAAATCCCTCATGGCATTGGTCAAAGATCTAAGTTTATCGATGTATTGGTGAATTATTTTGAAGATCTTGAAGAATACGAGAAATGTGACAAGCTTGTAAAACTGAAGGAACTGGTCATAATGGCCGGTGACTAAACAAAGTACATAAAATGGCAGAACGAAACGGTCAATCCAGCCGCAGAGTTTTTGACGGAACAAGCCTTAAGGGAGTTCAACTTCGTCAAACTCAGCAACAATACTTACATACCATTAACGATAATCAAATTACATTCTGTTACGGTCCAGCCGGAACATCAAAAACTTACACGGCATGTTATGCCGCTCTAAAAATGTTGGAAGCAAAGGAGATTGAAAAGGTCATTCTTTGTAAGCCAATTCAGGAAGCCGGCGAAAAGCTTGGTTTTCTTCCAGGTGAGGTAGACGAAAAGATCGCTCCTTACATTCAATCTTATAAGTCAAACATTGAAAAGATCATTGGGCCTGAAAAGACCAAGATCATGTTTGAAAAGAAAATCTTTGACTTTGAACCTCTAGCGTACATGAGAGGTAACACCTACGATAACGCACTAATGATTCTAGATGAGGCCCAAAACGCCGATTACAAACAGTTGATGCTATTTGTTACTCGTATGGGTAAAGATTCTAAAGTTGTGGTTGCAGGCGATGTTTCTCAACATGACATTATTAAGTCAAAGGTTTCTCTACCTTCATTCATGGATATGCTAAGAGGAATCAAAGGTGTTGGTTTTCATGTGTTCGGCGAAAAAGATATTGTTCGTGCTAAAATTCTACAAGAGATCGTTAATAAGTACGATAAGTGGAAAGCTGACAACAACAAGTAAACTTTTCACATATACGTTGTATAAGATCTAAATATCTTATATGACCACAGGTAAGCACATTCTTTTAAAGTCCACCTACAATGACAAAGGCGTAGAAGTTGGAGTTGATGAAGCTGGTCGTGGGGCCCTTGCTGGTCCAGTGACAGTTGCAGCATGCATCATGCCTCCAGGCTTTCAACATGAATTGATTCGAGATTCAAAATTGCTTAATGAAGGTCAACGAGCCGAGGCACGTAAGATGGTCCTTGACAATGTCCTGGCGTATCATATCGAGCACATTTCAATCGAAGATATTGAGAACTATAACATCTTGAATGCTACCCTAAAAGGCATGGAAATCTGCCTGACAGAGGTTCACAAGAAGATTATGTTTGACTTTATCACCATTGACGGTGATCAGTTTCATGGTTTTCATGGAGTTCCTTTCGTTTGTGTAGTTGGCGGAGACAACAAATACGTTAACATTGCAGCGGCATCAATCTTGGCTAAAACTGAGCGAGACAACCTGATGCGTGAGCTGTCAAAGGAAGAGCCCGAATACGGTTGGGCTTCAAACAAGGGTTACGGTTCTGCTCAGCATCGTAATGCCATTGTATCTGAAGGTGCTAGCAAGCACCATCGTATGTCATTCATCAGTCACATGTTGACTACAACCTCTTCATTGTTTTGAAGCTGTTCTGGGGTTTCTTGCTGTTCATGTTAGGCCAATCGTTGATTTGGATTCAAACCAACGGTCAATTCATTTGGCCCTGGTTTAAGAAGCATCCAATTGCGGTTTCAATCATCACAGGTTCAGTCATTTCTTACATTGTCATTTACGCCACTCGAATGGTGGTTGAACACTTTGATGGAGTGTTGTGGCCTGGTCGATTCATTGGTTTTTCCAGCGGCATGATTGTGTTTGCACTAATGACATGGGCGTTTATGGGAGAAGGAGTTAATGTTAAGACTGGCATTTCATTGATGCTAGCATTAGCGCTAATATTCGTTCAAATCTTTGTTAAGGCATGATAGATTTCCCTCAGAACTTCTTTTATGCTGGAGCACTTGCAGCTGTAAGTAGATGGTTACGTCATCGCTCTAAAAAGAAGCATCCTGAAAAAGAACGAGTAGAGGTTCACATACCCGAATGGTCTAAATTCCTGATCTATTGGGTTATTATGTATGTGTGGTGCGAATTTGTTGATGCTCTATTTTGGGTGCTGTTCCACGTAAAATGAAACAATTAAACCACAACAAATATAATCACCATGCCAGAGTTAGCAGAGCTTAAAATTACAGCCGACTACATCAACGAGATGTGCGAAGGTCTTACCTTTCAGAGGATTGAAAAGAATCCTCAACACAAGGGTGAGAAGGTTGAAGTTCCATTTCATAAGTTCACCATATCTGCTGAGAGCAGGGGTAAAGAATTGATGCTAACTCTGTCAGATGGTCTTTCAAGGGGTAATTCAACCACGTTGTTAATGACAATGGGCATGAGTGGATACTTTAAGCTGGTTCCTCTGAACGAGATCCCAAAACATGCACATCTAATCTTTTATGCACATGGTTCAGTTGCCTTGTGTTTTGTGGATGTTCGGCGATTTGGTAAGTGGAAGAAAACACTCAACTGGTCAGATAATCGAGGCCCAGATCCAACCACAGATTACGAAGCATTTTTTAAGAACATCGATCGTCACATCCTATCAAAGGAGTTTAAGAAGCCCATTCATGTGGTGATGATGAATCAAAAGTACTTTAATGGCATCGGTAACTATCTTCGAGCAGAGATCCTGTATCGAGCTGATGTGAATCCATTCCTTTCAACCAAGGATGCAATTGAACAGGAGCCCGAAATTCTTGAACTGTGTCGAAGAATACCCTTAGAAGCCTATAAACTCGGAGGTGGTTCAATCAAAGACTGGGAGAACCCTTACGACATTCAACCCCAAAACTGGGACGAGTTTATGCTATGTTATGGAAATCCAACAATGGATAACATCGTAGACAGAAACGGCCGCAGATTCTGGTTTAATCCAAAATGGTCAAAACAACATGAGCACATATCATAAATGGCGCACAGTCTTTGTGCAAATCCCAAAGAACGCCTCAACTTCAATTCATTCGGTTTTAAGCAATCCAACCGATTGCGATAATCATGAACACGAACTGTACATTGAAACTCTATCTAAGAACGATCCCGAGCTGATTGAAAGTTACTTTTCTTTTGCATGTGTTCGAAACCCGTACGATCGATTTGTATCTAACTTTGAGTATTATCGAGATCCAGATCATGATTATAGATGGTCTGTTGAATTTGAAGATGTGGTTAAGATGTTTTATGAAAGAGGCAGATTCTTTTATACCACTGAAAATAGACACTGGTGGCCTCAAGCCCGTTTCATTGCCATCAAAAAGAACATATTAGTTGATAAAATTATTAGGTTTGAAACCCTAGATGAAGAATGGCCAGAAATAGTTGATGAAATTAAAAACAACATTCCTGAAGGATTTTCAACACCTGCTAGATCAATGTGCAAATCTAACATAACAAGACATCGAGAAGGAAGACACTGGGAAGAGTATTACACACCAGAAACCAAGAAAATGGTTTACGAATTATACAAAAGAGATTTTGAAATGTTTAATTACGAAAAATGATAGAAGGAGATAAGAAATACGACATTGTAGTGGTAAGTGGTGGATTTGACCCAGTTCATAAGGGTCACGTCCGAATGTTTAACACGGCCAAAGAGATTGGTCATAAAGTAATTGCGGGAGCTAATTCAGACGGTTGGTTGGTTCGCAAGAAAGGCAAAGCTTTTATGAACTTTGCAGAGCGAGCAGAGATCTTAAGATCTTTCCGTTCGATCGATGAAGTGATGGCGTTTAACGACGATGATGATTCAGCAATCAATCTATTAGTTCGAGTTCAAACGATGTATCCTGAGTGTACGATTGCATTTGCAAACGGAGGTGATAGAGTTAAAAATAACACTCCAGAATCAGGATTCTGCTCGGCTTATAAGATCGATATGCTGTGGAACATTGGAGGTGAAAAGATTCAATCTTCATCTGACTTAATTAATGCAGCTAAAGATTAAACAAAACACCCATCGGCGGGTATAATTTAAGATGAAAGTATTAGTAACAGGTGGTTCAGGTTTTGTGGGTTCAAACCTAATCAAGGCACTTTTAAAGAAGTATAAAGACATTCAGATTCAATCTGTAGACAACTATATGAGTGGATCTAAATCAAATGAAGTTAGCGATTCTCGCGTAACGTATTTTGATATTTCAACCTATAGATTACTGAACGATAGAGAACGACAGTATTGGTTAGATCAAAAGTTTGATGTGGTGTTTCACTTCGGTGAGTTTGCACGTATTGATGTATCTTTTGACCAACCTGAACAAGTGTGGGAATCTAACCTTGATGGAACCACTCAAATCCTTGAACTGTGTCGTCACTGGGGAGCTAAGTTGATCTATTCAGCTTCAAGCTCAAAGTTTGGTCGCAACGGTTCACTTGAAAACCTTTCGCCTTACGCTTGGTCAAAGGCCAAGATGGTCGAACTAATCAAGAACTACGCAGAATGGTACGGTCTTCGATACGAGATCTGTTACTTCTTTAACGTATACGGCAAGGGTCAAATTGAGAAAGGGCCTTACGCTACAGTGGTTGGAATCTTTGAACGACTTCGCCGCGAAGGTAAAGAACTAACTGTAACTGAACCCGGAACTCAAACTCGAGATTTCACCCACATCGATGACATCGTATCAGGTTTGATCGCAGCTTATGAAAACGGTAATCAAGGAGAATGGTTCCTTCGCAGAGGTCAACCTTACACGATTGTTGAACTTGCACAGATGTTTGAATCTGACTGGAAGTTTATTCCTGAAAAAAGAGGTGAACGTAAGGAAGCGATTGAGATTCCGAACAATACAACCGAAACTTTAGGTTGGCAAGCAACACAAGATCTGAAACAATATATCCAAACTGAGGTATTAAATAAATGAAACTCGTTTTAGTAGGTAAAGCAGCTGCAGGTAAAGATCACCTTAGAAAGCGTTTGATTGAACGTGGATTTAAGTTTGGTGTTTCTTGTACCACCCGTCCTCCTCGAGTAGGAGAACAAAATGGTAAAGACTATTTCTTTTTGACTGAAGATCAGTTCTCAGGGCTGATTAACACAGGTGACATGATCGAGTACCAACAATTTAACGGTTGGTTTTACGGTTTAACTCGTGAAGAATTTGAGAATAGCGAGGTTATCATCCTAAACCGTGAAGCGGTCGATATGCTACCTGAAGAAATCAGGCTTAAGTGTATGGTTATGTTTCTTGATATTGATAGGGACACCCGTCTTGAAAGAATGAAAGAACGAAACGATACAGTTGATAGCTTAGAACGTAGAATCAACGCCGATGAGCAACAATACGTTGGCTTCGAAAATTTTGATGTCCGTGTAACAAATCCGGACTTTTGATATATAAAATCTAAATTACTTAACATGCAAGACTTAAAAGCACAAATCCAAGAATTAGAGAAGAAGACAACTGATCTTCAGGTTGAAATCGCAAACCACGAGTTTGAACTAAATTTTGAAGATTCTTCACACGTATCTAAAATTCTTCAACACATCGATAAAGATTACCAGTGGGAATCTAAAAACGCAGCTTTAGCAGTTTACGTATATGATAAACTGAAGGAGCAATACAAAGCATCAAAGGCAACTCAAATATCTGACGAAGATGGTTTTTCAATCATGATGAGATCAACTGAGTTGACAGGCCTTTACAATATCCTTCTAAACATTTCAGGAACGGGTGTTGAAAAAGCACGTTCTTTCACCCGTCTATTGACCAACGTCGGCCAGCAGGTCACATCGGCACTAGATCAATTGGCTGAAAGAAACGCAGAAGTTAGAGAACTTCACACACAATTACAGGAACTTGAGCAACAATTGCAAGAGTCCGAATTTAATCTTTCAACCAATGAAGATAGCGAGCAAATCGAAGAAGAGGTTACAAATTCTTGATGCGCTGTGTGAGGGAATCACACACGACGAGATATTTGGAACTATCGACTACAAGAAACAGAACGAAGATAAGATCAAACAGTTCATGTATCCTCACATTGTTGAGGCCATGACTCAATACTTGATCGATAGCGAGTCCATGGGCCGCAATGAGGCCAAGGACAAGGTTAAGAAAGCTTTGAAGTGGGAGGGTAACGTTAATACTACCGTTCACAACATCGTTTTCATGGGCACTCAAAACCGCCCAGACATGGTCTTTGAATTTGGCGATCTTCGTATTGCGATTGAAGTTAAGAGAGGAGCTTCAGGCTCGGATCTTAGATCTGGTATCGGTCAGTCAATGATCTATGCAACTCATTATGACTTCGTGATCTGTTTGTTTATTGATACATCAGAAGACAAAAGAGTTCATAACGCAAGATCTGGTTCGAATGAATACCATTTCATGGATACTTTGTGGAAGAACTATAACATCAAATTCATCACCATTTAATGGCAACATATCTGATTGGTAACTGCCAGTTTGGCAGGGCCACCATTATTAAGCAAAACAAGCGTCCTTTCGATAACGTTCAAGAAATGAACGAAGAAATGATTCAGCGCTGGAACTCGGTGGTTACTGATGAAGATGATGTCATTCATCTAGGTAACTTTGCATGGGATCCAAGTACCACTGAAGAAGTGTTAATGCAATTGAACGGTCGTAGAATCCTAATGGTTCCAGCTGAGTTTGATAGTGCAATCCTTGACATGCAGGGTAAGCAGGCTCTACCGACTAACGCTCAGATCATTAACCGTATCTTCGAGCAACCTCAGCTGAATGCTACATTTGCCTATTGGCCACTGATGGAATGGCCCCAGAAGTCAAAGGGACACTTCCTGTACTATGGTTTCTATAGCCCTAAGTACAAACCTGACCATAAGAAGAAGATGATTAACATGGCTTGTGAGTTTTGGAATTATACACCAATGAAGATTGGTAATCTGATCAAGCTGTTTGAAGATAAAGACATTGAGTAAATTGTTAATAACTTTTTGCACAATTGTTTCTCCGGGTCACCGGAATTTGTTATATTTACCTAGTAATTAGTTATTTAGATAGATGGAAGATCTTACCAAACTTGTCGGAGCCTCAGTAGTAGTGATTGTTTTAGTCGCTCTAGCTGCGGTCTTATTTGCATTGCCAGTAATGTTCCTTTGGAATTACTGTCTCGTTCCCGCTGTTGATGCGGTTCACCCTGTTTCTTTTTGGCAGGCCATGGGCATTAGTGTCCTTTTCAGCCTGTTGTTCAAGAGCCACGGGGTCTCTAAGAACCAAAAGTAAAAAAGTTTGAACTTTTTTCACTGAACTGTTTCACGGTTCAGATTTTTTTGTTATATTTACCCAGTAACCACCAAAAAAACAAAGAATATGGCAACTTATCGCGAACTCACAGAAAATTACATTGCAACTCGTTCACACGAAGATTACACCGCTCTCTACCGTAAGGTAAAGCCAGGCCTTCAAAACTACGTCAAGAATATCATCAAAGATGGTGATATCGCTGAAGACATCGCAGTCAACACTCTTATCAAGATGTGGACTAAGATTGATCAGTATGATCCTCAATACCAGATTACCACTTGGTTGTATCGTATTGCTTACAACGAATCTTTGTACTACATTCGCGAACGTAATCGTAAGACTTCAATCGATCGTCTTCGTGACGAATACGGTGTAGAAGTTACAAGCATGAATAATGTACGTGCTCTTGAAGAATTAATCGATGATGCAGCTTACAAATCTGAAATGGATTGGTACGAAGAAGAAAGTGAATTGAACGATACGTATGAAAATGCATTGAAAGCAATTCGCGAGCTTAAGCCTTTATACAAAGACATCTTAGTTGATCGTTTGATCGGCAACATGAAGTATGAAGACATTGCCAAGAAGCACGACCTTCCTCTTCAAACCATTAAGAATCGTATTCGTCGTGGCCGTACACTAATTGTTGAAGCAATCGGAGTAGAAGTAAACTTTTAATCATGAAACTAGAAGATCTTTTCACAACCGAATGGACTCCTCGAGTTAAAGAATACGCTGACAAGATGGTGCAGGGAGTTCGTCACATTGATGAACGTGAACAACACGATGACGTATTGTTCAAAACACAAACCCATGAAGATATTTTTCATGATTTGGTTTGTGAAGCCGCGACCGATAATCTAGTCAATTACGGAGACCTAAAATTAGATGCTGAAGCATTCGATGACATTACAGTTAAGGTTGACATCTATGAATCGTTACTTCGTCTTCGTCAAGACGGTGTGATAGATTGGATTGATGACGAGAACGGTGAAGAAATCATTTTCAAAAAGAATGAAGATCGATAACATTTATCTGATTACCTTAGATCATAGTCAACAGAGCTATGACTCGTTAATTGATCGTTTAAACAAGCTAGGGGTTCCTACAGGAAC
>Ga0181563_10001516_pt1 | contig 22777 bp, 20 predicted proteins | sample 011ome_25_FD_133759 | JGI IMG/M metagenome (GOLD analysis project Ga0181563, IMG submission 133759) | Coastal salt marsh microbial communities from the Groves Creek Marsh, Skidaway Island, Georgia - 011512CT metaG (megahit assembly) | ecosystem: Environmental > Aquatic > Marine > Intertidal...
CACCCGCAGCCCCAACCCCAAGGCCTGCGCATTGAGCCGCGCGTGATACCCACGGATCAGCCCTGCCGCCTCTAGCGCCAAGCGCCGGCGCGAGCATTGCGATGGCGACAGCCGCACAATTTCAGACAAGGCGCCATTGGTCAACGCCCCGTTCTTTTGCAGCGCCGCCAGAATGCGGCGGTCATATTGGTCAAGATCGGCCATGACACCCGTGCACGGTATGTGCATATTTTTGCAATTATTACACACTCTACGCATTAATCGGCGCTAGTTACAACCATTTTGCACACTATGCGCGGTCTAGGCGCGATATGCTGAACAAATCATCCCCGACCCCGAGGTTGCCATGACCCAGCCGCAAATCCCGATGTTTCACTCTTTGGCGCAGGCCATCGCTGATCATGGCACCGACACGCTGTTTGGGCTGATGGGCGATGCCAACCTCTTTATGGTGGATCACTACGTGCGTGGGTGCGGGGGCCGGTTTGTGCCCGCCGCCCACGAAGGCAGCAGCGTGCTGATGGCCTTGGCCTATTCCTATGTCAGCGACCGCGTGGGCGTGGCCACCATTACCCACGGCCCTGCCCTGACCAATTGCATGACCGCCCTAACCGAGGGCGCGCGCGGCAACCAACCCATGGTGCTATTGGCGGGCGACACGCCCGTTTCCAACCCCCGCCACCTGCAAAGCATCGATCAGCGTGCGGTGGTCAAGGCCACCGGCGCCGGGTTCGAGCAGCTGCGCAGCCCAGAAACCGCCAGCGCCGATTTGGCCCGCGCCTTTTACCGCGCGCGGGTGGAACGGCGGCCTGTTGTGTTGAACATTCCTGCCGATTTCATGTGGCAAAACGTGGTGCATCACACCCGCGTTCTGAACGTGTTCGACAGCCCCGGCGCACCGGCCCATAGCGATGTGCTGGATCAGGCCGTGGGCATGCTGGCATCGGCGCGCAGGCCCTTGATCTTGGCAGGCGGCGGCGCCATTGACGCGCGGGAACAGATCTTGCGCTTGGCCGAACGGCTGCAGGCGCCCGTGTCCACCACCCTAAAAGCCAAGGGGCTGTTCACCGGGCACCCGCAAAACATGGATATTTTCGGCACGCTCAGCACGCCCGCCGCCTACGAGGTGATTGCCAAGGCCGATTGCGTGCTGTGTTTTGGCACCGGCCTGCATGATTTCACCACCGATCGCGGCAAACTGATGCAGAAAAAGCGCATCATTCAGGTGGATATCACCCCCACCGCCATTGGTGGCGGCGTGCATCCCGATGCCGCCCTTGTGGCAGATGCCGGGCTGGCGGCCGAGACCATTTTGTACTGGCTGGATCAGGCAGAAATCCCCGCCAGCGGCTTTAGCCTTGAATTGCAGCCCGATACGCTGACGCGCCACCCGGTTGAAGGGGGCAAAACCGCGCCGGGTTTTGTAAATTTTGTCGCCGCGTTGGAACGGTTAAACGAAGCGCTGCCACAAAACCGCCTGCTGGTCACAGATGGTGGCCGCTTCATGACCGAGGTGTGGTGCCGCGTGGCGGTGCCTGATCCAAAAAGCTTTCTGGCCCCGGTCTATTTCGGCTCGATCGGATTGGGGTTGCAACAGGCGATAGGCGCGGGGCTGGCGCGGCCAGATCGCACCGTGGTGCTGTTTAGCGGCGATGGCGGGTTCATGATGGGCGGTATAAACGAGTTTAACACCGCCGTCCGGCTGGGCCTGCGCATGATCGTTGTGGTGGCCAATGACAGCGCCTATGGGGCCGAACATATCCAGTTCCGCGACCGCCAGATGGACCCCAGCCTGACCCAATTCAACTGGCCCTCGTTTGCTGAAATGGCGGTGGCCATGGGCGGCGATGGGGTGATTGTGCGCAGCGCCGAAGATCTAGAGGGGGCGATTGCAAAAATCGAGGGGGCAAACCGCCCGCTGCTGATCGAGCTGTGCCTAGACCCGGAAAATGTGCCGCGTATGCGCGCGTAAAACGGCAGGGCCAATACCCTGCCGTTTTTGAAAAAAGCGCCGATTACTGCGCCGATTACTGCGTGATCGAGGCCAGATAGGCCGCGATGTTGTTCGCGTCTTCTTCTTTGCGCAGCTTGAACGCCATCTTGGTTTTCGCGCGCTTGTCGTCCAGCTTGGTTTTCAGAAAATCGCGCGGATCTTGCACGTAAACGGCCAGCTCTTCAGCCGTCCAGACAAAGCCGCCTGCACCCAGCTTCACCAAATCATCCCCGTATTTATTGCCAAAATCGGCGTCAGTGCCCGCCTGACGGCCGACCACGCCATAAAGGTTGGGGCCTGTTTTGGTGTTTTCGCGCCCTGCAATCACATTGCCAGCATCATCTTGGATGCGGTGGCAATTCTTGCACTGCTTTTCAAACACCTCTTGGCCTGCCCCTACGTCGCCCGCAAGAACCGGGGCGGCGGCGGTGACAAAACCGACAATCAGTAGTTTCTTCAGCATTACACTTCCTCCTTTGACCATTGGATTACGTATGGTCATTCATCTTGGATCACTTATGCCACGGCTTTTGCCAAGGCGCATTGCGCCCACAGCGATGTCAGCGCCACCACAAGGCGGTCAATATCGGCATCCGAATGCAAAGGGCCAGGTGTGATGCGCAAGCGTTCGGTGCCTTTGGGCACAGTGGGGTAGTTGATGGGCTGCACGTAGATACCCCAGTCGCGCAGCAAAATATCCGAAACCATCCGGCATTTGACCGGGTCGCCGATATGCACCGGGATGATGTGGCTGTCATTGCGCATATGGGGAATGCCCGCCTCGTCCAGCCGCGCGCGCAGCCGCGCCACGCGGTCGCGTTGGGCCATACGTTCGCTTTGCGACGTTTTCAAATGGCTGATCGACGTCATCGCCGAGGCCGCAATCGCGGGCGGCAGGGCGGTTGTGAAAATAAACCCCGAGGCATAAGAGCGGATGAAATCACACAGCGCATGGCTGCCGGTGATATAGCCCCCCATCACGCCATAGGCCTTGCCCAGCGTGCCCTCGATCAGGCTGATCCGGTCCGCCAGCCCACGTTCTTCGGACACGCCGCCGCCGCGCGGGCCATACATGCCCACCGCGTGCACCTCGTCCAGATAGGTCAGCGCGCCATGGGCTTCGGCCACCTCGACGATTTCGCGCATGGGGCAAATATCGCCATCCATGGAATAAACGGATTCAAAGGCCACAATTTTGGGCCGGTCGCCAACCGCCTTTAATTTACGGTCCAGATCGCGCCAATCGTTGTGCTTCCACAGCACTTTATCGGCACGGCTGTGGCGGATGCCTTCGATCATGCTGGCATGGTTCATCTCGTCCGACAAGATCACCGCGCCGGGGATGCGCGCGCCCAAGGTAGACAAAGCCGCCCAATTCGACACATAGCCCGAGGTAAACAGCAGCGCCTGCTCTTTGCCATGCAGATCGGCCAGTTCCTGTTCCAGCAGGCGGTGCAGGTGGTTATTGCCCGAAATGTTGCGCGTGCCCCCTGCCCCGGTGCCACAGGCCTGCGCCGTGCGTACCATGCTGTCGATCACGTCGGGGTGGTGGCCCATGCCCAGATAATCGTTCGAGCACCACACAGTGACATCTTGAACACCGTCATCGTTGAAGTGGCGCACTTGTGGGAATTGCCCGCATTTGCGCTCTACTTCCGTGAACACGCGATAATTGCCCTCTTGGCGCAGCTGGTCCAATTGGCCGCTGAAAAAATCATCAAAGTCCATGTTCAGTCCTCTTTGTAATCGTTGTCTCGACAGTGTGGGCGCGGCGGCGGGCGGCGGGGCCAATCATCCAGCTCCACAACCGATCGTCGCGAAAGCGCCACACCATAAACCAATGTTCCAACAGCGCCAGCGCGGTTAAGATGCTCAGCAGCAAAAAGCCCAACAAGGTCCCCTGCGTCTGGGCGGAATGCGCGGCCATAAGCCGCTCTAGAAAACAGCCCAGACCTAGGGCCAACAGGGTAACCGATACCGGGAAAAATGCGGTGATCGGGCCGGTGCGAAAGTAACTGGCCAGATGCGATATGGGTTTGGGCAGGAAATGCACATTGATGCGCGGCACGCCCAAAAACAGGTTCAGCTTGGCCGAGATGCGCGCCGCAAAAAGCACCGCAAAGGTCCAAAAGGCGAAACTGTTTTCCGCCCCCTTGGATGCATAGGCCAAAACCGCCAGCGCCAGCGCCAACAGCAATTCGTGCCATGCCACGGCCAAAAAGGCTGCGCGAAACCGCCCTTGGCCATCCAGCCCCTGCGGGCAAGGCGCCTTGTTTGGCCCGGTGATCACGCCAGACAAAAACGCCAGCTCCGCCCACGCCCAGATCATCATGGCCGACAAAAACGCCACCCACACGCCAAAGCGCCCGGTATCGTCCAAGGAATGCGCCACGCCATAGCCGCCCAATACCAATAACGGCAGGGAATACAGCACCGAATTGAGGTGCTGATCGGCATCGCCGCGATCTGCGCGATGCACGCGCCACAGCAAAATGCCGGTGGCAAACCACCACAGGAACAGCGCGGCCGGGGCTGCGATCCAGTGTGCTTGCCACAAATCTCTGCTCCTTCATCGGGGGCGCCTGCCGTGGCAAGCGCCCGGGTTACATCAATACATCGGCTGCAGCCGCACCGAGGCGGGCAGTTCGTTTTTGCGCACAGGCAGCGTGTAGAGGCGCAAAAATGCCAGCCCCGCCTGCGCACCGCCCGTCACCTTGGACAGCCAGCCGCCGAAACCGCCACGGGCATGGCCCGCCTCGATTTTGCGAAAGGCCCGTTCGATCCGTTTTAGGTTGGGGATCCATGCGGGATGGTCGATATCCAGCTCTACCGGGAACACCTGCCGGGCAATGGCCGAGGTTTTGCGAAACACCTCTTGGTCATACCAATCGATATCCACACCCAGCGCATTGTGGAAATGCACCCGCGCATGATCGCGCACCCACATGGTGGAATAAACCGCCACCAAAAAGAACCGGATCCACAGCTTGTTGACAAAGCTTTCGGTAATCTTGGGGTCGGTGCGCATCAGCAGCGCGAAGGCCTCGCCATGGCTGAACTCGTCATTGCACCATTCTTTGAACCACTTGAAAATTGGGTGGAACCGCTGCTCGGGGTTGGCTTCGAGGTGGCGATAGATGGTGATATAACGCGCGTAGCCAATTTTTTCCGACAGGTAGGTGGCGTAATAGATAAATTTGGGCCGGAAATAGGTGTATTTTTTGGCCTTGGTCAAAAAGCCCAAGTTCACCGCCACGCCCGCCTCGCGCAGGGCGTCATTGATAAAGCCTGCATGGCGGGCCTCGTCGCGCGACATAAGCGAGAACAGCTCGCAGATATCGGGGTTGCTGCCGCGGCGCTTCATTTCTTTGTACAGCACGCAGCCCGAAAATTCGGCGGTGCAGCTGGAGACCAGAAAATCGATGAATTCGGCGCGCAACTCTGGGTCCATGCCTTCCCAATCGATTTTGTCCCAATCGGCGTTTTTCTTGAAATGGCCCTTGTTGGGATCGCTGCGCATTTGGTCCAGCAACACATCCCAATCTTGACGCACCGGGCTGACATCGATGCGGTCCAGCTCGTCGAAATCGGTGGTGTAGAAGCGCGGGTTCAGCAGCGTTGTATCCGTGGCCATGGCCGTGGTGTCGAACCGGTCGGAAATTTCTGCGTGCAATTCATCGTGGGTGGTGGCGTGCATGTTCATACTGTCATCTCCTCGGAGAACGAGAATTCACACAGTTCGATGAATTCCAGGTCCCCTGTCAGGCGGGTCCATAGGCGTTCCAAAGCGCTGGCGCGGGTAATTTGGGCTGTGCGGCGCTCTTCAATCACCTCGCCCCATGCCGCCAAAACCGGCGGCCCCTCGACCAACACCTCGTCACCGGGGTGAATGACGGAACCATCGTCAAAGCGCACATGGGCATGCAGGCTTTCGAAACGGTGGCTGACTTCAACGGTACAAGGCACCTTTTCGATACGTTTTCTAAATAGTGACATTGTTTTCTCCCGATTATTTTTGCTTTTGGGTCAGTTCTGCACCGGCACGTTGGCCGCCAGCAGGCGCTCGAAAGCGGCTTGGTTATCCGTGCCAAAAGCAGTCAGCTCGACGCGGAATTCGGTGTAATCGTCCAAGGCGGCCAAACGGCCGTTTTCAAATTTGACGATGCGAATGGGCAGGGTGGGGTCTATGCCGTGGCGGCGGCGCATTGTGGCCAGCCCGTTTTGCACCACGGTGATGAACCCACCATGGGGCAGATCGGCCAGAAGCCGGCCATCGATGTCTTGCACCACAACAGATTGCGCATCGCCGCCAATCAGCCGCAAGGGCCATTCTGCCACAATCGGCGCCTGCGCGGGCACGGCGATTTTGGGTTGACCCGTGAAGCTGGCATAAGAGACCAGCGCCAAGGTGATCGCGGCCACGCCAAACATAGCGCGCACCAAACCCAGTGGGATCATATCGTTTTGATCGGCCCGCTTAAAGGCGGGGCGGCGTGGGCTGTTTTGGGTGTCGATACTGGCCATGGCTTGTCCTTTGCGCGCGCGTTATTCGGCGGCCACCATCCCACCTTCGGGGCGGGCGGCGGTGTTGGGTGTGATTTTGGCCAGAACCGGCTGGGCCACGCGGGCCTCGGCGGCATCGGCCAAGATCTGGGCCACGGTCTGGGCATCGGGGATGGCGCGCAGCGCGGGCTGTGTGCGGCTGACATGCCAAGGCCTGCAATGGGGCCACAACACCAGATAGGAAAACCGTGTTTCCCCCAGCGTTTGCAGCGCGATCGTGCCCACACCGCCGCGTGTTTCGCTAAGATCTGCCGCGGCCAACTGCCGAAACGGAATGTTCAGCGTGACATTGAGCGCGGCACCAATACGCATGGCGACGCGGGCAGTGGTGATGGTGTAAACGGTGCTGCGGGCCTGCACCCATGCCAGCCCCAGCACAACCACCGCCGCCGCCGCCCATAGCAGCGCATAAGGCAGCCCATAAGCAAAGCCGCCCGCCACACCGCCTTGGATCACCCCAACGCTAAAGCGCCAGGCGATGACCACCAAGAAATAGGCGCTGATCCAGCCCAGCTTGAATGCCTCGCGCGCCAAGCGCCATGTATCGGGCCGGCCCTGCCATAAAATCTGCTCGTCCATGGGGGGCTGTTCTGGCAGCCCCTTTACGGGTTCGAAGGCAAAATCATCATGTGGCATAGCCGGCTCCTTTTGTTATTGTCTTGGGTCAGCAGCTCAAACCGGGCTGGACAGAACCTGCCCCAAGGCTTTCAGCTTCGAGGGGCGTTTGTCGGCGGTGTACATGTACCCACCCGCCACAAAGGCCGAGATCTTCTCTTCCTCAAGCTTGGTGACCTGCGCATCAGATGCGGTGGTGGGAATGTCGACAAACGACACCGAATCCAGCGCATTCACGATGACTGCATCGGATTTGATCCGCACCATCGGCATCGGCACAAGCCGCGTGCCACCACCGGTAAGCGTGACCTCAAGGTAGCGCACCAGCTGTTCGGGCACATCAACCCAGATATCGCTGACCACACCGGGCGATTGCAGATCGTGGCATTTCACCGGCAAACCGCGCGGGTCGCGCCCGGCGGCCACGCTAAAGCCGCCCAGTTTGGACATTGGCTGAATTTTTGCGTGGCCGTGGCCATCCAGTTCCGCCTCGTCGCGGCGGGCAGCCCAAGCCGCCGGGCCCACGCCGTCGCGCAGGGCATCGCCCGTTGGCGCATAGGGAAACCCGCCCGAACCTGCGGTGGGCGCCAAGGCCAATTCCCGCGCCTCGCGCTGGTAGTCTGGCACGGTATAGGTGCCGCGCGCGTGGGGCAGATCAAAGGTTTTCTGCTCGGGAAGCGAAAAGAACGACTGCGCAGCGCTGCCGTCTTCATTTTCCAGCGGGTAGCCTTCGCGCATGTTTTCGCGCTGGATGTAGTAGATCAGCCCCGCGAAAAACAGCCAGAACAGGTAAAGTGCTACCTGCGCCAGATCGACATTTGCAAAGAAAATCCAACCATATGGGGTATCCATCATAGTCCTCCTTCAGGTCATGTCGGAAAATCGGCCAAGCCGATCCGACGGTTCGTTGTTTGGTTAAGTTTGTGAATGCGGTTGCGAACAAGCGGGCCCAGCACCAAAAGCGTGAGGAACAGCAGCCCAATTTCCAGATGATACACGACGGAATAGCCGGTTTCCGGCCCGGTCAGCGCCGGGCCCAAACGGCCCATATCGGCCAAGCCCTGCACCACGTCGCGCAAGGTGCCACCAATGATGGTGGACAGCCCCGCCGCTGTGGCCTGCGCAGCACCCCATGCGCCCAGCGCAAGCCCGCCGCCCACGATGCCCAAACGCGGCATTTCCATTGCCGCCGTCAGGGTCGAGACAGAAAACAGCCCAAGGCCCAAGCCCACACCAAATGCGCCAAAGAAAAACACCGCCGATTGCGCCAAGGGGGCCGAGAAAATAACCGCCGAAAACGCCGCGATACCCACCAAGATACCGCGCGCCGCGATGCGATAGGGGTCTGTCGCGCGGGCCAGCCAGCGCGCGGCCATGCCAAAGCCCAAAAGCGCACCAACCGACCAGATCGCCGTCAGCGCGGTTGTGGCGGCCACTGGCAAGCCCAGCACCTCGCCGCCATAGGGTTCTAGCAACACGTCTTGCATGTTGAACGCCAGACCCCCAAAAAACACCACCGCCAACAGGCGGCCCGCTTGGCCACCGGCCAGATAATCGGCCCAAGCGGCCTTGAAGGCCGGGCGCGGTTCAGCCCTTTGGTTTTTGGGTTGCGGCACCAGTTTTTCTTGTTTCCACAAGGCCACGATGTTCAGCAACAAGGTGGCCAAGGCACTGCCCTGCACAACGCGGATCAACTGCAATTCGCTGAAATCACGCAGCAAAAAGCCAACAATCAGCGACGAAATGGCCATGCCCACCAAAAAGGTAACGTAAAGCAATGCCACCACGCGGGGGCGGTTTTCGTCGTCGGCGCGATCAGCGGCCAAGGCAATGCCCGCGGTTTGGGTCATATGCAGGCCAAGGCCCGTCATCAAAAACGCCAAGGCCACCAGCACCTCGCCGGCAAAGACCAATTCGTGCACATTGTCACCGGTCAAAACGATCAGCGCGAAAGGCATCACCGCAAGCCCGCCAAATTGCCACAGCGAGCCGAACCACAAATAAGGCACCCGTTTCCACCCAATGGCCGAGCGGTGGGTGTCCGAACGAAAGCCCAAAAACGCCCGGAAGGGCGCCACCAGCACCGGCAGGGCGATCATGGCGGCCACCAACGAGGCGGCAATCGACATTTCCACAATCATCACCCGGTTCAGCGTGCCCAGCAGCAATACCGAGGCCATCCCGACCGAGATCTGAAACAGGCTTAGCCGCAAGATCTGCGACAGCGGCAGCCCTTCGCTGGCGGCATCGGCAAAAGGCAACCAAGACGTGCCCAAAGACTGCAAAAGGCGCTTGGATAAGATCATCGCCGCACCTCGAGACATTCGGAAATGTAAAAACCGCTGGAAATGCGCCCAACCCGGCCAAGCCCCTGCACCTGCAAACGCCGCCAGTCTTGCGGCACCATCCGCGGCGAGCGGTCCGCGCGCGGAAAGGCCTTGCCGGCGTGCCACATCAGCTGCAACAGCGGCGTGCGCGGCGCCACGGTAAACACAACATGCGGCGCGCGCGCCGAAAGCGCCTGCAACGCCTGCTGCAAATCGGGGCGGGTGTAGTAAATCAGGCTGTCCATCGCGACGACATAGTCGAACTGGCCCAAATCGCTGGCCAGCATGTCGCCTGCGCGCAGATCTACCCGGCCGGGCAGGCCTGCCGGCATGCGGCGCTGCGCGATTGTCACCAGTTTAGGCGAGATGTCGATGCCCAGCACATCGGCCCCCCGTGCCGCCAGCGCCTCGCAGGCGGCGCCGGTGCCACAGCCAGCATCCAGCACCCGTGCCCCGGTTAGATCCGCAGGCAATTGCGCCAGCATCAGGCTGCGCATGCCATCGCGGCCCGCACGCACCGTTTGGCGAATGCGGCTGACCGGGGCGTCAGATGTCAGGCGTTCCCACACGCGGGTTGCGGTGCCATCGAAATACCCGGCCACTTGGGCGCGCGTGGTTTCATAGCTGTGGGTGGCAGGCAGCTTGTGCATCAATCAAACCCTAGCAATTCGAAAATTTCACGGTCGGGCAGTGGTTCTGGGTCAAGCCCGTCTGATCCGCGCCACAGCTGTTGGGCCAGGCGCATATATTCGGCGCGGCAGGCCAGAATGTCGTCGTCGGCCTCCATCTCGAACAGGGTTTTCTTTTTCAACCGCGAGCGGCGGATGGCATCGACATCGGGCATGTGGCCGATACGCTCGAACCCAACGCGCTGGCAAAACCGGTCCACCTCGTCCGTGGCATGCGAGCGGTTGGCAATGCAGCCCGCCAGACGCACCTTGTAATTGGCCGATTTCGATTTCACCGCTGCGATGATGCGGTTCATCGCATAGATCGAGTCGAAATCATTGGCCGTGACAATCACCGCACGGTCGGCATGCTGCAAGGGCGCGGCAAAGCCACCGCACACCACATCGCCCAGCACATCAAAGATCACCACATCGGTTTCATCCAACAGATGATGCTGCTTGAGCAACTTCACGGTTTGGCCAACCACATAGCCGCCACAGCCGGTGCCCGCAGGCGGCCCACCCGCCTCGACGCACATCACCCCGCCCCAACCTTCGGTTACGAAATCTTCGGGGCGCAGTTCTTCGGGGTGGAAATCGACCTCTTTCAAAATATCGATCACCGTCGGTTGCAACCGCCCGGTCAGCGTGAAGGTGCTGTCATGTTTGGGGTCGCAGCCAATTTGCAGCACCCGTTTTCCCATGGCAGCAAAGGCCGCCGACAAGTTCGACGATGTGGTTGATTTGCCAATGCCACCCTTGCCATAGACCGAAAACACCTTGGCGCCTTCGATTTTTTCAGCCGGGTCCAGATGCACCTGAACCGAGCCTTCTCCGTCAAGGCTGCCAAGGTTTGGAATTTCGTCGCGCGGGCTCATTTCGGGCCTCCAATGCGGGGCAGTCGTGCGGCCCCTGCTGCTGATGTCACTGTGGGATCTGGTGTCATTCGGCGGCGATCCCTTCGATACGATCTTCGATCTCGTCTGCGGCGCTTTGCAGCGCAGCCATGGTTTCGGGGTCGGGGTGCCAGTAGTTGCGTTCGCTGGCCTCGATCAGGCGCCCGGCCAACCGGGCGCTGCTGCGCGGGTTTAACGTGGCCAAACGGTTGCGCATGGTTTCATCCAGCACAAAGGTTTCGGTCAGCCGCTGATACACCCATGGCTCGACCGTTTCTGTGGTGGCCGACCATCCCAAAGTATTGGACACATGCGCCTCGATCTGGCGCACGCCCTCGCCCTTGTGGGCCAGAAGCGATTCGTAAAATTTTGGGTTCAGCGTGCGCGCCCGCGTTTCCAGTGCGATCTGGTCTTGCAGGCTGCGCACCTTGCCCGTGCTTTGGGTCTGATCGCCAATGTAAACCGGGGTTGTCTGGCCGCCGCGCGCGCGTTTCACGGCGCGGGCAATGCCACCCAACGTATCAAAATAATGATCTACCGTGGTCACGCCCAATTCAACCGATTCAAGGTTTTGATAGGCCATATCCACGGTTTTCAAGCTGGCCTCTAGCAGCCGTGGCTGGGCTTGGGCCTTGCCGTTCACGCCATAAGCAAACCCTTTGCGCGCCTGATAGGCATCGGCCAGTTCGTCTTCGTCGCCAAAGGCCGAACTGTCGACCAAGGCATTCACATTCGACCCATAAGCGCCTTCGGCATTTGAAAATACGCGCAGCGCGGCGGTTTCCAAATCGCAGCCCAGCGCCTGCGCCGTGGCCATCGCATGGGCGCGCACGAAATTCTGCGCCTCTGGCTCGTCGGCGGTGGCCGCCTTCAGCGCCGCTTCGGCCAGCAGCCGGGTTTGCAGCGGCAAGAGATCGCGGAAAATACCAGACAGCGTCATCACAACGTCGATGCGGGGCCGCCCCAGTTGCGCCAAGGGCACCAGATCGGCCCCGGAAAGGCGCCCATAAGCATCAAAACGCGGCGTTGCCCCCATCAGCGCCAAGGCCTGTGCAATCGGCCCGCCATCGGATTTGATATTGTCCGAACCCCACAAAACCATCGCCACAGAGCGCGGCAAAACCGGGTGAGCGGCCAGCAACCGCTGGGCCTGCGCCTGCCCGTCGCGCATTGCAAACTGGGTTGGCATGCGGAACGGGTCGAAGGCGTGGATGTTGCGGCCGGTCGGCAAAATGGCCGGGCTGCGGATCAGGTCACCGCCGGGCACAGGGGCGATATATTCGCCGTTCAGCGCCCGCAACAGCCCGGTGATTTCACCGTTCTCGCGCAACGCCTGATCCATGCGCGCGCGGGTTTCGGCATCGGCATCGACCTGCGCCAACAATTGCGCGCGGTCTTCGGGGCCTAAGGAGCGGCCGACAATATGCAGCCCCAAGGGGATCAGCGCCGCCTCGAGATCTAGTATATCGTGCCACAGCCCGTCGATTGCGCCGCTGAGATCTAGGGCGGCGGCCTGCTCGGCGATCAGCGCTTCCAATTCGGCGCGATCTTCGCCGCCTTCGCTGCTGCGCCAACGCTGCAGGCTGTCTTTCAGGTCTTGCAGGCCACGATACAGCCCCGCTTGCGCCACCGGCGGCGTAAGATGCGTAACCGTCACCGCGTTCGAGCGGCGTTTGGCCAAACTGGCCTCGGATGGGTTATTGGCGGCGTAAAGATAGACATTGGGCAGATTGCCAATCAGCCGGTCCGGCCAGCAATTCTGCCCCACGCCCGCCTGTTTTCCGGGCATAAATTCCAGCGCCCCATGCATCCCAAAATGCAGCACAACATCGGCATCAAAGCGGGTTGTGATCCAAGTATAGAAGCTGGCAAAGGCATGGGTGGGCGCAAAGCCTTTTTCAAACAACAGGCGCATCGGGTCGCCCTCGTAGCCAAAGGTGGGCTGCACCCCGACAAAGACATTGCCAAATTCCGCGCCCAGCACAAACACGCCCCGGCCATCAGATTGCAACCGCCCCGGCGCCGGGCCCCATGCGGCCTCGATCTCGTCCAGCCAGGGGGTGTGGGCCACGATGTCATCGGCGCTGACATGGGCTGCCACATTTGCCTCTTGGCCATATTTTGCGGCATTGCCCTCTAGCACGGCGGCGCGCAGCGCATCCACGCTTTCAGGCGGCGTAAGGCTGTACCCTTCGGCGGCCATGGCGTGCAATGTGTTGTAAAGGCTTTCAAAAACAGACAGATAGGCCGCCGTTCCGACGGCGCCTGCATTGGGCGGGAAACCAAACAGCACCACCGCCACGCGGCGTTTGGCAATCTTGGCGCGGCGCAGGCGCACCATACGCGCGGCCTTTTGTGCCAAGGCCTCGATCCGCTCTGGGCAGGGGGCCATGGCCTTGCTGTTTGCCTCGGCCAAGGGCTGGCAGGCATGCGCGCACCCCGCACAGCCCCCCGGCCCATGACGGCCGGCAAAAACTGTGGGGCAAATCGCGCCATCTATTTCGGGCAGGGCAATCAGCATCGTGGTTTCCACCGGCCCCAACCCACCGGACGAGGCCGCCCATTGCCCCAATGTTTGAAATTCCAGCGGGTGCGCCACCATATAGGGCAGGTTCAGGCGCGACAGCAGCTCTACCGCGGCGGGGCTGTCGTTATAGGCCGGCCCCCCCACCAAGCTAAACCCGGTCAGCGACAAAAGCGCATCCACCCGGCCCATGTGATAGGCCTCGATCGTGGGGCGCCCATCTAAGCCACCGGCAAAGGCTGGCACCACTGCCAAGCCCTGCGCCTCGATCGCGCGAATGGTGGCATCGTAATGCGCGGTATCGGCGGCCAGCACATACGAGCGCATCAACAGCAGCCCCACCGTGCCCTTGGCGCCAGCCGGGCGGGGCAAGGCGGCCGCATCGGTGGTGATACGATCTGGCAAATCGGGGTGGTAAAGCCCAACATCGGGGTAATCCACCGGCGCGGCGGCCTTGATGCTGCGCCATTCGGGGCGCGCGGCGTAGCGGGCCACCAAGAACCGCACCATCGCCTCGATATTATCGTCAGAGCCGCCCAGCCAATATTGCATCGACAAAAACCACGCGCGCAGGTCTTGGGCTTTGCCGGGAATATAGCGCAAGATCTTTGGCAAACGGCGCAGCAGCGCCATCTGCCGCTCGCCCGAGGCGGGTTTGCCATTGCTGCCACCGCCGCGCAGCTTTTTCATCACCTTGGCCACACCGCTGGCGGGCTTGGACATGTCCAGATCGCCCATGCGCGTCAGCTTTACGATCTGCGGGTCGGCGATTACCCCAATAAAGGCATCGCAGCGCGCCCGCGCTGCCTGCAATTCGGGCAAGCAGGCCTGCACATGTTCTTCGATGAACAAAAGGTTGGCCACGACGATATCGGCCTTGGTGATATCTTCTTTTGCGCGCGCCAGCGATGCCGGGTCTTCGGCCCATTCGGCGGCGGCATGAATGCTGATCTGCAGGCCGGGGAAATCGGCCAAAAGCCGCGGCAACACCCGTGCCGCGGGGCCAGCGGCATGCTGGTCCAGCGTCAATACCACAAAGTGGTAGGGGCGGTGCCTATGCGGCTGACTATCGAGCATAATGCGCCTTAGCCTCGTATAATGTATCGACCGAAATTTCCGAAAGACCACGGTTTTGGGCAAAGCTTTCGGTGTTGCGCCGCGCCTTTCCGCGCACAAAAAACGGTATTTTCTTCAACTCGCGTTCGGCATCTGAAAGCCAAACGATATTGCCCGCCTCGCCGATCCCGGCGGCGATGGGTTGGGGCGCCTCGGCCGGGCTGGGCTGGGCGGTGGTGCTGGGCGCGGGCTGTGCCTTGGCCCCGTGGTGCGACGGGCCTGCCGCATCGTGGAATTCGAAATCTTCGCGGAACATGGTCAGCAAATGTTCTTCCAGCCCCATCACCAGCGGGTGCACCCATGTATCAAACAACACATTGGCCCCCTCGATGCCCATTTGCGGGGAATAGCGCGCGGGGAAATCTTGCACATGCACAGGCGCCGAGATGACCGCGCAGGGAATACCAAGGCGTTTGCCGATGTGGCGTTCCATCTGTGTGCCCAAAATCAGTTCGGGCGCCAATTCGGCGATGGCGGCCTCGACTTCGAGGTAATCATCGCTGATCAGCGCCTCTAGGCCAAATTCGCGGGCCAAGGCGCGCAATGGGCGGGCCTGTTCGCGGTTGTAACAGCCCAAGCCCACCACCTCGAAGCCCATTTCGTCGCGTGCAACGCGGGCAGCGGCCATGGCATGGGTGCCATCGCCAAAGATAAACACCCGTTTGCCAGTTAAATAGGTGCTATCCACCGAGGCCGACCACCAGGGTTGGCGCAGGCGGCTTTCATCCAAAATGGGTGCGGCGCCGGCAAGGGTCGCCACCTCTTGCACAAAGCGCCGCGTGGCACCAACCCCAAGGGGTACGGTGCCAATGCAAGGCTGGCCAAAACTGCGTTGCAGCCAACGCGCGGCCTGCTCGCCCGTTTCGGGGTACAGCAACACATTGAAATGCGCCTGCCCAAGACGTGCGATATCAGACGGTGCCGCATCCAGCGGGGCGGTTACGTTCACCGCGATGCCCATGCGCTCCAAGATCTGGCGGATCTCGGCCACATCATCGCGGTGCCGAAACCCAAGCGCGGTGGCCCCAAGAATGTTGCAACTTACCTGCGCAGTGCGCGGCAGCGGCTTGGCCAATGCCTTGCATATCTGGTAAAAAGCCTCGTCAGCGCCAAAGTTTTCCTTGCGCTGATAGCTGGGCAATTCCAATGGGATAACCGGCACCGGCAGCCCCATGCTGGCGGCTAAACCGCCGGGGTCATCTTGGATCAGCTCTGCCGTACACGAGGCGGCAACCAGCAGCGCCTCGGGGCGGTGGCGCTCGTAGGCGGCGCGACAGGCGTCTTTGAACAGCCCGGCGGTATCGGCGCCCAAATCGCGCGCCTGAAAGGTGGTATAGGTCACGGGCGGGCGATAGTTGCGTCGCTCGATCATGGTAAACAGCAAATCGGCATAGGTGTCGCCCTGCGGGGCATGCAGCACCATATGCATATTGCGCATACCCGTGGCCACGCGCATGGCCCCCACATGGGGCGGGCCTTCATATGTCCAAAGGCTAAGCTTCATTCTGCCGCCTCCATCCTTGGGCCGCCCTGTGCCAAAATCTGCTTGCGCCGAATGGGGCGGGCGAAAAGGCCTGCCAGATCAGCGGCTTGTTCGAATAGGTGCACGGGCGTAAAGACCAGTTCGATGGCCCATTTGGTGGTCAGCCCCTCCGCCTCGAGCGGGTTGGCAAGGCCCAGACCACAGATGGTGATATCGGGGCGCGCGGCGCGCACGCGATCAAGCTGGCGTTCCACATCTTGGCCCTCGGCCAAACGCGGGCCGGCGGCCAGCAGCGCCAATTCGGGGCGGTGCAATTCGGCATGCAGGTAGGGCGTGCCAATTTCCACGATGTCCATGCCGCATTCGCGCTGCAAAAACCGCGCAAGGGCTGGCTCCATCTGGCTGTCGGGCATGAAAAACGCGCTTTTGCCCTGCAGCGTTTCGGCCACCCGGGCCACAGCGGCCTGCGCCCGGGCGCAGGGGGCGGCGATGACCGCCTCAACTTTCGCACGCGATATACCAAAGGCATCGGCAATGGCCATCAGCCACAGCGTTGTGCCTTCGACACCAAGGGGAGTTGGTGCCTCGATCCATCGCGCCCCACGCCGCTGTAACGCCGCGTGGGTCTCACCGAGGAAGGGTTGGGTGAGAGCGTATTTGGTATTCGGCCCAATCGAGGGCGTGGCATCTGCCCGCTGCGCAGGCAGGCAATGCACTGTTTCAATGCCAATCTGCGCCAGCAAGGCGCGCGCTTGGTCTTCCACCACATCGGGCAGCGCCCCGACCAGCAACAATTGCTGGGCATCGCTGGCAGGCAGGGCGGGCACCATCGAGGCAAGGCAGGTATCTTCGCCTTGGGTAAAGGTGGTTTCAATCCCAGAGCCCGAGAAATTCAACACCCGAACATGGGGGGCAAATTGTTCGGAAAGGCGCTCGGCGGCGCGGGCCAGATCCAGCTTGATCACTTCGCTGGGGCACGAACCAACCAAAAACAGCTGCCGAATATCTGGGCGGCGCTGCAGCAACAGGGCCACTTCGCGGTCCAGCTCGGCATTGGCATCGGCCATACCGGCCAGATCTTTTTCTTCCAAGATCGCAGTGCCAAAGCGGGGTTCGGCAAAAATCATCACACCTGCCGCCGATTGCAGCAAATGCGCGCAGGTGCGCGAACCGACCACCAAGAAAAACGCATCTTGCATCTTGCGATGCAGCCAGATGATCGAGGTGAGACCGCAAAAAACCTCGTGCTGGCCGCGCTCTTTGATCACCGGGGTATCCAGACATCCGCGGGTCATATCGCCACCCCGCGACCTGCTTGGCCATTGGCCATGGGCGTGGCATTGCCTGCCAACCGGGCCTGGCGCAGTTTCCACAAAAATTGCGCCGCGTTCACCGCATAGGCCAGATAAGCCACCAGCGCCAAATGCATCAGCGTCTCTTGGCCCATCGCCCCCGACAGCAGCCCAACCAAGTAGGCGCTGTGCAAAGCGATCACACCAAAGCTGACTATGTCTTCCCAGAAAAACGCAGGCGCCAGAAGATATTGGCCAAACACCTCTTTTTCCCAGATCGCGCCGGTAATCATGATGGTGTAAAGCGCCCCGGTTTTCACAATAACCGAGGCGGTGGCCAGCGCGTAGCCCGTGCCACTGCCGATGTAGCGCAGCACCAATACCGTCGAGACAAGGCAGATCACAAACTGCACCGGCGCAAGGATACCCTGCACCAGCGTCCAGCGCGAGCTGTCGCGCCTGCGGCGCTGCTCGGGGGTATATAGCGGCATTCGCGGCCCCTTTGGCATGAACGCTCCTTCCGTCGATTCTGGGTTCAGTAAGACCCTCTGACGCCTTTGTGTCAATTATAATTTACACTTTGCCGCAAAGTGTCAGACGCTGCAACCACACTGTGTAACGCAGATATTCTCTATCTAAACTTCTGTTTTTATTTATTTTTTAATGAATATCTCACGCCGCCACCCCCATTGGGCGCGCGTGATGTAATTTTTCTTTGACAAATTTGCGCCGCGCATAGACACTGATCTTGACGTTACGTCCACCCATGCAGGGGCTTGGTGTTGGACCGCGTGCAGATAAGGAGATCTGCCATGCCCTGTTTGATGGAAGCCCCAAAGCTGGCGCCACAAGGCGATCAGCAGCTGGTGCAGCGCTTGGCGCTGCGCGTGGTATCAGAGCTGACGCGCAACAGCTGCCCCCCCAACGCAGCCCCCAATGCCGAGTTTCGCACGCTTTTGGTCCAGCTGGCCTATCGCGGCGATGCCGACACTGCCGCCCAGGTTTTCGATTACATGAAACGCCGGCGCATGTGCGCCGAAGCCGTTGTCGACATCTATCTGCCCGCCGCCGTGCACCAGATTGGCACCGCATGGCATGATGGCGAGCTGAATATTCTAGATGCTACGCTGGCGATTTCGCGCCTGCAAGTGCTGCTGCGCGATATCAGCAGCAACTGGAGTTCCGACAAAACCGGCCGCCACAACAGCGGGCGCGTGCTATTGTTGCTGCCCCCGGGCGAACAGCACAGCATGGGCGCCATGGTGGCTGCCAGCCAAATTCGGCGGGCGGGGGTTTCGGTAAAAGTGGGGCTTTTGCCCGACATCAAGGCCATCTCCACCCTTATGGAAATATCGCGTTTCCAATCCGTGTTCATTTCCGCCTCGAACCAATCTGTCATTGCAGAATGTAGCCAAATGATCGCCACCATCCGCGCCTCGGCGCATCCCGCTGTTCCCATTGTTTTGGGGGGCGGTTTAGCCGTTGCCAACCACACCCAAGCAGCACATGAATTGCTAAGAAAACAGACACGTGCTGACCATGTCACCGCAGATGTAAAAACAGCGCTGCAAATATGCGGCTTGGTGAATGCGGCGGTTGCCGCGGGTTGACATTTGCTCTAAGCGTTTATGCCACAGCGGCCGATTGGCACCCTCAAAGAGCCGCGCTGCTTAATTTAAAAACTGCTTGCGAAAGGAAGCGGTCATTCAGATGAACGCATCATCCGCTTTGCTTGAGGATTCCTTCCTAGGGGCCGTTTTGACGAGCTTCGCAGATGTGTGCGTTGTCATTTCTGCCGATGGTTTGGTTGTGTCGGCGCTGGCCAAATCCGAAACTTTCAGCCCAGATCTATGCGCCAGCTGGGTTGGCACGCCCTTGGCAAACCAGCTTGGCGCCGCATCCGCCCGCAGGCTGACCGAAAAGCTAGAGGCGCTGTCCCACAGCCCCGCCAATAGCCCCCGTCGCCCCGCCGCATGGCTGGAATTGATCCACGAATTGGGCCCAAACCAAACCGTGCCAATTCGCTATGCGCTGCATAAAATGCCCAATGAAAACAAGTTTTTGCTGGCGGGCGAAGATCAACGCTCGATCATGGAAATTCAGCAACAACTGCTCAACGCCCAAATCGCGCTGGAACGCGACTACGAGGCGCAGCGCGAAATTGACACGCGCTATCGCATCTTGATGGATTTCACCGACGAGGCAGTGGCACTGGTGGCCATCGGCAGCGGTGCCATCGTCGATATCAACCATGGCGCGGCCCAATTGCTGGGCTATTCGCGCTCGGATATGATCAACCAGCCGCTTTCACGGTTTTTCAAAGGGTTTTCGCGCGAAAGCCTGCTATCGGTGATTGATAACGGCAACCATTCCAGCGCCAGCGATATCCGCAGCTTTGAAACCCGCAACACCCAACGCAGCCTGCAGTTGACCGGCAAGATTTTCCGCGCATCGGGCGAACAGCTGGCGATGCTGCGCCTGTCTGACACGGTCGAGGGCACCGTGGGCGATGGCCAGCTGATCAGCGGCTTGCGGCAGCTGTTTCTCAAAGGGGTCGATGCAATCGTTTTCACCGATCGCGATGGCACCATCTTGGCGGCTGGGGAAACCTTTTTGAACCTGACCGATTTTCCCGCCAATAGCGCCATCAAGGGCCGCTCTGTCGCCGAATTTCTGGGCCGTGGCACGGTGGATCTGCGGGTATTGCTGGACAATGCACGCCGCGCCGGACAGCTGCGCATGTATGCCACCAAGATAAAAACCGATTTTGGCACGCAATTGCCGGTAGAAATTTCAGCCACTTGGCTGGACGACCAATTCGAACCCGTGATGGCGCTGGTGTTTCGCAATGCCACCAACGCCTCGACCGTGCGCGTCGACCAAAGCGCTGCGCCAGATTCCAACATGTCAAATATCGTCGAGCTGGTCGGCTCGTCGACGCTGAAAGACATCGTATCGGAAACCACCGATGTGATCGAAAAGATCTGCATCGAAACCGCGATCGAGCTGACGCGCAATAACCGCGTGGCCGCCGCCGAAATGCTGGGCCTGTCGCGCCAATCGCTGTATGTGAAGCTGCGCAAATATGGCATGCTTAGCAAGGACGACGATTAAAGCATCTGTAATCTTTGGTTTACATTTTTGATGTAGGTCAAGGCCCAGCAGGGCGATCTGTGTAACGACACCCTTACACATTAGGGAGTTGCACATGAGATTCGTCTTTGTACACCCGAATTACCACTCTGGCGGCGCAGAAATTGCGGGCAATTGGCCCCCGGCTTGGGTGGCATATCTGGCAGGCGCGCTGAAAACCGCAGGGTTTGACGATGTGCATTTCATCGATGCGATGACAAACAACATCAGCAACGACAGCTTGCACCAACAACTGGCCCAATTGCAGCCCGATGTGGTTGGCACCACCTCGATCACGCCCTCGATCTATGTGGCAGAAGAGGTGCTGAAAATTGCCCAAAGCGCGGCGCCAAATGCCTTGCGCATTCTGGGTGGGGTGCACGCCACCTTTATGTATCGCCAAGTCCTGTCCGAGGCGCCATGGATCGACGTGATCGTACGCGGCGAAGGCGAGGAAATTTTAACCGCGCTGATGCGCGCTGTTCAGGCTGGTGACTGGCCCGAAAACCGCCATAAAATCACGGGTCTGGCCTATATCGACGGGGGCGAAATTGTGGCCACTCCCGCCGCCCCCACGGTGAAAGAGCTTGACGCCATCACACCCGACTGGTCGCTGCTGGAATGGGAAAAATACATCGATGTCCCCCCTTAACCGGCGCGTGGCCATCCCCAGCATGGCCCGCGGCTGCCCCTTTACCTGCAGCTTCTGCAGCCAATGGAAATTCTGGCGCGACTACCGCGTGCGCGACCCCAAGAAAGTGGTCGATGAAATCGAGGATCTGGTAGAAAACCATGGTGTTGGATTTTTCATTCTGGCCGATGAAGAACCCACCATCAACCGCCGCAAATTCATCGAATTCTGCAACGAATTGATCGCGCGCAATTTGCCAGACCGGGTGCAATGGGGCATCAACACCCGCGTCACCGACATTATGCGCGACAAAGATTTGCTGGGCCTTTATCGCAAGGCGGGTCTGGTGCATGTCAGCCTTGGCACCGAGGCCGCAGCCCAGCTGAAACTGGACCAGTTCAACAAGGAAACCACCGTCGCCCAAAACAAAGAGGCCATTCGCTTGCTGCGCGAGGCCGATATTTTCACCGAGGCGCAATTCATCGTGGGGCTGGATAACGAAACCCCGGAAACGCTGGAAGAAACCTACCGCATGGCTTGGGATTGGCAGCCCGATTTGGCTAATTGGTCGATGTATACGCCATGGCCCTTCACCCCCCTGTTCCAAGAACTGCGCGATCAGGTCGAGGTCTTCGACTATTCGAAATACAACTTTGTCACCCCCATCATGAAAGCCAAATCCAAGACCCGTGGCGCATTGCTGGAAGGGGTGCTGAAAAACTATCGCCGCTTTTATATGAAAAAAGCGCTGTTTCACTACCCATGGCGCGGCACCGGATACCGGCGCAAGTATTTGCTGGGCTGCCTAAAGGCGTTTTTCCGCGCCGGGGTGCAGCGGCAGTTTTACGATCTGGGCAAGCATGGCTATTTCAGCATGACATCGCGCGACAATCTGGATTTCGGATTTGATATGAACCGCACCATCGCCGATGCCCAGATGGCCGACTGGGAGACCTCGGCCGACCGCAAACGCCGCGCCGAAGAATGCCGCGCCGCCCTGCGCGCCCAAGGCAAGGCCCGCGCCGCCACCCGCAGCGCAGCCACCGAAAAAGAGCCCGGCGTTCCGGTACAGTAGCGATGCACGCCACCGCACATATCGGCCCAAATGCCATTTTGCAGCACCTTCCCCTGTTGCACAGCAGCCTCGGCCCCAACGCCACCTCAGCCTTGCTGGCGCAGGCCGGGCTGGCCCAACCGCCCGCCGCCCATGGCATGGTGGCGCAGGCCACGGTGGCACGGTTTCATAACGTGGTCACCCAGCATTTGGGGGCGCGCGCCCCGGCATTGCAATGGGCCGCAGGCGTCGGCACGGCGCGCTATATTTTGGCCAACCGCATTCCGCAGCCCGCGCAGGCGCTGCTGCGCGCCCTGCCTTCCACCTGGGGCGCGCGGCTGCTGACACGCGCCATTTTGCAGCACGCCCGGACATTTGCGGGCAGCGCCCGACTGCAGGTCATCCACCGCACCCCCTTGGTCCTGGGCTTGCACCAAAACCAATAGGCCATAGCCGCCCCCCCAGCCACCAGCCCCAGCTGCC